>VAOY01027672.1_pt1 | contig 28646 bp, 31 predicted proteins | sample 3393881 | NCBI WGS metagenome assembly VAOY01 (sample SAMN08290430, study PRJNA428436) | hydrothermal vent metagenome | isolation source: Deep-sea hydrothermal vent chimney | place: Indian Ocean: Southwest Indian Ridge
GTAGGTCACCATTCCTTCCCCAAGAAGCATTCAAAAGATTTGTAGAAAGAACAATTTCGGTGATAGAAAAAGAGAAAGGCATGTAATAAGGGGTTTAAGGCTGATTCGTAACAGTTGGTTCGATTCCGCTTTGCTTCACAAATTTAGCCCACTTTTACTCTCCGCTTAATGCGTTACCAATGTCTAGCCATTGTACAGATCCGTCTGTCGATTCTAACTCATAAATGTCCAAAAACGTGTTAGAACGAACTTCCGCTGTTCGCTCACAACCGCCTGTCAGATGAAATTTAAACCTATTCATTAAAACTGTAAGATAACCAGATATGCGGACTTCCCCTGAACAACTAGACATCTAGGACTCTTGTTAATTTATTTTCATTAAGCAAAATCACAAGGAACTTGATTATGCATACCCCAATCTAATTTTATATCACTTTGCTTTTTTAGACTTGGCCGAAAAACAAAAGCTAAGTTTGGCTATACCCACACTACACTTACCTTAAATGTCAGAATTATGGCGCTGAGCTTTAAGCGCAAATAGATAAAAGGCTGACCTGCGGATAAAAGGGTAGGTGGAGTGAGTGTTTTTTGTTCTCAGTAAGCTTGTAAAACAACCTGTAGGTTGTTTTTTATGCTTATATAGGTAGCTGAGCGAATAGTTTTCATTCAAAGCTATGTAATGGCTCAAAATTTGCTTGTTAATGGCATCTTTATTTATACCTAAATATGAAGGAACAAAAAAATGACTTTATCTACTTTACTACTATCTACTTTATCTTCAACTGCTTTACCTGCACAGTCTTTTGATACAACTAAACTTCAAGGTAGCGGTGGGATTGTTATATTAGTACCAAAAAAAGAAAGATTACAAGGTTCAGGTGGAATCGTTATATTAGTACCAAAAAAGAAAGAAAACTAAGCACTTATAAGATAAAGCCAGCTCAAATGCTGGCTTTATCTTATCTTTAGGATTATGATTATGCACATCTTTTATAGGATGTGCTATGCAATATTTAGTTGATTTATATAATGAATTACTTGTGGCTACAGCTGCACACAAAGCTTTTTCAGTTCAAGTGATTATTGCGCTTTGTTATACAGCAGCTCTTGTAAATTCATTTTACCGAGCTTACAAACACAAAGAGTGTTTTAGTGACTTTCTCTCAATAGCAGTAGTTTCATCAAAATATCTGGTTACTTCACTCCTTATGGAAAAGGTTTTACTTTTCATATCTGATGGTGGCAGTGGCGAATTTGCTCAAAATATCTATCTCGCATTAGCAGCGTTTAATGTTTTAAGTGTGATCGTGCTGTATAAATTACATACAAAATTTAGTTATGTTTTGGGAGAGTTATTTTTTTGCATAATGAAGCTTACACTACTACTTGCATCAGCCCACTTTATCTTATGGTTTAAACTTGTAGTGCTATTTATTCAAGAAGAGCACGCTTACATACACTACATTTACAGCTTTATCGTCTTATACGTAAGTATCACACTTGCAATTGTGATGCTTTTTCCTCGCTTGCTTAAAACTAAGCTAAAGGTTTTAGTCAGTCCGAGCTGGCCCTGATAGATAAATATGTATAAATGATAACTTTGTTATATATCAGCTTTCTAGTTTCATTTATAATGCTTTTTACTGATATGTTGAAAGCTAACTTTGGGTGTATAGTAACATTCAGTTTACCGAGGGACCGTAATGCTTGAACTTATATACATAGCCATTGCCGTTTTAGCCATCATGCTGGTTACCAGTATTTGGTTAATTTCGCGTAAGGGCATTTTTGAAGATCAGATAAGAACAAAGTCTGTTGAAGCTGTTTGGTGTACCATTCAAGCTGAAAATGAAACAGACCTAAACCGTGCTATTAAACTTTTTAATAAAGCTGAGCAGCTTAAAGGCGAAATTGCGGGGCTGATTGGTCAGTCGCCAGATTTAGAGCAATTGTCATTGGCTGATAGTTGCTGCAATTTGGCAGATAAAGAGTTGAAAGACATGTCGTTAGGCGAGTTACAACGATATTATGATCAGCAAAATAACATCGCTAATATCTATAACGAGTTATACAAAGGTAGAAATTAAAAGCCAGATTATTTGATCTGGCTTTGTATTTTGATTTCGTTTTCTATTTGCTTAACTTGAATTTTTGCTAATTGGTTAAGCGCTTCTTGTGTTTGATTATCACCTTTTATCAACCCCGCTGTTGATAACTTTTTAATGCTTTTAATAATGCCATTATTAACCGCTTGTAATAAATCACCATCCAGCGTCATCGTATTTTGGTTATGACCATTTAATACAAAATCAAAACTTGTGTCTGTCATTTTACATGCGGTATCAATGACTTCGTAGGGTGGAGTTGCACTGTCAATACAGTGCTCGCAAAACCCAGATTTTAATGATAAATAGTTTTCCAATTCAGTATTATTTTTCACTTCACATAGCTTACATAAACGTTGAAAAATCTCGCTTATGCGCTGCTGCTCAGTGTTGAGTTTATAATTGAACATGGCAGCTCCTTGCTTATTTTTGCCTATCTTAAACGACTTTTAACTAAATCGCATTGATAAAGCGATGATTGAACTTACTTTTTTACGAAATAAACAATGCTATTTGATGATATAACCCTATTCCTACTAGTACATTAAACGGAAACGTAACCCCTAAAGAACTGAGCATTGCTAAGCCGATATCAGCATCTGGGATCGCTGCTTTTATTGCTGCTGGCGCTGCTATGTAAGAAGCACTCGCAACTAGGCTACCTAATATAACAATGGATCCTAGCTCTAACTGTAAAGCGGTGCCGACAAACACACCTATTGCACCTAGTAGGTTAGGGGTTATGATAGCGAATATCGCTAATCGCCATTGATGCCAAGGGATTGGGCGTAAAGTTTGCGCTGCCATTAAACCCATTTCAAGTAAGAATAGCGCCAGTACTACTTTGAAGCTGTTAGTTAATAAGCTTGTAACTTGGCTTCCTTCTTGGGTGCCGTACATCATACCAATGATCACGCCGCCAACGAGCAATATCACGCTTTTGTTGGTGAGAGTTTCATGCCATAGGGCTTTAAGTGATAAGTTTTGCCCAGAGCCATTACCTAAGCGGCGATAAAGTAATAAACCAACGATGATGGCGGGTAACTCAAGCATCACTAAATAGAGTGTTACTTCTGCACCTACATTTAACGAATTAGACTCGGCATAGGCCAATGCAACAGCGAATGTTCCGGCACTTACTGAGCCGTAATGCGCAGCAATACTTGCGCTATTTGCGATTGATAAATTAAGTGCATACTTTAAAACAGGGAAAAGTAGTAACGGAATACAAGCGCCAAGCAGTAGTACAGAGCCCATTTCAGGTAGCAATTGCCAATGTAAATTGCCATGTAATACCATTCCACCTTTTAGGCCTATAGTAAGCATGAGTAATAAACTCAATGTTTCGTAGGTTGCTTGGGGAATTTTTAAATCCGACCTTAATAAGCCAGCGGTGACACCTAAAACAAAAAACATTACAACAATATCAGGCACTTTGTTCTCCTCTTAGTTAAAGCGCCGCTATTCTAGATAAAAATTGATATAGAAAATAATTAAATAGTTGATATCATCATATAGGTAATTATCTATAGGTGATGTATGGATCTAAGGCATATCTCTTTTCGTTTATTAGAAGTGTTTATGTGTGTTGTTAAAACACGCTCTATTAGTGAAACGGCGAGGCAACTATACTTAACGCAACCTACGGTATCGCAGCAAATAAAACGCTTGCAAGAAACAGTCAATGAGCCATTAATTGTTGTTAACCAACAGCGTATACATGTGACAGAAGCGGGCTTTGCACTTTTTCAGACATGCCAGCAAGTGTTTGGGCACTTTGATGATTACCGAGACTACTTAGCCGAGCTCAGAGGGGGGGAGCGTGGTCAATGCAAGATTGCTATTGTGAATACTGCGCAATATATCCTACCTAAGCTATTGGGCCCTTATAGTAATTTACATCCGCACGTTGAATTACCACTTGAAATTGGTAATCGTGCTGAGGTGTTAGCTCGTTTTGAAAGAGGGGAAGATGATATTTATGTTTTCAGTCATCCACCTTCGTTGGAACACGCAAAAGCTGCGCGTTTTTTACAAAATCCATTGGTTTTTATTGCGCCAAAAAACCATCACCTTGCTTTGCAAAAAAATGTAAATCTAAAAGCGTTAGTAACGGAGCGTTTTTTATTACGAGAACCTGGCTCTGCTACGCGTATGTTATTTGAAAGTGAACTACAAAGTAGGGGCTTTGTATTAAGTAATACTGTGCAGATGGCAAGTAATGAAGCTATTCGTGTATCGGTTGGCTCGGGGATGGGCTTGGGGGTTGTTTCTCGGCATGTTTTACCTGCACATGATACTTCGTTTAGCATCCTCAATGTGGCCGATGTTCAGATTGCAAGTCATTGGTATTTTGTTGTTAGAACTGACCGGCATTTATCGCACGCTGCAAGGAGCTTTTTAAAGTTTGCTGAGTTAAATCTAGAGCAATGCTTAGATAAAGCTTGGATAACAAATGAATTAAGTACGCTTAACGACAGCCTTGGTTATTAATAAAGCTAAAAGGCCATCATGACTACTTGGTTGCGGCCATTACTTTTGGCTTTATAAAGCCCTTTGTCTGCTTGGGCGAGTAATTCGTTAATGTTATTGCTGCCAGATTTATGTGTAATTATGCCAACACTAATCGATAGCTTTATTTCGTGCTGCTGATGTATAAACGTTTCACTATTAATCGCTACCCGTATACGCTCAGACAATGTTTGGCCTTTTTGTAAACTGGTGTTGGTGAGCAGTACGGCAAATTCTTCGCCTCCAATTCGTGCGATAAGATCGCCTTCCCTAAGTTGCGATTTAATTTTACTGGCGACCCACTTTAATGCTTCATCACCAGTATCATGACCATATTGGTCGTTCACTTTTTTAAAAAAGTCGATATCGATCATCAGTGCACAGAGTTCGGTTAAGTTATTGTTGGCTTGTTCTAAATAGTTATTGCTAATAGTTAAAAACGCGCGTCTGTTTAGTAAGCCTGTTAGTGGGTCTCTATTGGCCAAGTCACTTAAAATTTGCTCAGACTCTAAAAACATTAATAAGGGCCAAATCATCGCCGTTAGTGTGGTTATCACAATGTGACTCAGTAAGATGATGGCGAGTATTTGTGAGAAATCGAAAGTAAATATATTAAGCCCATCTATGACTAATAGCCCTAGCTGTAAGAGCATAATGCAAGCATGCAAAACAAAACATAGCTGTAACAGGACCAAGTGAATAATATGCTCGACATTGAGTTTTCTTAGTGCATAAGCCGCATAACTAAAACATGCAGCAATCACTGCTGTTGTTATAAGTTGATTAACTGAGTTGCTATACAAAGGTAATAATACGATTGCACTAGCGCCCAATAAATAAGCGCACAACTTTAACTTTTGTTTTTCGGATTGTGTATACGCATGTATACCCAAAATAGCTGCTAACGGAGCTGAAATTATGAGTAAGTCTGCTATGTAATGGGTTATAAATGGCAGGTCTATAAAGAGCCTTAAAGAGGCTGTAATTTGCGCTAACACAAAAATTAGACATGAGCTCCCCCAGTACAAATAGCTAGACTGCTTTCTTAAAAAATACAAAGACAGTAAAAAAGCACCAATTATCAGGTTCAATAAAATTGAGATACTAATAATGGTGGGTAGGTGCACCATATATAATCCTAAACTCACACATCTGTGTTCACATATTAATTATTATGTATTAATAGCGTTATGGCAATACGCATTTAGTTCTTACAATTTTAGACTTTCCAGTGCTGGTTTAAGGGTTGGATAATGAAAACGGTAATTATGTGCGAGCACTTTTTTGGGCAGTACGAATTGCCCATGTAGTAGTAGGTCTGACATTTCACCCATCATCAGCTTTAATACCCAACCAGGCATTCTAAGCATCGCTGGTCGCGACAGTACACTGCCTAAGGTTTGGCTAAACACATTATTACTCACAGGGTCGGGAGCGGTTGCGTTAATAGGGCCATGAATGTCTTCGTGTGTGAGTATAAATAAAATAAGTTGGATCATGTCATCAATGTGTATCCACGACATACCTTGCTGCCCATGACCGAGTGGTCCACCTAAGCCAAACTTGAATGCGGGTAGCATTTTTGACAAGGCACCGCCTTGTTTAGCAAGCACGATGCCGGTTCTTAACAGGCATACTCGTGTTTTTTCTGATTCTGCTTTTGTAGCTGCATGCTCCCAATCACGGCACAGCACATGACTAAACTCAGGGTAGATATCATTAAATTCTTCATCAATATGATTATCATTTTGACGGCCGTAAAAACCAATTGCACTACCAGATATAAAAGTATGAGGAGGTGACTCACAGCGATTAATAGCTTTGCTAATTTGCTGTGTTAGATTGACTCGACTCTCAAAAAGTGTGCGCTTTTGTGATTCACTCCAGCGTTTATTTACAATAGGCTCACCCGCTAAATTTATCACCGCATCTATGTCTTCAAAGTCGACTTCATCGAGTGTCTGTACAGCATGTACCTGATGTGTAAGCAGCACATTTGCCTGAATTGGGTTACGACTAAGTACAGTTACTTTATGATGATTAAGTAAAAAAGGGCACAAGTGTTTACCAATTAATCCCGTTCCACCGGTTAACAAAATATGCATAGCGATACCCTTTTTATAAATATGCGTGTATGTTTTTTATACATAGCACGTCTGTTTTTTGCAAATTTATACGTAAAAAGACATATTTACGTTCAGTTTTCATCGTTAGATTGGTAGAAAAAATAGGTTTTATTAGCTGTTGTTTTTGCCTTGTACATTGCGGTGTCAGCATTTTTTATTAATTGTAGTGCATCACAACTATGATCTGGAGCGATTGATACCCCAATACTCAAAGAAATTTCAATACGTTGATTTGCGACTTCAAATGGTAATTTAAATTGCGCAATTAAATGAGCGATCATCGCTTCAACATAGGATGTTTTGGCTGTGTTATGCATAATAACGATAAATTCATCTCCGCCGTAGCGGTATATATCATCGTCTGCACGGGTCGATGAACTGATCCGCTTTGCCGTTTCTTTTAAAATATCATCACCCACTGCATGACCGTAATGATCGTTTAATTCTTTAAACTTATTTATATCAATAAAAATAACAGCAACTTTACTATCTTCAGTACATAAATTGATAGCATCAATGAGTTGTGACTCTAATTCTGTTCGATTAAGTAGCCCTGTTAAATGATCGTGATTAGCCTGAAAGATGAGCTTTGCCGTTTTTTTATGAATGATCTTGCTCATTCGGTAAAACCGCTTAAGTAAATGGCCAATTTCATCATGGGCAGTGTAATGTGTGGTATCTGGTTTCTCTCCTCGCTCTAGCTTCTCAGTATTGGTAATTAATAGATTAAGCGGTTTAAACAACTTATTTCTGATATACACAGCACACAAAACAGAAAGCAAAATAAATAGCGGGATCTGGATAGACACAATAAAGGTGATTACTTTTCTGTTATGTCTAAACTCTTTTCGTTCGATATCGAGGCGCTGTCTTTCGTCATCTTGAAAAGTGCTTATTTTTTCACTTATTTGATCCATTATTATTTTTCCCTGATCACTTTGAACGACGGATATTGCTTTTTTGATTGAGGCATCGGTATTTTGCTGCGCAAGCTCTATTGTTAGTGCAAGTTCAGTGAATTTTTGATCAACAAGTAAGCGAATATCACTTAGTTGCTGTTGTTGTTTTTTATTATTAACAGTGAGGCTATTAAGTTCAGATAGTCGAGATTGGCTTTCCTTTATTCCAGAATAATAGGGAGCAAGGTAACTTGCATCATGGGTGAGTAAATAGCCACGCTGGCCTGTTTCAGCACTAATTACATCATTATACAGTAGCTCCGATTCATCAATAATTAAGTGGGTGCGAGTAACAGCGTAAAGTTTTGAGCGGCCTTCTTGATCGAGATAAAACACGATGGAAGTATTTAGTAATAACACTAAAAACAGTGATGAGAGTAACAGAGTTAGCTTTAGTTTTAGTGACATCAATAAGCCATAATAAGATGAAATGAGCTTAGTTAATGATAAAGTATTGATGATGGTAGGGAATAACGCCAATAAAAGTTTAGCTGAAGAATAAAAAGGCACCTAGGTGATGAACAAAAAGAGATTTAGTGACTTTTAATTATAAAAACTAAGTATTTTTGATTGATTTGATGTGTGTTTTTCTATTTATTGGTATGCTGTTATCAAAATAAATCCAGAATTATTACCTAGGGAGTTAGGTTGAACTTTTTACGTCGATTTCATGATATTGTTTCTGATCAGACTCTTTGTTTTGAAGATAAAGTTCAGCACATCTTACGGTTTGGTTTAGATGTTTTTGCCCTCGATTTTGCTATTGTGAGTGAAGTCCGTGAACAGGTTTATACTGTATTACATGTGGTGTCTCCCAATAATGAAATTGCAGTGGGTACTCAATTTGATTTAGAAAATACATACTGCTTACATACACTTAAGGCTAATAAAGCGTTATCATTTTATCATGCGTCAAAAACACATATCGCAGCGCACCCTTGTTATATTAATTTTCAATTAGAGTCTTATATTGGTGCACCTATTTATGTGGGAAGTCAGGTTGTGGGTACGGTTAATTTTTCTGCTCCCCAGCCATCAGCACCTTTTACAAATGAAGCGCATGACTATGTTGAACTTTTTGCTCAATGGCTGGGTAGTGAATTTGCGCGAAATAATAATGCTCAAAAGCTTATCAAAAAGAATTACATGCTGGCTCAAGTTGAAGATGTTGCCAAAATCGGCTCTTGGGAATTTGATTTAACAACCAATCGTATTTATTGGAGTAAACAAACACGCATAATTCATGAAGTAGCAGAAGATTATACGCCAAACATAGAGACAGCGATTAATTTTTATAAGCAAGGTGAAAGTCGACGCGCGATTGAAAAAGCCGTGTCAGATGCGATAGAGCATGGAGTTGATTGGCAAAACGAAGTTGAGCTTGTAACAGCGAAAGGTAAAACAATTTGGGTGTCGACCTTTGGTGAGGCTGAGTTTAATAATGGGCAATGTATTCGCCTAATTGGTACATTCCAAGATATCACTAAGGAAGTGCTACTACGCGAAGAGCTAAAACAGCAAAAGGCCGACGCTGAACGCACATTAAAAGACCGCAGTATCCTGCTTGCAAAAATAAGTCATGAATTAAGAACTCCTCTTAATGGTATTACAGGGATGCTGACAACCTTACTCTATGAAAAGTCAGAACAAAAGCGTGAAGAAAAGTTAAAAGTAGCATTGCGCAGTGCTGATATTTTATTGAATATTATTAATGAAGTACTGGATTTCACAAAAATAAATCATGGCGAGTTACAGTTAGAGCCAAGTCACTTCTTACTGAAAACCATTTTTATTGATTTAGTGTCGTTATATACCCCGTTGTTTGAACAAAAACAGCTTCGGTTTGATACAGACATTAATATTGATGATGAATGCTGGACGTTTTGCGACAACACGCGAATAACTCAAATAGTTTCAAATCTATTGAGTAATGCACTTAAGTTTACCGATGACGGTCATATTAGCATTAAAGCTACCACAACCTCAGAGCAAGATACTGTTGTACTTCACTTACAAGTAAGTGATACAGGGGTTGGTATGACAGAAACCTTTATGAAATCACTGTTTTCCCCGTTCACGCAGGAAGTAAATAAAGAGCGTAAAAAAGGGGGCACAGGGCTCGGGCTTGCTATTATAAAAGAGTTAATTGATTACATGGGTGGCACAATTAATGTGTCAAGTGAATATCAAAAAGGGAGCTGTTTTGATATTCGATTACCTTTGCAAAAAGGCACGCCACAAAATCAAAGTAACCATAGTGGCAGTGATGTTGATTTATCGTCATTAGCTTTATCGATACTGGTTGTTGATGATAACCAAATCAACCGTTTCGTGCTTTCGGCCTTTCTAGAAAAAATGGGTTTATCCGCTGATTTTGCTTGTGACGGCGTCGATGCAATTAATAAATGTAAGCAAAAACACTATAACTTAATTTTTATGGACTGTGTTATGCCATTGTTGGATGGCCTTGAAGCAACGCGCCAATTAAGAAAACTTGCTATATGTCCTACGGATAAAACCTATATTGTAGCCTTAACGGCAAATACCTCTGCTGATGATAAAGCTGCATGTAAACAAGCGGGTATGGACATGTTTATTTCTAAACCCGTTAAAAACATATTCATTGAGCAAGCAATACTTGCTGCTAAAGAAAAGTTTAATTTATAAGTAAGTTACAGAATCTTGCTTTTAGGCTTATAAAATTCCACTTTCCTAATTATTTTATCTAACCTATACTGTGTTTATGTACAGTATTTATGGTTATGTATGTTTGTTATTCCTATCTATATTGAAGCAGGTATTACGGGTTTTGAGTCGCCTGCGGCAGAGTACAAAGAACTTGGCTTGTCGCTTGATGAGCTGCTTATTAAACATCCCCATGCAACCTTTATAGGTTTAGCATCAGGTCACTCAATGGTAGATGCAAAAATCTTTGATAAAGACTTATTAATTGTTGATAGAAGCGTGGCTATCCAAAATGGTGACATTATTGTTGCCACTTACAATGGCAGCTTTGTGTGCAAGATTATTGATACCAATAAACGGCAATTATTATCAGCCTCAGACTTATATAAGCCCGTATCAATTTATGAAGACGACCAGTTTAAAGTTGAGGGAGTTGTAACTGCTTGCATACGAACATTTAAGAATAACAAAAGCATAAACTCCTTATGTATGCGCTAGTTGATGCCGCCGCTTTTTACGCAAGCGCAGAGAAAGTGTTTGATCCCTCCATCCGCTATAAACCGGTTGTTGTCCTAACGAACAACGATGGCTGTATTTGCGCCGTTTGCCCAATCGCTAGAAAGCTAAATATTCCAAACTTTGCACCTTATTTTAAAGTGAAAAACTTTTTAGCTAAAAATAATGTAGTGGTGCGTTCATCAAACTATGAATTATATGCTGATTTAAGTGAGCGTATGATGACAGCGATAAGCCGGTTTAGCGACACGCACCATGTTTACTCTATAGATGAGTCATTTTTAAAGTTTACAGGGTTTAGTAGCCTGATTACTGATTGGCATGCTTATGGTCAGCAAATAAGGCGCACAGTATGGCGAGAAACAAGCTTGCCTGTTGGGGTCGGGTTTGGCACAACGCCAACATTAGCTAAAGCTGCAAATTATGCGGCTAAAAAACTACCAGGTTTTAAAGGTGTGGCTGTTATCAATGACGAGATTTCACGCAAACACATACTCAGTCAAATGGATGTAAGGCATGTATGGGGAGTCGGCTCTCGTTTAGCAAAAAAATTTAAACTGATGGGAATAGAAACAGCTCAGCAACTTGCAGATCAAAGCCCCAAAAAAATGCGTAGGTTATTTAGTGTTGTTGTTGAGCGAACGGTGAGTGAATTAAATGGTGTGGCTTGTTTAAATTGGGATGAAGTGAAGCAAGGTAAAAAAGAGGTGTTTTCTACACGTAGTTTTGGTGAGCGAGTTACAGATATCAACACATTAAGAGCCGCATTAAGTGCGCACGCAGCAATTGTTGGTCGAAAACTAAGAAGGCAGGGCTCTATAACAAAGCGTATTGTGGTATTTGCTGCCAGCTCACCACATGATAATGAGTATTATAAAAAGTCTATAATATTTGATTTTCCTACTGCTACAGCAGATACACTCGAAATCACAAAAGCAGCCTCATTAATATTAGGAAAAATATACAAAGAGAATGTGCATTTTTATCGCTGTGGAGTCGGGGCAATTGAGTTGGAATGCTCGGGAAATAAGCAGCTAGACTTATTTACTGAAAAGCAGTCTAAGCAAGCACTCATGGACTGTGTTGATTTAATTAATAGTCGGTACGGAGCAGGTGCTTTACAATCAGGCAGTGAGTGTTTAACGCAAAAATGGAATATGCGCCGCGCATTTTTATCACCGCACTACACAACTAGGTGGTCTGATATTCCAATAATTAATTGTGGTTAAAACATTAAAGGAATATCAAATCAGCATTTGGAAAATTAATGACTCGCGCACAGTTGACTAAAAGTAACTGTCGCTTCACAAGCAAGAGGCGTACTCGACTGCCAATGTTGTATGTCTGATTTGGCTGTGCAACCGATATCTTCGATAAGTAGCCGCTTATCTTGGCAAAGCAATAAAGCGGCATCTTGCTCTTGAATAACAACTTTTAACTGATAATTTTTAAATGGCGTAAGCCTGCTTTTATCGCCTCTGATCGCCGTTAATAATAATTTTTGTGGGTCAGTATATGGCTCTGAGCTAAACTTTAGTGTTCCATCCACTGCGGCAGAAATATCTTTTAATTGCGATGCAAGATCTGCCATTTCTTCTGGGTTGTAAGTATTTGCTGAACTTGCGCAACCTGCAGATAAAACAATTGCTGTGATGAGAATTATATATCGCATTTTAAATATTCCACGCTGTTAAGTGTCCGTGTTCATCTTTACCCGTATCCAAATTCCAGTTGCAAAGTTGAGTGCATTCTTCATCATTAAAAATATCGTTAGCGATGATGGATATAAAGTATTTAATATTTTTAACGGCTAAATCAAACACGTCATTATAGTGCATTGGACCGTTAGGGGTTGCGAGGTCTTCTATAAAGCTACTGTCAACTTCATCGGCACGAGGGTAAAGAAGGCCATTGTCAGCGGCAACATGCCTAGCCCAAGGAAACAGTCTGTATCCTTCCTCTGCGTTATTTACTACTAATTGAAAGCCATCATGCCATGCATCAAAGTTGGGTTCTGTTACTTGGGCATATTCAGTGTGTGTGCTAGTTAATATGTACTGCCAAATTTTCTTTATATCATCATCAAGGCAATTATCTTGATTGGTGCATGAGCCAATATTTAACTCAACGCGGTCGGCAAAGCCAATTTCGCCTAGATTTAATCGCGACCAAATAAACGAATCTTGATTCATCTCACATTGTCTGTGTTCAGCCTGGTTATGCTCGTACGGTCCTACTTTAAGCTCGACCACAGGGTGTATCGTTATATCAGCAGCAACATGCGACATATAGCCACACAGCCATGCAAAGCATTTCTCTTTCGCCCGTCCCTCAAGGTTTTTACAATACTTTATGGCTTCTTTAATAACATCACCTGTGTTTTGATAATGCATTAAATCAGCCCACTTGTTTTGTGCTGCATTACCTAAGGCAAGATAAGGATAATCAGGAGACACGCAACCAAGCTCAATATATTTTTGATTCATACTTAAAATTAACTTGGCTTGATTTGGAATGTTCATCCTTGAAAGAGCATTGTTATCAGTTGCTAAATTAGCCGCCGTAATATGTGCGAATGCACCAGGCATGAGTAAATCCTTCTACTTAATTATTATATTTACAACTTATAGGAGTATAATAATTAGTCAAGTTGTGAAGAGGGGTTGTTTTATAATTTGGTGATTTTATAGGTGAAGTGCGGGGTCATCTGTATTCTTGGTTGTCTTCTATTAACTGAACTTGAGGTGTAACTCGTTCTGCCCAAGATGCGTTAACGTAAATGCTCTAAAGGTCTGCTTTGAGGAAATGGCGAATATTTTCTTTTGATATAGTTTTTATATTCAGAATTTACAACTTTCCCCTATATTCAGAAAAATGAGTAATTTGCGCGATTTGCGTACTATTAAATTGTTATGCTGCAATTATAAACTTCTAGCCAAGACTGAAAATAAGATCTAAAATTAGCACTTATTTAAATGCTTAATTGGTGTTGTTATGAGACAGGTTTTAGCTGATTGTTCAGCAAGTATTTCTGAGTTAAAGAAAAACCCAACAGCTTTGTTAAACGAAGCAGATGGCTCTGCTATTGCTATCCTAAACCACAATAAGCCAGCAGCTTATCTAGTACCTGCAGAAACTTATGAGTTTTTAATGGATATGCTCGATGATTATGAGCTTGCTAAACTAGTCGAAAGCCGTCGCGGTGAACTATCTGAAGCGGTGGAAGTAGATATCGATGACTTATAAGCTTAAATTTCTACCTGCTGCCCAGAAAGAGTGGAGCAAGTTAGCTCCACCTATTCAAAGTCAGTTCAAAAAGAAACTTAAGGAACGTCTAGAAAACCCGCACGTTCCTTCGTCTAAACTTCGTGGTTATGACTCAGTTTATAAGATCAAATTACGTACAGCAGGTTATCGCTTAGCCTATGAAGTCATTGACGACGAAATCGTGGTGTATGTGTTGGCTATTGGAAAACGAGATAAAGATGTGGTGTATAAAAAGTTAGCATCGAGGTTCTTATAACAGCAGCATAACACAGCGTTTAAGAAAGATTCCCAACACATGGCATTTTTCATTCCATCGTTGGGTTTTGTGTTTACGGTGGTATGGTTAAGTTCTGTGGCGGCGTTGCTCACTACTTAACGCGGTGTTATATTTTTATCAGAGGTTGATATGGACAATCGATATTTTGTTTTAAAGTGCATTGGAATTGCACTGATGCCTATATACCATTTCTTCGGAATAGTTGCGTTCGCATTAAATCTCAATTTAGAAGAGATTTATAAGCAATCGTTTTTGCTTTTCCTTTGCCTATCTTGGATATTATTCCTATCAGGTTTACTTAAACGACAAGTAAACTTAGAAGATGCCGCTAGTTACAAACCATATGTCAATAAAGGTATAAACCTTTACGGCATGATTGTTTTGGTATTGTTTACTTTAGTATATATTTTTGGGCGAGTCGTTTAAAAACATAACAAGTCATTGCAGCGAGGGAGTTTAGGAAACTGGCGATGATTTTTGAGCCTAAGGTTGTAAGAGTAAAGACTGATTACGAATCAGACACTACAGTAGACATTGACGAAATTACATTTGACAAAGAATGCTTAAACATCACTGTTAAATCGAATAGTTGGAGTGTAAAAGTTCATTTCGATGTTATTTATGGTCTCAGAGTGCTTGATGAAGGTGATTTAGGCGAGTTTTGAAGTAATCGACGGCGGCTGGAATGCTCTGGACAAAACAAGAGAGCACCTCGTTACGGGTAAGCTATATCAGCCGAAGGAATATCTAATTATTGGTTTAAACGAGTGTGTTTCGAAACATCGTCTTCTAACAAACCACTGTAGTCGCCCGCTAGCGGGCTGAAATAAATAAGGATGAAAACCATTGAAAAGAGTATACCTGTCGATATTGATTTTTTCTGCAGTAATCATCTTTGGAGCCTGGAATATAAGTAAATCAAGAACTTTTCAGGTGTTTGGAGAGATAGCCGCAAAGGCCGAAACAAATGAAAAGATTATCGCATTGACATTTGATGATGGTCCTTGGGGGGCGGAATATACCACTCAAGTGTTGAATATCCTTGAAGAGCATGATGTGAAGGGTACGTTCTTCCTCAATGGATCGGGAATTCAACAAAACAAGCAGCCGGCTATAGATCTGGTTAACGCAGGTCATCAGATAGGCAATCATTCCTACAGCCATAAAAGAATGATGTTAATGGGGCTTGATGAAGTGAGGGAAGAAATCGACTCCACCACAGCTTTAATCCGCCAAGTTGGATTTAAGGGTGAGATATACTTTAGGCCTCCATATGGTAAAAAGCTTTTTGTTCTGCCTTATTATTTGAAGTCGGAAGGAGTAAAAACAATCACATGGAATGTTGAGCCTGAAATCTATCCTGAAATTGCGAGAAGTTCTGCGTCTATCGCAGAGTATGTTATTAAATCCTCTACTCCAGGTTCAATTATTCTTTTACACGTTTTGGGATCTAAAAACAAAGAGTCGCGAGACGCTATAGGGCCAATAATTAAGGGACTGAGAGTAAAGGGCTACAAATTTGTTACGGTCTCACAGTTGTTAGGGAAAAATGCATAACAAACGCAAGCAGCTGACTCGCTTCGCTCCTGGCTGTTGCAGGCGTTACCGAATAAATACTTTATTTGTAGAAAAACGCACTGAAGTGGTCGTCTGCTCCTCGCTCAAGTCTAGCTTTTAGGCAAAATAAAAGCATAGGGTCATATTTGATCTGCCACAATTCATTACATGTCTCTTGCAAATTATTTATCCGAGAAGCTTTTATGAAATTCTATTGTGAGGAAGGTAGGAAAGGTGCTATTAGCTATCTTCCTATATATCCCCCAATCAACACCTAATCGAAAAATAAATTTAGTTAAGTATGATGCGATAAATGTGCGATATAAATAAAGGAATGTATATTTAAGGTGCAATAAAGTAAATAGATTTCAATTTAGATAATAGAGTGTAGAAAAATGGTCGGCATAGCAGGATTTGAACCTGCGACCCCTGACACCCCATGACAGTGCGCTACCAAGCTGCGCTATATGCCGACGTTGCGAGCTATAGTACGGCTTTTTTTATAAAAATCAATACACCTTAGGTTTGTTTGCCTGTTTATTGTTCATTATTGCACGTGGTTTATATGAGGGGGCATTGGCTAGAGGTTAATCTAGCCATTGGTTGATCTCTTTATACATTATATCGCGTATAAGAGGTTGAGCTTCAGCGTTAGGGTGCAGGTTGTCATTTTGCATGAGCTCAGGGCGAGCAGCTATTTCAAGCATGAAAAATGGTAACAACTCAGAGTTCGTTTCATCTGCAATAGTTTCAAAGCTGCCAGTAAATAGTTTGGTATAACGTGGCCCATAATTGGGTGGAATATGCACTTCCATAATGGCTGTATTAGCTCCCGCTTGTTGGCTTTTGCTGATTAAATCGCGTAAGTTAGCTTGTAAGCGCTTGACTGGAAAACCACGCAGTCCGTCATTTCCGCCAAGCTCAATAAGTACATGGGTGGGTTCGAACTCGTCGAGTAGGGCATCGAGTCGTCTAAGAGCGCCACCTGTGGTTTCACCACTAATACTGGCGTTTACAAGATACACAGATTGATCTTTTTCATCGTATTTATCTTGTAACAATTTAACCCAGCCTTGCTCTTGTTTAAGGCCATATGCGGCGCTTAAACTGTCACCTAAAATTAAAATTGTGTTGTCAGCTGCTGCCGTAAGTGGTTTGATTACTAACAGTAAAACGAATATAAAACGTAGGATTGGATACATCATATGTCAGCGCTTTCTCAATTAAACATTATTCAAGTTAAAGGACTTTCTAAAACGGTCACCACGGTTGAAGGCGACCTAACCATCCTCAGTGACATCAGCTTTAATGTCAAGTCAGGTAACTCAGTCGCAGTGGTGGGTACTTCAGGTTCGGGTAAGTCAACATTACTAAGCTTACTTGCAGGGCTTGATCAGTCAACGGAGGGGAGTATCCACCTTGATGGCTTAGCGCTACATGAATTAGATGAAGAAGCCCGTGCGGCATTACGGGCAGAAAAAGTGGGCTTTGTATTTCAGTCATTCATGTTAGTACAAAGCTTAACTGCGCTTGAAAATGTTATGTTACCTGCCGAGCTTGCGGGTAGCTCAAATGCAAAAGAGCAAGCGCTTGCGCTACTTGAAAAAGTGGGGCTGAGCCATAGAGTGGGGCATTACCCATCACAATTATCAGGTGGTGAGCAACAACGTGTAGCTATTGCGCGTGCGTTTATTGGAACGCCTAAAATTTTGTTTGCTGATGAGCCATCAGCCAATCTTGATAGTAAAAATGGTAAGTTAATCGAATCACTTTTATTTGAGTTAAATAAAGAGCATGGAACAACGTTAATTCTGGTCACACACGACGAGCAGTTAGCTGAAAAGTGCCAACAAATTTTACACATTGAAGCGGGAAAATTGGTAACAGTAAAAGAGTCAGAGGGGGTGCAAGCGAATGTGGGCTAAACTAGCACTTAAACTGTTTTCACGTGAATTTAAACGCGGTGAATTAACGGTCATTAGTGCAGCTATTGCCTTGGCCGTACTGACCGTTTTAACGCTTTCTATGGTTACCGACCGCATAGGACAGAGTATTGCACAAAAAAGCAGTGCTTTTATCGCGGCAGATCGCGTCCTTGCCAGTAATCATGAATTACCTGTTGAGTTTTTAGAGAAAGCGCAAGCAGAAAACCTGCGCACCGCGAAAATCACTTATTTTGATACCATGCTGTTTGCTAATGATGAAATGCAATTAGGCTCAGTTAAGGCTGTATCAAACAGCTATCCCCTTAAAGGGCAGCTCAAAGTAAAAACTAGCTTGTTAGGAGAGGCATTTATTACCGATAAAGTACCAAACCTCGGAGAGGTTTGGCTTAGCGAGTCGGTATTTTATGCATTAAACATACAGGTTGGCGACAAGGTCGAGTTAGGTGCGGCTACTTTTGTGGCAAGTCATGTAGTAGCTGAAGAGCCAGATGCGCCATTTAATGTCTTTTCCAGTAGTCAGCGTATTTTAATTAATCAGCAAGATATTGCCAGCACTCAAGTTATTCAACCTGGGAGTCGTGTTTTTTATCGCCAGCTTTATGCCGGTGATGAAGATAGCATAAACACGTTCTATGATTGGTTAAAACCACAAATGAAAGAAAACCAGCAATGGTATGGGGTTAAAGATAGACAATCGCCTATTGCGAACAGCCTAAACCGTGCTGAGAGCTTTTTATTATTAGCCGGTTTACTAGGGATTATATTAGCGGCGGTGGCTATTGCTGTATCTGCAAAACGCTATTGCGAGCGTCAATATGACCCTGTTGCGATGATGAAAACGTTGGGGGGCAGTCGTACCACAATCCGTAAAATTTACTTGCTGCATTTGAGCTTAGTCTGCTTTATGTCTGTGGTTGTTGGGCTGGTTGTTGGTTTTGCGCTGCAAAGTATTGCCAGTGATTATTTAGCACAGTCGATGGGCACAGCACTACCTGCTTCAAGTATGAAACCTTGGTTGATTGCTATTGGTACAGGGGTTATTTGTGCGGTAATGTTCTCAATTAAGCCCTTGCTAGATTTGTTTGATATTCCGCCACTTCGCGTACTACGCCGTAATTTGGGAGATCGTTTGCTTGTCAGCAAGGTTCACTTGGCAATGTCTGCATTAACTGTGTTTTTATTAATGTGGTTATTTAGTAATAATATTAAGATTACAGCTATCTTATTTACCTCGACAACGGTCCTGATTGCGCTTTTATTTGGTTTATCCAAACTCATTTTTGGTGGTGGTCGTAAACTAGGACTAAGCCCTGGTAATAGTTGGTCGCTTGCGATTGCTTCAATTCAAAAACGTGCTAATGCTAATGCAGTACAGCTGATAAGTTTTGCCCTTGCTATTAAGTTATTGTTGTTTTTAATTGTGCTTAAAAATGACATGATTTCAGATTGGCAGTCGCAGCTTCCGGTCGATGCGCCAAACTCGTTTTTAGTGAATATAACAGAGCAAGAGCTTGAACCCATTACCTCTTTTTTAGCAGAGCGCGATATGCCCACCTCTGATTTTTACCCGATAGTACGAGGTCGTGTTAATGCAGTGAATGGTGAGCTAGTTGCACGTGAAGTATCACAGCAAGATAACGAGAAAAAAGATGAAGAGGCACGCTCAGGTATCGGCCGTGAATTAAACCTTACTTGGCGAGAAGATTTACCTGCTCAAAATGAGTTAATAGAGGGTCAGTGGTTTACACAAAGCTCAGTCGCAGAGGCCTCGGTTGAGGAGTCTATGCTTGAACGCCTTGATGTAAAACTAGGTGATACATTAACGTTTTTGATTGGTGCGCAATCGTTCGATGCAAAAATTACCAGTGTACGCAAAGTTAACTGGACCACATTAAAACCAAACTTCTTTATTATTTTAAGCCCAGATGTACTTGAGAGCTTTCCGGCAACGTATATTTCGTCGGTGAGTGTTAAAGCACATCAAAAGCGTGAATTTAATGAGCTGATGCGCCAATATCCAACGGTTAATGTGATTGATGTTGAAAGCTTTATTAAACAGATCCGTTCAACCATAGAGCAGGTATCTCTTGCGATTGGTTTTGTATTGTCTATTGTAGTGGTGTGTGGTGCTTTAGTACTTATATCTCAGGTGCAAGCGAGCTTGGGCGAACGGATGCAAGAAATTGTTATATTAAGAACACTGGGTGCAAAAGGGCGGCTTATTAAAAATGCCACCCTGTATGAGTTTTTATTACTAGGCTTAACCGCGGGTGGGGTAGCTGCCGTTGTGAGTGATATTGCTTTATTAATAGTACAACAGCAAATGTTTGACCTTGCCGGTAAATTACACCCTCATATTTGGTTAATTGGCCCTGTTGTTGGTGGTGTATTTGTAGCTAGTTTAGGCTATTTGATGGTTGCGCGAACAATGCGTAAAAATACGCAAGGGTTACTGCGTGCACTAGGGTGATATAAAGCTCAATACTGTTTATAAAATGCCCGTGTATACGGGCTTTTTTATGTTTTGCAATTGGTTACTGGTAATTTATACAGTGCTCTGGCATTATTAAGGCTATTGAATAAAGAAAATAAATGGGTCAGTTAATTGGCAATTATTTTAGGAATTGATCCTGGTTCACGTTTAACAGGTTATGGCGTAATAGCACACCAAGGCGCTAAATTTACTTATTTAGGGAGTGGTTGTATTAAGCTAGCTGAACATGATTTTCCTGTGCGATTAAAAATGATTTATCAAGGGATCAGTCAGTTAGTTGAGCAATTTTCGCCCGATAGTTTTGCTATCGAAAAAGTATTTATGGCTCACAATCCAGATTCAGCTCTTAAATTAGGCCAAGCTCGTGGTGCGGCTATTGTTGGTGCATCTATGGCTGAACTTCCGGTATTTGAATATTCGGCACGACAAATAAAGCAAGCGGTGGTTGGCAATGGCGGTGCCGACAAATCACAAGTACAGCACATGGTTAAAAATATTTTAAAATTACCAGGCACACCACAAGCCGATGCGGCTGATGCATTGGCTATTGCTATTTGTCATGCTCACTCAGAACAAAATTTAATAAAACTTGCGGGCAGTGCGAGCAAGACCGTAAGAGGACGATTAAGGAAGTAATATGATAGGCCGATTGAATGGTTTGCTAGTTGAAAAGCAGCCGCCTGAAGTTTTAATTGAAGTAAGCGGCGTAGGTTACGAAGTACAGATGCCGATGACCTGCTTTTATGACCTCCCTGCGGTTGGTGAGCAAGCTATTATATACACTCACTTTGTGGTGCGTGAAGATGCGCAGTTGTTATTTGGTTTCAATAACAAAACAGAGCGTGCGTTATTTCGAGAGCTTCTAAAAGCCAATGGTGTGGGTCCTAAGTTGGGCCTTGCTATTTTGTCGGGTATGTCTGCACAGCAGTTTGTGACATGTGTAAATAACGAAGATGCAACAACGCTTGTTAAACTCCCTGGTGTGGGTAAAAAAACAGCAGAGCGTTTAGTGCTTGAAATGAAAGATAGGCTAAAAGATTGGGGTAATGACTTATTCACGCCATTTAGCGATAATGCCATTATTGAGCCTACAAGTAATGATACGCTTGTAGCCAACAATGCAGCAGATGATGCTGTGTCAGCACTTATTGCCCTTGGTTATAAACTGCCGCAAGCGCAAAAAGCAGTAAAAGCGGTAAATAAACCAGATATGACGACTGAGGTTCTTATAAAAGAAGCTCTAAAATCGATGTTGTGAGTAAACCATGATTGAAGCAGATCGCTTAATAGATGCCAGTGAGCAAAGTAATGAAGACAGTGTTGATCGAGCCATACGACCAAAACTATTAAATGATTACACAGGTCAGCCACATGTTAAGCAACAAATGGAAATTTTCATCGAAGCTGCTCGTCATCGTGGTGAAGCGCTCGATCATTTATTGATTTTTGGCCCGCCAGGCCTAGGTAAAACCACACTTGCAAATATTGTTGCCAATGAATTGAACGTTAATATTAAAACGACTTCTGGTCCTGTGCTTGAAAAAGCAGGTGATTTAGCTGCCTTGTTAACGAACCTTGAAGAAGGTGACGTACTCTTTATTGACGAAATACATCGTTTAAGCCCACAAGTCGAAGAAATCCTTTATCCTGCGATGGAAGATTATCAACTCGATATTATGATTGGGGAAGGTCCAGCAGCACGTTCAATCAAACTCGACTTGCCGCCATTTACTTTAATTGGTGCAACAACACGTGCAGGGTCTTTAACGTCACCACTTCGAGACCGTTTCGGTATTGTGCAGCGTCTAGAGTTTTATTCGGTTGAAGATTTATCAAAAATTGTAGCGCGTTCAGCACACTTTTTAGATTTAACCATGTGCGATGAAGGCGCAGCAGAAATCGCTAAACGTTCACGTGGTACACCACGTATTGCAAATAGGTTGTTACGTCGTGTACGTGATTACACTCAAGTGAAATCTGACGGCAAGGTTAACGCCAATGTGGCAGAACAAGCGCTTGATATGATTGATGTAGATAAAAGCGGGTTTGATTATATGGACCGTAAATACTTGCTTGCTATCATCGAAAAATTTATGGGTGGTCCAGTTGGGCTTGATAATTTAGCGGCGGCCATTGGCGAAGAAAAAGAAACCATAGAAGATGTGATTGAGCCATTTCTAATTCAGCAAGGTTTTATACAACGTACTCCTCGTGGAAGATTGGTGTCCGATATAGCCTATCTTCATTTTGGACTGACTCCAGACAAATAAAAACTCAGCCTCGCATATGCGGGGTTTTTTAATCTTGAAACAAATCTAAAAAGGGGCAGTGAACATTATACCAATCCGCAATAATACTTAATCATTTTGAGGGATTAAACCTGTCGCTACCAGCGTTAAAAATTTCTGATTTAGAACAACTAAATAACGAAATTTTTGCCTTGCTATCAACGAGGTTTTATTGCCTCAAAATAGACTACTTAATTAAGCAAATTGGTATTAGCAAATTATTTTAGATGCAGAATCTAACAAGCATCATACCTTCCTGCTATTTAATTCACATACAGTTAAGCTAATTTTCGGTAATGTCTTTTCGTTTTGTGTAGGCAAAAAAAAGCCCGCATAATGATGCGGGCAAACAACAAGTTGAAGGAAGTAATTCAGGGAACTACAGCCAGCTTAAGAAGGTTTTATCCAAGTTAAGCTAACTAGGCAATACGAAATAATCATATTGCAAAAAACGGAGCTTAATGAAAGAAGCTTTCAAAGGTTGTTAGCTCGGTATGTAGGTATAATACGTAACAGTAAGTTTTTCTTCAAACTAGAAAAATTTTATTTTCAGATAAAAAAAACTAATAGCAGCGTTATTTTCAATTGTTTTCTTTTTGTTCGCTTGTTCATTGTTGGTTTTATAAGTTAATGAATAAAAAGATTTTTATAATTAACGCTCATTTTGTTCAGGATTAGTTTAAGTATTCTGTGCTAGCCTGGTGAATAGTGTTTTGGGTGTTTATGCGCATTATGTGAATAAACGCCGTATTTTACCAAGTTTAGCTATATTTTTAAGCACCGTGTAGATGCATTTTAGTTTTAAAAGGGAATCCCTGCTTTTGGAGTCGTGAACAAAATGGTTAAAAAATAACTAAAGCATTTGCTTTTCACCGTTATTTGTAGCTATTTCACAGCAAGGGCGTTGTCAGTTCATAACTGACTAGATACACTAGATGTAACTTTTGACCATTATGATGGTCAACTAACACAAGTGTAATAAGTATAACAAATTATATAGAAATCTATTTTAGGAGTTTAACGTGGGATCAGGGCTTAATTTTTTAGATCTTATTCTAGAAGCCAGTGTACTTGTCCAATTAGTTATGTTGGCATTAGTCGGTATGTCGGTCATGTCATGGGCAATTATTTTTCAACGTAAAAAAGCGATTTCTGATGCACAAAATGGTGCTAAGCGTTTTGAGCAAAAATTTTGGTCTGGTGTTGACTTAAGTAAACTATATAACGAAGTTTCAGCAAGACCTGGCGGCACAACTGGTGTTGAATCATTATTTGTTGCTGGCTTCAAAGAATTTGCACGCCATAAAAAAACAACATTCCAAAGTGCTGGCATCGTTATGGAAGGTACGCATCGTTCTATGCGTGTCGCTTTATCTCGTGAAATAGAAAAATTAGAATCAAGCTTATCGTTTTTAGCAACGGTAGGTTCTATTAGTCCATACATTGGTCTGTTTGGTACTGTATGGGGTATTATGAATGCATTTATTGCATTAGGCGAAGTTAAGCAAGCTACGTTACAAATGGTTGCACCTGGTATCGCAGAAGCACTGATTGCAACGGCAATGGGTTTATTTGCGGCAATCCCAGCGGTTATCGCTTATAACCGTTTTGCAAATAAAGTTGAAAAGCTTGAGGGTAATTACATTAACTTCATGGAAGAGTTTGCCAATATTTTACACCGCCAAGCAGCTGCGCAAATAGAGGCTAAAGCGAATGTATCAGCGTAAAAAACGTCGCCCAGTAGGTGAGATAAACGTAGTACCTTACATTGACGTGATGTTAGTACTGCTTATTATATTTATGGCAACTGCGCCGCTTATTACTCATGGCGTGAAAGTTGATTTGCCGAAAATGGAAGAGTCTGATCTTGTTGATACAAAAGATACGCCGCCTATCATTGCGTCAATTGACGCTGAAGGTAAGTATTATGTAAGTATCGGCACAGATCCAGAAGCTCCTATGGAAGCGTTGGACGTTGCAGCGGTAATTAAATTACAACTGCAAAAAAATCCTGATACGCCAGTGATGATAAAAGGTTCAGGCCGTGTTTCTTACCAAGAAGTATTGCTGCTTATGGACTTTTTGAAAAACGCCGGTGTGCCGTCAGTGGGTTTAATGACTGAATCGTTTGAGGGTTAGTATGCGTGCATCAGTAATTAAATCACTTCTTTTGCACCTTGCTATTATCGTTTTTTTAGTTGCGTCAGCTAATTTTCACATGCCAGCACCTAAGGTGATGGAAGTGACACTGAACACTGCTTTGCCTGAACCAGAAAAAGCAGTATCGGCGGTGACTGTTGATCAACAAAAGGTTGAACAAAAGATTGCCGAGCTTAAAAAGCAAGAAGAAGCCAAAAAGCAAGCGGAAGCAAAACGACTTCGTGATCTTGAGCGTCGTGCTAATGATGCTCGAAAACAACGAGAGGCTGAAGACCGTCGTCTTAAAAAGCTAGAACAGCAACGCCGTGCGAAAGAAAAGGAAAAAGCAGAAGCAGAAGCACAAGCTAAAAAAGCGCGCGAAATTCAAGAAAAAGAGCGAGCGAAAGCTAAGCAAGCTGAAAAGCAAAAGCAAGAAGCTGAAGCCGCAGCAAAAGCAGCTGCAGACAAGCGTAAAGCTGAAGAAGAAGCGCTGAAAAAAGCGGAAGAAGAGCGTAAGCGTAAAGCGGCAGAAGCAGAAGCTGAGCGTAAACGTAAAGAAGCTGAAGCCGAACGTAAACGTCAGCAAGCACTGCAAGAGCAAATGCTTCAAGAGCAGTTAGCCGCAGAGCAAGCTGCACGAAATAAAATTCGTCAGCAACAAGTTGTTAGTGAAGTTGATAAATACAAAGCGTTGATTATGGCGCGTATTCAGCAAACTTTACTTATCGATGAAAAGATGAAGAATAAGCAATGTCGCGTTAATATTCGACTTGGCTTTAATGGGCTTGTAACACAAGTTACGTCTCTTGGTGGCGATAAGTTGGTGTGTGAGGCTGCGTTACGTGCTGTACGTATGGCTGATACATTACCAGTTTCACCAGATAAAGATGTGTTTGAGCAACTGAAAAATATTAACTTAACAATTAAGCCTGAATTCTAAAGGAATGATATGTTTAACCAGATAAAAACTGTATGTTTTATTGTATTACTGGGCTTTCATGGCATTGCCAGTGCTGCACTTGAAATAGTGATTACTGAAGGTATTGACGGCGCGCGTCCAATTGCAGTCGTACCATTCAAATATCAAGGTGTAGGTCCTATCCCTGAAAAATTAAGCGCTGTTATTTCTGCGGATTTAATGCGCAGCGGTAAATTTAAACCTATTGATGTATCAACCATGCCACAGTTACCTGGTAAAGATGCTGATGTAGATTATGGCGCATGGGTAAATAAAGGCGTTGAAGCCGTACTGGTTGGTCAAGTAGAGCAGCAACCGGGTGGACGTTACTTAGTAAAGTATGAATTAATTGATGTAATTCGCGGCCAAATTACTGGCGGTCAAACAAAAATGATGGCTAACGGTAAGTTAATGCAAAGCCAAGATCATGTTTTAGATGCCCGTGAGAGTGTTATTTCTGAAAGTGGTTTTCGCCGTTATGCACATCGTATCAGTGATGTCGTTTATGAAGCACTCACAGGCGAAAAAGGTGCGTTTTTAACTAAAATTGCCTATGTTATCGTTCGTGAGGATGATGCAAAACCATATCAATTAGTTGTTGCTGACTACGACGGTTTTAATGAACAAGTATTACTACGTTCTAAAGAACCATTAATGTCGCCAGCATGGTCACCAGATGGAACTAAGCTTGCTTATGTAACATTTGAAAACCGCCAAAGCCAAATTTATATTCAAGACTTATACTCAGGTAAGCGAGAGTTAGTTACAAGCCACCAAGGTATTAACGGTGCACCTCAATTTTCGCCTGACGGTAAAAAGCTATTATTAGTGCTTTCTAAAGACCGCACAGGTGCCACAGAAGTCTATTTACTTGACTTAGCAACTCGCCAAGAAAGACGTTTAACAAACCATCGTAGTATAGATACTGAGCCATCTTGGTTCCCAAATGGACAAGATATTGTCTTTACGTCTGAAAGGGGTGGTAATGCTCAGATTTATAAGTTAAATTTAAAAACAGGCAGGGCTAAACGAATGACGTTTGATGGTGATATGAATTTAGCAGGTTCGATTTCACCTGACGGAAAAGAACTGGTGATGGTAAATCGTACTAATGGACAATACCATCTTGCTAAGAAAGAGCTAGCTACAGGTGCGTTCCAGGTACTAACAAGAACACGTCTGGATGAATCACCGAGTATCGCACCAAACGGCTCGATGATTATTTATAGTACGCTACATAACAATAAGCAGGTTCTGGCTTTAGTCTCTATGGATGGTCGCTTTAAGGCACGTTTACCTGTGCTTGACGGACAAGTGAAGGCACCAGCTTGGTCGCCTTACTTACAGTAATTTTACTGGTTTACTCAATATAGGAATCAATTCAATGCAACTTAATAAAACACTAAAAGGCCTGCTAATTGCTGTGCCAGTGATGACATTAGCAGCGTGTAGCTCTTCTTCTGATCTTGACGAAGGTGCTGCAAACCAATCTAACCAAGGTGCGGTTGAGCAAACAACCAACAATGATACAGTTGAAGTTGCAACGCTTACTCCTGAGCAACAAGCTGAAGAAGCACTTCGTGAGAAGTATGAAGCTTTACGTCAAGAGCAAATCATTTACTTTGGTTTTGATAACGCAAAAATCCAAAGCAAGTACGCTGAGCTTTTACAAGCACACGCTGAATTCTTAGTACAAAACCCTTCTGTTAAAGTATTAATCGAAGGTCACGCGGACGAGCGTGGTACACCAGAATATAATATTGCTCTAGGTGAGCACCGTGGCCAAGCAGTTGAAAAATACCTACAAAGCCTAGGTGTATCTGCTAGCCAAATGTCGGTAGTGAGCTACGGTGAAGAGAAGCCTATGGTTAAATCTCGCACTGAAGAAGCGTTCGCTAAGAACCGTCGTGCAGTATTAGTTTACTAAGAAAGAGACATTATGAAGCCGAAAATTATTTTGGCAGCAATGATCTTAAGCGGGAGCACTCAGTTATGGGCTGCTCCCGCTCCTGTTTCAGAAGCTGCAAGCTCGCAATCGAGTATCGAGAAACGTTTATCTGCATTAGAGAATATGATGAAGTCTCGCAATTTATTACAAGCTGAACTTCAACAACAGCTTAATATTTTGCAAGACGAAGTAAGTCAGGTACGTGGTATTACAGAAGAGCAAAGCTATAAGCTCGAGAAAGTTTTACAGCGTCAGCGTGAGTTGTATCAAGAAATTGAAAACCGTGTCAGTCAGGCATACTCTCAACCGGCTGTGACTCAAGCTCCATCTACTGATGTTAATGCTTCTCAAGCAATCAGTTCAGATTTATCTGAAAACGAAGCTTATGAGCGTGCTGTAGCGCTAATAATGAAAGATAAGCGTTATGAACAAGCGATCCCTGAATTTCAAAACTTCTTAACGACATACCCTAATTCAGTCTACGCTTCGAACGCACACTACTGGTTAGGTCAGCTTTTAACTATTCAAAATAACCCAACAGGTGCAACTGAGCACTTTAAAGTGGTTGTCAATGAATACCCAAATTCTAACAAGCGTCCTGATGCAATGTTAAAATTAGGAAATCTGTTAGCAGATCAAGGTTTAGCTGAACAAGCACTAAAAACCTTTAATGATTTAATTAACCAGTACCCAAGTACGACTGCTGCAAAATTAGCCACAGAACGTTTGTCGCAAATGTAGATTTGACCTGATTAGACTGCTTTTTGATATAAGCGGTCTAAAATTAGGCAACTAGACATAAAAACTTAAAAAAAGAGATATTTTCTGTTGCACTCAGCATTTAAATAAGTATTATAAGCGCCCGCAGCA
>VAOY01033287.1_pt1 | contig 28212 bp, 34 predicted proteins | sample 3393881 | NCBI WGS metagenome assembly VAOY01 (sample SAMN08290430, study PRJNA428436) | hydrothermal vent metagenome | isolation source: Deep-sea hydrothermal vent chimney | place: Indian Ocean: Southwest Indian Ridge
GAATTATGCTGATAATTCACGCAAACTACCATATTTTCGGTGTCTTTTTAAATGATTTAACCGATGGGCTTACGGTGTCATTTTAGATGATTTGATGCGCCTAAGTTTAAAGAGCGAGAAAAAAATGTTATTATTTCCAATATGGATAAAGAAGAAAAAATACGGAAACTTTTAACTCGCGGTGTGATGGAAATAATCGGACGTAAAGATCTGGAAAAGAAAATTAAAAAAGGAAAGAAACTTCGCGTAAAATTTGGGGTGGATGTTGCCAGACCAGACTTGCACCTCGGGCACTCCATAGGTCTTCGCAAATTGCGCGAATTTCAGGAATTGGGACACACAGTTGTTTTTTTAATAGGGGACGCGACAACAAGAATTGGAGATCCGACAGGGAAAGACAAAACCAGACCTATTTTAACGGAAGAGGAAATTCAAAGGAATGCGAAAACTTACACAGATCAGGTTGGAAAAATTCTGGATATCAAGAAGTGTGAGATTCGCAGAAATTCCGAGTGGTTTGATAAAATGTCAATGTTTGATTTTGTGAATCTTTTGACCATGGTCACCCATTCGCAGATTATGAATCGTGAGGCGTTTCGCAAGAGGATTAAAGAAGGGAAGGAGATTTTCGCTCATGAGCTTGTTTATCCCGTTATGCAAGGGTATGATTCGGTGGTTTTGAAGGCGGATGTCGCAGTCCATGCCGACCAACTGTTCAATGAACATTTTGGACGCCTTTATCAGGAAAAATTCGGGCAGGAGCCACAGGCAATAATGACATTGCCGATGCTTGTCGGGACCGATGGAAAAAATAAAATGTCCAAATCGCTTGATAATTATATTGGCATTGCCGAGTCGGCCGGCTCGCAATATGGAAAAATTATGTCCATACCCGATACCTTGCTGGAAGAATATTACATTCTGCTAACCAATTTGTCTTTTAATAAAGATGAAAATCCCCGCGATGCCAAAATGAAACTGGCTTATGAAATCGTCAATATGTATCACGGGAAAAATGAGGCGGAAAAGGCAAAAGAAAACTTCATAAAACTTTTTCAAAAAAAAGAAATTCCGGATGATATTCAGGAGATTACCGCCTTAAAAGGCGTTATACTCGGGGATGTTCTTGTTAAAAATAAAACCGTCGCTTCAAAAGGGGAGTTTCGCAGGCTAGTCAAGTCAGGCGCAGTGGATGTGGATGGAAAGACGATTTCTAACATTCATTTTCCTGTTGAGAGGTCTCTCACCGTTAAAGTTGGCAAGAGAAGGTTTATAAAAATAAAAATATAAAAAACAAAACACCACCCTTTAAAGAGGTGGTGTTTTCTGTTTCCTCAACATCAACTAATCAAAGTCCATATCCAAGTCCCCCCTCCTCTTCGTTGTTTTCAAAATCAATCCCATCCGCTCCATCAATATCGTCAATCAATTCATCTTCATTAAATGTCGGAGCCTCATTAATTCCTTCCATAATTGTTTTTATGTTTTTTATATAAATACGACCTAATAATCAATCCTATCCCATGACAGGACTTTATACTTTTTATCAAAAAGAGAAAATTTTGTAAAGAGGTTAATTTAAAGGTGTGGATATCTTTTTAGCGGTTAAAGGCGACATTGGGCGGAGCAGGTGAGGGCGCAGGCGATGGCGTCAACTTCGTCGTCCGATTTTGGCGTAACGGACATTTTCAACACCGCTTTTACCATTTCTTGAACTTGCCTTTTTTCCGCCTTCCCATAGCCCGTCAAGGCGATTTTTATTTCAAGGGGTGTGTATTCTTTTATCTCAATTTTTTTGGCGGCGGCGAGGAATAAAACCATTCCGCGCGCTTCGGACACCATCATCGCCGTTTTCTGGTTTTTTGTAAAAAAAAGTTTCTCAATGGCGAGAATGTCAGGCTTGCGCTCTTTGATTATCTTTTCAATTTCCCTGCCGATACTGAAAAGCCGCTCCGCGTGAGGAGCCTTTTTGTCGGACATAAGGCAGGTTGAATAAAGCAGTTTTTCGCCACCGCGCGATTTCTCCAAAACCGCGCACCCCATCCTGTCAAAACCCGGGTCAATGCCTAAGATTATCATAATTTACGCGCAATTTGTGTAAAGCTCCTGCACATCATCGTTGTCATCCAGCGCTTCAAGGAGCTGGTCAAGTTTTTCCGCGTCCTCCTCGCTTATCTCAATTTTATGTTTCGCCTCCCATTTTCCGTTCGCGTTATTGAACGCCCATGTGACAGACCCGCTCTCGGCGAATTTACCGTTGTTTTTTGAAAGAATATGCTTGATTTCCGCCACAGTGCGGTTGTTGTTGTCCGTTATTGCCTCAATTATAATAGCGACGCCACCAGGACCGTACGCTTCATAGCGGACATTTTCAATTTGCGTGCCTTCCATTTTTCCAGATCCCTTTTTAATAGCTCTCTCAATATTGTCCGCCGGCATATTGACACCCTTTGCTTTGTCAATGGCGGCGCGAAGATCCGGATTCATATCCTGGTCATCCCCTTTGCGCGCCGCGACGGTTATCATTTTCGCCATTTTGGAAAAAATCTGGCTTCTCTTCGCGTCCGTGGCGGCCTTCTGATGTTTAATTGTTGACCATTTTGAGTGTCCTGACATATAGAAAGAATAACGAATTATGAATTAAGAATCAAGGTGTATGTACCCGCCAAGTACAAATGCATTGTTTAATTTTTGGGTTGCTGGTAGTATGATTAAAAGACAATCATGCATATCATGTGTCTTCTGGTGTAGCTTAAACGATAACCTAAAATCATATGGATAAATCATGGGATTCATTAACACCGAAAGGATTAAGAAACGCTAAAATATTTAGCGTTGTATTTATATTTGTTTCAATACTGATTTTTGTTTTTTTAAGCGCTAGCATTGGAAAAATCCTATTAGGAATCGGAGTCATTTTTGGACTAGGCCCGTTCATTTTAGGGTCCAAGGGGTCAGTAAAAAACAAGATACATGTATTAAAAATGATTGAGCCTGGATATAATAACTGGAAGGATGAAGAGATCGAAAAACAACTCAAAGCAATAGGAGAATGTGGATATAAGTGGTTTGAAAAAAGGGGTAGGGTCGGATTTAAGCATACTAAAACTGGATTATATTTAAAAATAGAGGGGTTACACTTTTATAAACCAGAAGAAATTAAAAAAGTGTACAGAGAAGTTTGGTCCAAAGATGATCCTGCAACTTTACGCAAATTTGAAAAAGAAATGCTTGCTATAAAAAAGTCAGCTGAAACAATTCCAGACGGTACTACTGACGAAGAAATAGAAGCTATCTTTAAGGAACATCAAAAAAATAAAAATCAATAAAAATGGAGAATATGCAGCCATACTGCCATCGGTCATTCTCCAATATTTTACCTTACGGCGCTCCGCAAATATTGCACATACTAAAACATTAAGTTGAACAAATTATTTTTTACTTAAACAATATGCATAGTTTATTTAACACAAAACAATCATTGGAGGAACTGGAGGAAAAAACAGACAACTGCATTCCCGAAAACCAACGGCTGGGTGCAATTTTTATTAATTTTCAATTACAAAAGCAGCTTATCAAGGAACAAAACGAATATAACAGAAAACAGCTTTTTTGGTCACGATTGTTAACGATTGCTACGGTGGGTTTGGTAATTGCGACACTACTTCTTGTTAAATTTGGGTAAAAACAATTTATTTTACTTAATAAGGCAGCGCAACGAAATAACTACTTCATACCCATAATTCGCATAAAATATTTAAAGCAATTCTTCTTAGTAGCCTAGATTAAAAAGTTTTGAGGTGGTCGCCCGGGGCGAACCTTGCCTAATTTTGATTCATAATTTCAATTGAGGATTGGGTGGCCGCCAAAGGCGAGCCTCGCCAAACCTTGTTTATATATTTAATTGATGGTTTGGCGGGGTTTTGCCGAGGTGTTCGTAGGCGCGGGGGGTGGCGACGCGGCCACGGGGTGTGCGTTCTATGAAGCCGAGCTGAAGAAGATACGGTTCGCAGACTTCACCAATCGTTTCCTCTTCTTCTGACGCTGATGCCGCCAGGGTTTGAAGTCCGACCGGACCGCCGTTGAATTTTTCTATCAATATTTCAAGTATTCGGCGGTCGTTGGCGGTCAGCCCCGCTTCATCAATTTCCAGAAGCTTAAGGGCTTTAACGGCTGATTCAATGTCAATCTTCCCGGATCCGTGAACTTGCGCGTAGTCCCTGCATCTTTTCAGCAGGTGGTTGGCGGTTCGCGGAGTTGACCGGCTCCTTTTGGCGATTTCCAGAGTCGCCTCACTTGCAATTTCCGTTCCGAGAATTTTAGCGGAGCGCGAGACAATTCTTTGTATTTCTTTTTCGGTGTAAAATTCAAGCCGAAATATTCCGCCGGAAAATCTTGAACGGAGAGGAGAAGAGAGAAGCGAAATTCTCGTTGTGGCGGCGATAAGGGTGAAAGGCGGGAGATCCAATTGAATGGTTCTGGCGGAAGGACCTTTGCCTATGATAATGTCTAGCGCTCCTGATTCCATCGCGGGATAGAGCACTTCCTCAATCATTTTATTCAGGCGGTGCGCCTCGTCAATAAAAAGAATGTCTCCCGGAGAAAGGTTTGTGAGAATGGAAGCGAGATCACCCACCCTTTCTATTGCTGGTCCAGATGTGGATTTCATCTGCGCTCCAATCTCTTTTGTGATAAGATGAGCAAGCGTCGTTTTCCCCAGCCCCGCCGGTCCGTAAAAAAGAAGATGCTCCGGGGGCTCCTCGCGTTTTGTCGCCGCCTCAAGAAGAATCTTTAAATTGTTTTTTATCGTTTCCTGTCCAATGTAATCACCCCAGTTGTCTGGGCGAAGGGTTTGGTCAAGATATTTTTCGTGATTATCTTCATTGTTATTCATATTTTTATTTTCATGATAATATAGATAAATTGTGCGTCATAAAAGCGTTTTTTGGATCAAGTTTCACCATACGCGAGGGGGCTTGACAAATCAATTTTTATTTGCTATTATTCAATCAAGCTTTCATTGATAACCGCCACATAATCCTCCAAGCAACAAAGCTTTCGCTTTATCGGAATTTTTTTGAGGACATCCTGGTTGCCGTTTCACGGACTTACTGGGATCATCCTTTTAAAAAATTCTAAACTTTTGGTACCCATATTAAAAGAGTTGCTTAGAGGATTATGGGGCGGTTTTTTATTGGCCGACCGATTGCGGTCGGCTTTTGTTTTTTAAATTTACAATTCAACTATCCTTTGCAGTTCTTCAAGCGATGTTATTCCTTTCAGAGCTTTCAGAATTCCGTTTTGCTGCATATTCGGTATACCTTGTTCTTTTGCCGTTTCCCATATTTGAGTCTCACTGGGACCTTTCAAAATCAAGGATTCTATTTTTTTATCCACCAGTATTATTTCATATATTCCGATTCTGCCTTTGTATCCGATATTGTTGCATTCCTCGCATCCCGCCGGCTTCCATATTGAGATATTGTTGATGTCTGGTTTGGCAAATGTTTTCGGGAGGTCCTCTAAATTTTTTTCAATTATCCGCTTTTCTTCCTCGTTGGGCCTGGTTTCTTTTTTGCATTTTTCGCATAATTTTCTCACGAGACGCTGAGCCATAGCAGCATTCAGCGCGGGGGCGATGATATTGGGATTTACTCCAAGATCAACCAGCCTGGGAATCGTTCCGGCGGCGTTATTTGTGTGCAGGGTTGAGAACACAAGGTGCCCTGTAAGAGCGGAGTTCATCGCTGTTTTTGCCGTTTCCAAATCCCTGATTTCACCAATCATTATGACATCGGGGTCTTGCCGCAAAACGGCCCTTAGTCCATTGGCGAAAGTGTAGCCCTTCTTTTTTTCAACTTGAGTTTGCGTGATACCGCTAAGGTGGTATTCAATAGGGTCTTCAATCGTTATTATTTTAATATTTGGAGAATATATTTTTTTGAGAAAAGCATAGAGGGTGGTTGTTTTTCCGGAGCCGGTCGGACCGGTCGTCAATAGCATACCGTTGGGCTTTTTAATTTCTTTAATCAATATATCATAGAGATATTGCTCCATTCCCAAGTCCTCCAAAGGGACGGAAATGCTTTTAGGGTCAAGGACTCTTGCGACAATTGATTCCCCGTAGGCGCCTGGTATCACGGAAACTCTTATTTCTATTTCGCTGTCTTTGAGGTGAATAGTGAACCTTCCGTCCTGGGCTCTGTCGTGAACATTTAGTTTAAGTCCGGAAATAAGCTTAATCCTTGAAAGAAGCAGGCGATAGACTTTTTCTTCAAAGGAAAATACTTCATGAAGAACCCCGTCAAGCCTGAAGCGGAGGCGAACGTTGTCTTCTTCTGGTTCAAGATGAATATCCGAAGCTCCAAGCCCTATTGCTCCCGCCAGTATAATTTCCAAAAAATCCGATATTCTTTTCCCTCTCTTGGAGGAAACAGCCGTCAGAAAAATATTTTTTAATTGTTCAATTTTTTTTGCCTGCTCCAGAAATTCCGAGAGCTTTTCCGGGGACACATCAACAATTCCTCTTTTGGTTTCGCTGAATTCGGGTACCTCGGCATATCTTTTCCAAATTCTTTTTAAACTTGTTTCAGATACCATGTAAATTGATAATCTATACCCATTCTGTTCAAGTTTCTTCAGGAGATTTTTAGTCTCTTCTTTATTGGGACTGAGGATGGCGACCTGCAGTTTTTTTCCTCCCGCTTGAAAAACGGCGAGTCCAGCGCTCCTTGCTTCTTCCTCGGGGACGATTTTCAGGGCATCAAGACCTATGGTTATTCTTGAAGCGTCAAGATAAGGCAACCCGTATTTGTTTGATAAAATTTTAGCAAGGTCTTCAGCCTCTCTTTCCAGCATTTGTTGTATTTTTTCCTCCGTGATTTTTGTCATTGTTTATCTATTTTTATCTTACTCCTTTTTGTTCTCTCCTACAAAGTCCTTTTTTATTTTTCCTTAGCTTATGGGCAGATTGTCAAGCGAAAGCATTTCAATAATTCCTTTTTCGGCAACTTCCTCATTGGCGCCGGATGAAATGAGTCCTTCTTCTCTTTTTGCCGTTTCCTCGCTCGATTGTTCATATTGACGTGTTTTTTCAAACAAGAGCGAGGCGAACAAGAGTGTTGATATATTTTGCCTGGACAAAATATCTTCTCCCATATCTTGAATTATATCTTGAATTATACCCTCTATCGCTTTTCCATCAGGATTGAGTGATATAATCTTATCCTTTGCCGGAAGTGATACTCTTTTTTCCATGTCTTTTGACGCGCCCTCAAGCGATGGTCCTATGATGAAGGCGACATCAACTGTGGCTGTTTGGGGAAGTGATTCAAAAATAACATTCTCTTTGTTCAAACCGGAACGCTCTGAGATTATTTTGAAAGCGAAAAAATCCTCGTCATTTTCATAGGTAATTTCCTTAATGCCGCATTTGTCCTTGGGGATGCGGATAAAATTAATGTAAAAAGGGGTGTTTTTTTTCTCAATAGGGATAATATCCACCCATCTTTTTTTGAATTCCTCCGATGTTTTTGGAAATAAATAAACCGATTTCCCTTTTTCTTCAAGCGCCGCTTTGAGCGCCTCAGCCGCGAGTAGCTCGTGTTCCTCGGGATGTAAATTTAAGAGCAAGGCGAACGAACCGGATAATTCAATTATGTTTTTAATCTTTTCCATTTGTTCGCCGTTCATAGTTTAATTCGTAGCATTTTGAATCGGCGAGGGCAATATTGACCCACTCGTTAATTTGTAGTTTTGTAGTTTTCAATTTATTCTTTCCAGTTTTGTTTCTTCAATCGCCTCCGCGAAGCTTCTAGAAAAATAAGGATTTCAATAAGAAGGACTAATTCAAAAACCCTTGCGCCCTTGACAAAAGTTTTAAGTTTGGTATACTTTAACCTAATGAAACAAATCACAGTCAACCGAATTAAAGAATGTTGCATCTGCGACATAACCACTTCTTTTGAGAAGGGGGTTGATTTGATTCTCTCGCGGCGCTAAACGCCAAATAAATTTCAATGTCTTATCCAATCAATCTCCCTCCCAGAAGGAATATTTTATTTCTTTCGGGGGTTCTTTAAAAATTTAATTAGAAAAGGAGATTGAAAGGGATTTCCTAACTTTAAACCGAACAAAAAGGAGGCGAGGTATGACAACAAGGAGTAATGTCTGGACCATTGGATTGATTTGGCCAGACGGCAGTAGCCGTTTAGAACATTCATATTCCTTTGACAAGACTTACATACCCGGTAAAATCGGCCTTGTGGGTTTTGAAAGGATTATTCATGGGAGAGCGGGTTGTGATGACCCGATTGAGTTGGCATCTCCCAGAAAAAAATTTGCCAATAAGGTTATTCGTTGTCCGTTTTGCGGACAAAAAATAATCTTTGACAAGAATGGGTATGTGTAAGAGAAGGGCAACCATTAGGTTGTCTAAAGAGAAGGAATAGGAAAAAAGGAGGTAATAATGGAAAAAACTTCTTTGGGAGTCTTTTTTAAGGGGTCATGCTCGTTGACCCCCCAAAAGACATGGTTAGTTGTTAAGGAAGAGAAGCACGGCTTCCTTAATAATACAGTTGAGGTAATAGCACAAAAAAGGATATTGCCCCTAAGGCATAAACTCATTTTCGTATTTCGGAGCCCGGGAGAATATAAGATAGACTTTATTTTTCGGGGCTCTCGTCACGGTTTCAGCATAACTGTGACGAGAGCACCCATGGCAAAGGTCTTAAAATCCTGGGATTTTGAGGGGGAATTCAAAATAATGATTAGGAGGGCAGATCTCGGAATCGGCCCAGCAAAAGAGTTCTACGTTTTCTATAAGGAAAACGTAGACAAATAAAGCAAAACCGCTCCATAAATTTTGGAGCGGTTTTTTCTTTGGCAAACTGGATTTTTGTTCTCAGTTTATATTTTCAACAGTTGTTTCTTCAATCGCCTTCGCGATGAGATCTTCAACATCAAGTTTTTCCTCCGCGGCTCTGACTTCTCCGAGTCTGGCTTTTGTTTCCGGATGCTCGGGCATAAAAAGTGAACAACAATCTTCGTGCGGAAGGATTGAGATATCATAAGAACCGATTTCTTCCGCTTTGGAGGTTATTTCCTTTTTATCAAAGCCGATAAGCGGTCGCAGGACGGGAATTTTTATGTTTTCTTCAATAGCCGCCATATTTTCCAGAGTTTGGGACGCGACTTGCCCCAAGGAATCGCCCGTAACGAGCGCCGACGCCCCTTCCACGCCCGCCATTCTTTCGGCGATTTTTAACATAAAACGGCGGTAGAGAATTATTCTCAGTTTTTTGGGAGCCTTCATCATTATTTGTTTTTGGATGATGCCAAGAGGAACGAGGTATAGTTTTGATTGAATTTGGAACTTATTGAGGAGCTCCACCAATTCCCTTATTTTATCAATGGATGCGGGCGATGTGTAGGGAAGAGAGTGAAAATGAACGAATATGGCTCTGGCGCCCCTTCTCATCACATAAAAAGAAGCGACGGGAGAATCAATACCACCCGAGAGAAGTGAAACAACTTTTCCGCTTGAACCCAAAGGAAGCCCGCCTTGCCCCTTTTCTTTGCGCGAATATATGAAGGCGTATTTTTCCACTATTTCAATAAAGAGGGTCGCTTCGGGGTCTTTGAGGTCCACCCGAATTGAGGAACCACCTTTTCCTTTTTTGTAAAAGGAGTCCAAAATATATTCCCCGACTTTTGCGTTTATCTCTGGCGAGGTTAAAGGGAATTCTTTTTTTGACCTTTGCGCGGAAATCCTGAAAGTTTTAAATTTTCTTTCCGAGAGGATTTCCAGCGCCGCCTTTTTAATGGCGTCCATATTTTGTTCGCAGGCGACAGCGAAAGAGAAATGAGCGATGCCAAAAATATTTTTTAGCGCTTCGGCGATTTTTTCTTTTTGTTGCCCGCTGGAAAACCGCGCGATAAGCCTTCCTGAAATCCTCCTTACATCTGGAGAAATTTCGGGGATACTCCTTTTTATGGATTTCTTGATATTTTCTATCAATTTTTCCTCAAAAAATTTTCTGTTGTTTCCTTTGAGTCCTATTTCGTCATAATGGCAAATGACAAATTCAACGTTCATAGAAATAAGACCTTTTTTTAAAAAATATTACAGCCTGTTTTTTTATCAATTCTTCCGTTTTTTTGAAAGGGAGTTTGTCAGTTTCCTTGATGAAAGAAAAAACGCGCCCAAAATAAAGCGGTTTAAGGGCCTCTATCAGCTCCGGGTTGAATTTTGTCTTTCCAAAACGGTCAAGAAGCTCATAGACGATTTCCGCCCAAAGTTCTCCGTCTATAAATATTTTTCCGTTGCCGTACATCTCCTCCAGCTTTTGATACGTTCCCTTTTTTAATTGCTTTTTGAGTGTTTTTTTATTTTTTTCAAACAAATCGGAACTCGTTTTTTTAATGGCGCTTAGTTTGATGCCGGCCGGGGCGGGAGGGTTTGATTTTGTTTTCGCCCCCGCGCGCGAGGATGGATTTATCGGGGACGGTTTTTTAATTTTTTTCTGCCACACCTTTTTATTGTCCAGAAGTATTTTAAAAATTGTGTAAACGACTTGACTGAACATCAAATCCAGTTTCGGCGCGCTCGGTTTGTGAATTTTTGCCCCAAGGTCAGCTCTTCCTATTTTGAAATTTCCCAAAATGGCGTTTAGCGTCATAAAAATATCTATGCCGTAATTTCTAATCTGTTCATTCCATCTCTTTTTCAGCCAGTATCGCCCCAATCTTGAACTGAAAGAAAAGTCGCCTCCAATCGGCTGGCGAATGTCCTTTCCCAGGAGTCCGTAAACCAAGGGGTAGCAAATATGGTTGGTGATTGTTCCATCATAGGGGTGGCGATTGTAATAAGGGAAGACAAAATCAATTTTTTTTATGGAGATTGGTGAAAGAAAACAATCCACCCATTTTGGAGTGATGCTCTTCAAATCAGCGTCCACCACCATAACCTTTGAAGCTTTGACTTTTTCCATCAACTTAAAAAGGTTGTGAAAATTTCTTCCCTTCCCTTTTACTCCCTGCGGGGTGGAAATGTAAATTTTTGGAGTTTTTGTTTTTACGCCGAGAAAGGCCTCTTTCGTTCCGTCGGGAGAGTTATTGTCAACATTAACAATGAGACTTTTTTTATTGGGAAAATATTTAAGAAGCCCTTTATCCACCTGTTCAACGACAAAACCGATACTCTCACTTTCTTTGTATGAGGGAATTCCCACTATGATATCCGCTTTCATTTATTTATTGTATCATACCAATTTAAAAGTTTTCAACCGCTTGTATTGCGCGCCTCCATGCGAGGTGATAGTCTCCATCACATTTATCCGTTCAACTAAGAACGGGTGCGTCTTGTTTTCAAGGCCGATACCTTCTATAGGAATCAGTTTTTTGAGGTTCGGATAATGAAGATTATTGAAACGGACGAGGGTTGCGTGCGGAAAAGGTTTCTTCATGTTTTTTTCGGCGAAGCCGGTAAACTTTTCGCTCAGGCTGACGAACTCCGGAGAGTGCTTGAATGTCATCCAAACCATTTGTTTGATGTCTGCGGAGGGAGGAGCGAAAACTATTCGCTTCGGAGTCAATTGAATTTTTTGGGTCCGGTTGGCTATTTTTTCCGCGGACCTCTCAAGTTTCCATAATTCTTCATCGGTTAGATTTCCGCAGAAGACAACCGTAATGTGCATGTTTTCTTCCTTTGTTTTTTTAATCGGGACGTCCATTTGAAAATTTTCAAGAAGTGTTCTGGCGGTTTTTTTCAGTTCCCCGGGAATGTCTATGGCAACAAAAATTCTATGTTTGGGCATTTTGTTTTATCTCCATTATTTTTCTCAATTCTTCCCGCGCGGTTTCGCGGTCGTCCCATTTTATTTTTGTCCCTTTGGGTCCCATCAGCCACGGCTCGGCTCCTTTTCCGGTTATAATGACCGTGTCGCCTGTTTTTGCGAGCGCGAGCGCTTTGGCAATCGCCTCGCGCCTGTCCATTATTTTTTCATAAACCGGACGGTCTATTCCTTTAACTATCTCATCCGCTATTTCGCCGGGGTCCTCATCATAAGGGTCTTCGTTGGTGATGATTATATGGTCGCAATGTTTTGAGGCTATCTTGCCAAGTTCAGGACGCTTCCATTTGTCTCGTCCGCCTCCCGCTGAACCGATTACGCAAATTTTTCGCGAGGTTTGAAATGTTTCGTAAACTTTTTCCAAGGAATCGGGAGTATGGGCGTAATCCACAATTATGTTAAAATCTTGTTTATCGTGGAGCGGGTCAGTCCGCTCAAGTTCTATTCTTTCCATCCTTCCTTCAATGCCGGAAAATTTTTCAATGGCTGATTTTATTGTGTCCATTCCGATGTTTTGCGACTTAATGAAGGCGATTGCCGCCAGAATGTTGTATAAATTGAATTCTCCGGACAATTTGGGCGCAATGTTCACGCCGTCCATGGTGAAGTTCATCCCATTTCTCTTAAGAACAAAAGAGGAAACATCTTTTTTCCCGAATTTTATTTTTTCATCAATGTTAAAATTCAAAAAGAAGGAAGCGTTGGGGTCATCCTCATTTACGATGAGAATTTTTCTTTTGACCGGAGATTTTTCCAACGCCTTAAAGAATTTTAATTTTGCTTCCCTGTATTTTTCAAAAGAGCCGTGGGATTCAATGTGTTCAGGCGCCAAATTGGTGAAAATAAGGGCGTTAAAGCGGATGAATTTGTGCCTGAACTGAACAGTCCCTTCGGAACTTAGTTCCAAAATGGCGTACTGGCATTTTTTCTTTACCGCTTTTCGCAAAAATCTCTGCATAAAAAACCTTCCCGGCATAGTCATTTTTCGCTCATTTTTTTCGCTCATTTTTCCTATTTTAAAACGCAAGGAAGAAGTGAGCGCCGTCTTGTACCCCGCTTCTTCCAAGATGGCGTTGATTATCTCAATGGTCGTTGTTTTCCCCTTCGTTCCCGTAACACCCACAATAAAAATTTTCCGCGACGGAAAGCGATAAATCAAGGCCGCCAAAAAAGAGAGCAGCCAATGATAAATCGGCTGCCCCATTTTGAAAAGCCTCTTTGGAACAACCTTTCTTCCAAAACTCAAAAATGTTTCCAGATTTATCCTCATATCTTTATTTTATCATGTTTACACCTAAAATAGGAGAATACAGGATATTTTCAAGGTATCCCGCTTTCCTTTCTATGGAGGAAGGAGCGGAACAGCTAATCCCGCAAGCCACTTAATTGACTTGCAAAAAAAAGATGATACCAAGTAGAATCAAAGTAACAGAACAGCAGGTCAAAGGTCAAAAATTATCAATTTAGTTAATCTTAAGGTCTTTTCAGGCCAAATAAAATTATGGAAAACTCACCAGAACAAGATGTAGCATACAAAGAAGAGGATTTGGAGATTAAAACTCCGGTTGAATTGGAAGAAGCCAAAAGAGAGGCGGGGGTTACAACCCCCGAAGAAGCGCAAGAGAGAATTAAAAAAATAACTGAAACAATGATAGAAAGAAGATCAGATGTAGATTTTGCGAAGAGATTGATTTCGCATTTGAAGGTTAAGGAAGGAGACATTATTGAAGTTAGATTAAAGGATGGTTCTATAAAAAAAGGACGATATGGCGGATTCACCTACAGTTATGATGTGCATTTACTAATTCCTATTCCGAAAGGAGGCGATCGGGTGCGCGGGCAAGGTGTTAGTGTTAGTGACATTGATTGGATTTTTAAAGTTGATGAAAAGGAGGGGGAATAATAAGGTTTATTATGAATAAAACAAAAACTGTCAGATATCGAGCATCTGACAGTTTTTGTTTTACATATGTTTTTTAATTAACTCCTCCATTTCTTTCACATATGCTTCTTTGTCCGCCTCCATCTTTTTCCAAAAACTTTGGCATTCTTCACATCCCTTGGATTCATCCATATAGTGTTTTTTGATGCGCCACAGGCTTTTGTTTTCTTGCACAAGCTGTTTCATCAAGTTGTAAATATGATTTTCTGTCATTTTATTTAATTATTATTGATTGATAAATTTATTTCGACCTTTTTTCAATTATTTTTAAAACCTCGCCGTCTTTGATAATCTCAATTTTATGCTCAAGGTTTTCTTTTTTGACCGGTATTTTATAGGTTGGGGTATAATCTTCTTCCTTTGAAAATTGCGAAGATTTTTTTCTGCTTCGCCTAAAATCTTTTTCCTTTAATACGTAGACATATCCGTCTGACATATTATCAAGAGTCTCTCGGTTGACCATAAATTTTATGGTAAGTTCCCCTTGGGAGTTTTTACCGGTTTCCCATCGTGCATAAAATGTTTTTCCCTTTCTTTTGTTCAGTAGCGCATGAAACTCGGCTATTTCTGGGATGTTTGTTGCGTAAACCGCTTTAAGTATATTGTCTTTAGTTCCTTTAACATCATTAGCTTGCCGCGCCTCCAATTTTTTTATATCATTCGGCGAGCCGTGAAAAATATACCCCCTTTCTTTTATCCGGTTAAGCAAGCTCTCTATGGTCTCTCCGGTTGCGATAATCTTTTCCAATTCTTCCCTTTTTATTTCAACGGTTTCAGCCTCGGCTTCATCCATCCCCGATGTTTCCGGCGGAAAGTATTTGTTTAGAAAATCATTAAGCATTTCTTTATTATTTATTTTTTCTTCAAAATCTCCCATTGTCTTTATTGTTTTCCCGCTATTTTAAGCGCCGCTTTAATTCTCGCGTTGGCGCCTTCTATTTCAGGGGGCACTTGTTTGAGCGCTTCGCGCGCTTCCGCCAGAGAATACCCGAGCGACTGCAGAGCCTCCAAAACATCGCCCTCCTCCTTTAACATGGCATTTCCGCCGGCTCCCAAATCCAATCCGCCCATTTTTTCCCGCAGTTCCAGAACGATTTTTTCCGCGATTTTTCTGCCGATACCGGACACCTTTGTGAGATACGAAGTGTCGCCGGCGGAGATGGCGCGCTTGAGCGTGTCAATCGGGGCGACCGCCAGAACGCCGAGTCCTGACTTCGGTCCTATACCAGAAATTTGGATGAGCATTTCAAAAAATTCCAATTCGGCGTATTGAAGAAATCCATACAGATCCAGAGCGTTTTCCCTCACGTGGAGGTGTGTCCAAAGGGAAAAATCATCAGCACTTTTCCGCGCTTCCTTGAGGGTGTCCGGCATCACGAAAATTTTGTATCCGACACCACTCACGTCAAGGGCGATAAACCTGTCGCCCCGCATCAGCACCTTTCCCGTCAAATGAGATATCATTCTTTCCATTATATCTTTATTTAATCAACGCCACAAATTTTAAAACAGGAGAGGCAAGGTTTGTTTTTTGACGTGAGCGTTGGTAAAATTAAATCATCCTTAAAAGACTTGCCAAATCTCAAGCCTACGCAAAGCGCGAATATCAATCATTGCGCGATTTCAAATTCAGATAATATCCGGTTATCTAAAAAAATCCAGCGATGAAAATCGCGCCCTTGATTATTGATTTATACTGCAGAGTGTTAAAATTAAAATATGGAAAGCAAAATATTTAACAAATACCTTTTAATATTCTTCATGGCGGTTTTATTCCTCGCCGGCGGAATAAAAATACGCTCCGTTTTAACTGTCCCGAATATTTCAGATTGGAATTACCGCCAATTGCAAAAAATTGATAATTCTAAGGATGATTTTTCTTTTGTGGTAATGGGAGATAATAGAGATGGAGATACTGTTTTTAAAAAAATAATTAAAGATATAAACAAAGATCAAAGTATAAAGTTTGTTTTGAATAATGGAGATTTAGTCCCCGATGGATACGCCGGCGAATTTAAAGATTATGTACAAGAAATTAAGAACTCAAAAGTTCCAATCTTAAGCATTGTCGGAAATCATGATATTCCATGGTATGACGGGGAAACAAATTATAAAAAGATTTTTGGGAAAAGTTATTTTTCGTTCCACTCGGGAAAAAGTTATTTTATCATCCTTGACGATTCAAATGAGAGGAATATTGATGATAAACAATTCATTTGGCTGGAAAAAGAGCTTGAAAACAGTCAAAGTTATCAAAATCGCTTTGTTTTTATGCACGTGCCATTATATGATCCGCGTGAAGGAGATTATAAAGAGGGCCACAGCCTAAGCGATATCGGCACCGCAAAGAGGCTGAATAATCTTTTTGATGAATATAATGTATCAATGCTGTTTTGTTCGCACATCCATTTTTATTATAGGGGAGTGTGGCAAAAAACACCTTTCATTATAACAGGTGGAGCGGGTGCTCCTTTGAAAGATTATAAAAACCATGGATTCTATAATTATATCAAGGTTAGTATTAATGGTTCAAAAATTAAATATGACGTCATTAAAGTTGATGATTCTGCCCCCACGCAGGTTGATGAAATAGCACAGCATATCTGGAATAACGCCTATACTTTTTTAGTAAACCAATTTATTGAGATAATAATACTGATTGCCTCGGTTTATATAGGCATTTATATTATTTTTACCAAATGGAATTGGATAATTAAATTCACAAAAATTAAGGAAAAATTATCCGGCAAGTAAGAACAAAAAGATATTTTCTGAATCTTTTCCGCTATACCCCATATCACACCTTTCTCTCTCCCCTTTTTTCAGTTACCGTGGCGTATGGTATGGAATAAAAGGAAGTGGCTCAGTCAGATTGTAATTTAATTAATTTCCACTCACATTCCCAAACTTTTTAATCCTTGATATTATACAAATAGTGTAGTGCGAAGACTGAAAAATAAGTTTCATCATGTTCAATCAATTAAATATTAATATTTTCAATATGATAAACAACTTTGCCGGGAAAACTCTTTTTTTAGACAAAGTTGGAATAATAATGGCGGAATACCTGCCGATTATTTTTATTTTTGCGTTGTTGTATTACTGGTTTAAAAATAATGATTATAAAAACATATCTTTATATTCCGGATATTCCGCCATTCTGGGAGTTTTGTTGAATTTTTTAATCACCCTTTTTTATTTTCACCCAAGACCTTTTATGGACAATATCGGCATTTTGTTAATCAGCCACAAGCCGGAAACTTCTTTTCCTTCAGATCATACGACATTTATGCTCTCAATCGGTTTTATGTTTTTATATTTCAAAAAAACAAGAAAATTGGGAATAGTTTTGTCGGTTCTGGGCTTGGCCGGAGGAATAGCCAGAATTTACAGCGGGGTTCATTACCCCTTTGATATTCTCGGTTCATTTTTGGTGGCAATAATTTCTTCTTATATTGTCTTTTTGTTCGGGAAAAAATTAAGGAAGTTTAATACCTTTATTATTGATTTATACTGCAGAGTTTTAAAATTAAAATATGGAAAGCAAAATATTTAACAAGGACTTTGAAATGAAATCTTCTTGCGGAAACAGTATTCTTGGAATAATTTTGTTTTTTCAATTTTTATGATTATTACATACAAAAAACTGCCGAAAAATTTTTCGGCAAAGAAGTTAAAATTTTTTTATGATGAAGCGACTCCCGGAAAAACGTTTCGGCAGTGCGGAAGCATCATCAAATACAGTTCGGTTATCATCGGCGCTTTTGATAAAAATGCGCTTATTGGAATTGGCAGAGCTTTGGATGACAATGTTTATGCTTTTTTAACGGACATTCTCGTTAAACCCGAATACAGAAAAAAGGGCATTGGTGCTGAAATCGTTAAAATGTTATGCAATTGGTTGGTCAAGAAAGGTATTAAAATAATTCACTGCAGTACGGATAAAAAACTTGCTCCGTTTTACAAATCGGCGGCGGGCTTGGAATATAATCCGAATAATATCACGCTTTTTCTGAAAAATTTTTAGTTTTTTTTATTTTTTCAGACCCGTTTTTTTAATCAAAGATTCTTAATAAATTTAAAACAAAGAATTAATTTCCAGTTTTTTGTATAATAGAATCAAGCTGAATATGAATTTTATACAATCACTGCTCCCCGCCATAGCGCATTTTCATATAATAGGTTATGGGATAGCGCTTTTGGCAGCATTACTTGAAACTACGATAGCCGTCGGGTACATTATACCCGGTTCAACAATTATTCTGTTTATGGGCGCATTGGCGGCCAAGGGATATTTTGGTTTGGGAGATTTGCTTTTATTCGCGGCAATCGGCGCAGTCATTGGAGATAATATCAATTTTTTGATTGGCAAAAAATACGGTTCAAAAATTTTCAAAAAAGGTTTTTGGTTTATCAAGCCGGCTCATTTTAAAAAAGGAAAGAGATTTTTTGAACGCCACGGTTCCAAGAGTGTTTTTGTCGGAAGGTTTATGCCCGGCACCAAAGAAACCGTTTCTTTGGTTGCCGGAACATTCGGTATGAAACGGTTGCCTTTTGTCCTGTGGGATACTCTCGGGGCGGTGGGTTGGAGTTTGCTTTGGGTTTTATCGGGATATTTTTTCGCCCAATCCCTTGATATCGCCAAGATATGGTTAACACGCACCGGTTTTTTATTGACCATTCTTTTTGTTCTTTCTATTTTATTTTATATTTTTAAAATTATTCTCATTAAAAAAGGAAAAGATTATTTCTTCTTTTTGTCTTCCGTTTGGCAATCCGTAAAACAAGCAATCGCTGAAAATTCGGAAGTCAAAAAAATTACAGAGCGGCATAAGTTTTTTTTCCTGTTCTTAAGAAGAAGATTGGATAAAAAAAAATTTTACGGTCTGCCACTTACCTTTTTGTCCCTTGCCTTCGTTTACGCCCTCGCTCTTTTTGGGGGGGTTGCTAAAGGTATTATAAATTCTGGCATTATCGTTTCAGCGGATATCAGAACGGAAAATTTACTCGCCGTTTTCAGAAGCGCCAAGCTGACCAAAATCTTTTTTTGGATTACCGCGCTTGGCAAATGGCAGGTTGTATTGATTTTTGCGGTCGCCACCATTCTCATTTTATGGGTTTGGAGAAAACGGTTCTATATCTCTCCACTCCTACTCAGTTTGGTCGGCGGCGGAGCATTCACTTTTATCGGGAAGATTATCTTTCACCGCGCAAGACCTGAAACCGCCCTTTATTTGGAAAATTCTTTTTCGTTTCCCAGCGGACATGCGACAATCTCGGTCGCTTTTTACGGTTTCATCGCCTATTGCTTGATAAGAAACATAAAAAAATGGAAATACAAGGTCAATGTCTTTTTTGCCGCGCTTGTTGCCATACTCTTAATCGGATTCAGCAGGCTTTATTTGGGAGTGCATTACGCTAGCGATATTTGGGGCGGATATTTGGCGGGGGCGATTTGGCTGATAATCGCCATAAGCCTCTCTGAATATTTACTTTCCAGAGATAAACAAAAAAAGACAATTCGTTCAAGTGTAAAAAAGCGATTCGCGACAGTTGGAATTATTGTCGTGGCTGTCGGACTATACACTCTTTTTGCGGTTAATTATCACCCGCCAGTTCTCGCTCCGCAGGTAGCGCCGCATAAAATGGCAATTAACAAAATAATGGCTGTCTTTAAAAGTGACCAGTTAAAATACACCGAAACATTATTGGGTGACAGGCAGGAACCGCTCAGTTTTATTATTGTCGCTAAAAACGGGCAACAACTAATCTCCTTATTCAGGCGCGCCGGCTGGACATTGGCTGATAATGTGGATATTTCTAGCGTATACAAAATAGCGAAAGCCTCTTTCTTGGAAAAATCTTATCCTCGCGCGCCGATGACCCCCGATTTTTGGAATTCAGAAGTGCATAATTTCGGTTTTGAAAAAGCGGCAAAATCAAATAATGCTCGCGTTCGGCATCATGCCCGTTTTTGGAAAACAAATTATTTTATGAAAAACGGAGAAAACATTTATGTCGGATCCGCCAGCTTTGACAGTGGTATTAAGTGGGGAGTAACCCATAAAATAAATCCAGACATAGATACAGAAAGAGAATTCTTATTTAATGACTTGCGAAAAACAGGGATGATAAAAATGATTGAAAAACGCCAATTTGTTGACCCTAAAATTGGAAGCAATTTTTCCGGGGACTTGTTTTTTACGGATGGGAAGCTGTATTTATTATTTGTTAAAAAATAAAGGATTTTATTTTTATGCCGCATATATCAACCAAGTGCGTCAAATTAAGCGCTTTGCCGAGGAAACGGTCATTTCAAAATAATCGGGGTAAATCTTATATTTCAATTCAGAGAGATTGCAATTTTGGGCGGGAATTGCTAGGATAATGGAGTTATGCAACTTCATCAAATTAAGCCAACAAACAAAAAGAAAGAAAAAAGGCGTGTCGGGAGAGGCGGGAAAAGAGGAACTTATTCCGGTAGAGGAATGAAGGGACAGAAATCGCGCGCCGGCAGGAAAATGAGGCCGGAAATGAGGGATATAATCAAGAAAATCCCGAAACTTCGCGGATACAATTTCAATTCTTTCAGGGTCAAACCGGAGGTTGTCAATTTGAGCGCTTTGGATAAAAATTTTGAGGATAACGCTAAGGTCAACCCCCAAACTCTTTTGGAAAAGAAAGTGATTAAAAAAAGGAAAGGCAAGGTGCCAGCCGTCAAGCTGTTGGGAACGGGCGCCATCACTAAAAAACTTCTGGTGTCCGAATGCCAAATTTCCGCCTCCGCCAAAGAAAAAATAGAGAAGGCGGGCGGGTCCGTAACCGAAGCGAAAAAATAAAACTTAGACTAATTTGTCAACACTAAAAATCCCCGGTCGGGGATTTTTAGTGCACAAGATGAGATACATAGGTAATACCCCTAAGATGCCAAAATTGCTAAAATAGGGGAATGATTACCAGCCTAAATCTCACCAATATGCCAAAAATTAAAAGGAGGGTCAAATGGAAAGTTTTTTGGCAAATGTTGGTATTTTGGTCGTATTCGTTTTTTTCATGGGGGTCACATTCTTATTTCCCGTGACCGTTGCCTATACGGTTGCGGTTATTTACCTCATGAAAGTCGGCCTTGCCGGATATTTTCTGGTAGGGTCTGGCGAGACAATGCTCGCCACTTACGCAGGTGTAGCAATTGTATTTTGTGAGATTCTTTATCTTGCAAATTACAGATTTAAAAAATAAAAATCAAGTTCAGGCCCCGGCGGACAGTCGGGGCTTTGTTTATTTTAAAATTGCATTTTGGGACAGGTTTTGCTATAGTGAAATGCGACAATATGAATAATTTTTTAAGGAGATTAAAGCTTATTTTCAAAGATCCTGACCTGAGGAATAAAATTCTTTTTGTTCTTTTTATTTTGGCGCTTTTCCGCCTTGGGGCAAACATACCGATTCCCGGAATCAATCAGTTGCGTCTTGCATCCTTTTTGTCCGGCAATCAGTTTTTCGGGCTTTTGAATATTTTTTCCGGAGGTGGTTTGTCAAACCTCTCCATTATGATGCTCGGAGTCAGTCCTTTTATTACCGCTTCAATTATTATGCAGCTTTTAACGATGATATCCCCGAAATTGAAGGAAATGTATCATGAAGGAGGAGAAGCCGGCAAACAACAATTCAATCAATATTCCCGCCTCTTGACGGTTCCCTTGGCGTTTCTGCAGGGATTTGGTCTTCTCGCCCTTCTTGAAAGACAAGGGGTTTTGGGCGGTTTGAGCTTTTTTGAGAGGTTTACGAACATCATCATCGTTGTCGCCGGCTCGGTTCTTTTAATGTGGTTGGGGGAACTTATTTCAGAACATGGCATTGGGAACGGAATTTCCCTCTTAATTTTTTCCGGAATCGTTGCCGGTATGCCTTCAGCCGTAAACCAAATTCTTTTCACTTTTGACCCTTCTCAAATACCTTTATACGCCGGCTTTCTAGCGGTCGCCGTTTTGATTGTCGCAGGGGTTGTAACAATAACCGAGGCCGAAAGGCCCATTCCAATTTCGTATGCCAAACAGGTGAGGGGGATGAAAATGTATGGAGGTTTTTCAACACATCTTCCTTTGCGCGTGAATCAAGCGGGAGTTATTCCTATCATTTTTGCCCTTTCCATTCTTTTGTTCCCTCAAATGATAGGCAACGCGTTAAGCGGTGTTCAAAACTCAATGGTCCACGCTTTCGCCGGATTTCTCAGCGCCTTTATGAATAATCTTTGGCTTTACGGTTCATTTTATTTTCTTCTTGTCTTTCTTTTCACTTACTTTTACACCGCCGTTACTTTTGATCCGGAAGCGATTTCAACTAACTTGCAAAAGAGTGGGGCGTTTGTTCCCGGAATCAGGCCTGGAAGACCGACGGCATTGCACATTTCAAAAATTTTGAACAAAATTACATTACTGGGAGCTTTGTTTCTTGGACTTATTGCCGTCTTGCCTCTCGGGATGCAGGCTATTACGGGAATGGCCGCTCTGACCATTGGAGGAACGGCGCTTTTGATTGCCGTTTCCGTTATTTTGGAAACCATTAAAGAAATAGAATCCCAGGTGATAATGAGGGAATATGAGTAATGATTTCACCCAAAATCAAGAGCAAAAAAATAAAAAATTTGAAACTAAAAACATCCGCCAACGCGGATGTTTTTAGTTTTTAACATTGCATAAGTTCACATACATATGGCACCCTTCTAAAAAGAAGAGAAATGAGACAATTTAATAAATTTAGAGGAACAAAAGGAGGAATAAGTGAAAGAAATTAAAATAAGAATAAAAAGGTGCGTCAATTGCCCCGTTTTAATGGAGGGGACGGGCTATTGTAAAAAACCAAGAAATGGATTAAAAAACCTTGGTCGGGTATTGACGGGAGACGTCCTTTCTCGGATGTAAAAAAACAGGTGAATATGTTAAAGGAATGGGTTCTAACCCATTCCTTTTTGTTCTTTCCGGTGGCAGATGTTATACTGGAAATATGAAAAATGGGAAATTTAAAATTATAATAATACAAGGCCCCCCTGGTTCGGGGAAAGGGACGCAAGCCAAATTGATTGCGGAAAAGCTCGGCTATTACCATTTTATTTCAAGCCAGGAAGGCAAGAAGTATATGAAAACCCATAATGACCCAGAAACAATTAAACAAAAGGAAAATTACGACAAAGGACTTCTTTTTGACCCGGACTGGATTTTTGAAGTGGTCAAAGAAAAGAGCAAGGAAATTTTTGAAGAAAAAAGCGGAAGCGGAGGCATTGTTTATGACGGCTCTCCGCGGACACTTTATGAAGCGAAACGCCTCTATGAGTTATGGGATGAACTTATCGGCAAGGAAAACATTAAAGCGGTAAAAATAAATGTCAATGAGAACAAACTGAAAGAGAGGGCGCGAAATCGGCTAGTTTGCGATAAGTCGGGATATCATGTTTTCGCCCGTTCGGAAAAGCTTCAACCCGGCTCTCCTTGCCCAAATGGAGATGGAATTCTCAGGGAGCGGGATTTGGATAAGGAAGAAATTTTTTATACTCGCATGGACGAGTATAAAAACAGAACCCTTCCCGGTTTGGATTTTTTAAAGGAAAAGAGCGCAATCATTGAAATCAACGGGGAACAAAGTGTGGAAAAGGTTAATAAAGAAATATTGGAAGCGTTAGAAATTAATTAAAACAAAGGATGATTACCGTTAAAAAGCCGGAAGAAATAAAAATTTTGAAAGAGGGAGGCAAAATTCTTGCCTCCATTCTTTATGATGTTTCCAATTTGGCAAAGTCCGGTGTGGCAACACTGGAGTTGGATAAAGAAGCTGAAAGGCTTATAAGGCGCGCGGGTGGAGAGCCCTCCTTTAAAAATTATGGCGCCAATTTTGGCAACCCTTATCCAGCTTCACTTTGTGTTTCCGTGAATGATGAGGTTGTGCATGGCATTCCTCGGGCGGACAGAATTTTAAGAGAAGGCGATATTGTCGGTCTTGACCTGGGTTTAAAGTATAAGGGGTTCTTTACGGATATGGCAATAACCGTTCCGGTTGGAAAAGTTAGAGAAAAAGAAATAAAAATGATTGAGACAACCAAAGAATCTTTAAAGAAGGGGATTTTGGAGGTTAAAGACGGATCCTTTGTCGGCGACATCGGTTTTGCGATTCAAAACTGCGCTGAGCCGCGGGGATTCAGTGTTGTGAAAAAACTTGTGGGGCACGGGGTCGGTTACGCCGTCCACGAGGGGCCGGAGATTCCGAATTACGGGAAAAAAGGAACGGGCGCGCGCTTAAAAGAGGGAATGGTTTTGGCGTTGGAGCCGATGATAAACGAAGGTGGCGACGATGTTGTTTTGGAAAAAGATGGCTGGACATGGCGAACGAAAGACGGATCCCTTTCCGCCCATTTTGAACACACCATAGCCGTTACCAAAAACGGCGCCGAAATATTGACAAAAATATAGCATCGTGTTATCCTAAAATAGGAAAGCTTTTTTAAAAATCTTATATTTATTTTAAGGGAGGTAGGATGATTATAATAGTGTTGATAGGTTTTTCTGTTTTAATTGGATTTTGTGTGACTTATTTGATAAGTCTCACAAAAAACGCCCAGAAACAGGAAAAAGAGTTGCTCCGGCTCATGGACGAGTTGGACACCTCGGTGATTGTATATTCATTGTTGCGAGACCGCGCGGAAGAAGCCCCGATGACAACATCAGCCAAGGCGGATGTTGTCTCTGACTGGGAGCAGCTGGATATTTTCCTCTTAACATATTGGAACCAGGAAAAGGCCAATATATTAAGAGGGAAAATAAGGAAAGTTCTATATGAAGAAGGTGGCATCGCCACTAATCTCCATATAGAATAAAAAACAAAAACACCGGAGGGCGGGGATAATAAAGGCCAACACAATCGCCGCCATTATTTTTTCTGACGCTAAAAAGGAGAGGTTTTACAAGCCCTCCTTTTTTATTTTGCAAAAATAAATGCTAGTCTTATTTTATGAGATTGCTCGGCATTGATTACGGAATGAAAAGAATCGGAATCGCCCTCTCGGACGAGGAGGCGATTTTTGCCTTCCCTCATTCCGTAATTGAGAATTGCCCCTCAAAAAAATGCGCGGAAGAAGCCGTGAAGAAAATTAAGGAAATTTGTGGCGCGAACAATGTCGGGAAAATAGTTCTTGGAAAATCCGTTGATTACAAAGACCGCCCCAATCCCATTATGGAAAAGATTACGCCGTTCAAGACTCTTTTGGAAAAAGAAATCAGCTTGCCAGTTGTTTACCAGAGCGAAGTTTTAACCACGAAGGAATCCTTGAGAGCGCCGGGCAGAATTGGTCCCAGAGGAAATGTTTCCAGAAAAAGGGCGGAATGGGAAATTAAAAAAAACGACGCTTCCGCCGCCGCCCTCATTTTACGAAGTTTTATTGAAAAGGGAAAGGTGTTAAAATAAGAAGACGGACTACATTTGAACTTTCGGACTTAAGGCTGATTTTTAAAACTCGCTTGCGGTTTGAACCACTCCGTTTTATATGAAAAAAAAATTAAATTCAAAAGAGGTTATTGAATTCAGAAGGGATATGGTGAGCGGGGAATGGATCCTTGTCTCCTCAATCCGCCGAACAAGGCCGTTTTTTCTCGGAAAATCCCTGTCGCGCGCTCGGCGTTCCAAAAAGGAATGCCCGTTTGACGATCCTCAAAAAAGTGGCAACCCTCCTCCCATTCTTTGGTATCCAAGACCCCCGAAAAATAAAGATAAAATCGCCGCTCTTGATTTTAAAGATTGGTTTATCCAAATAATTCCCAATAAATATCCCGTTTTAAGGCGTAGCGGCGTTTGTCCTAAATTTGGCAGATATGGACCCTACAAACGAGCGGAAGGATTCGGCTCCCATGAGGTTATAATCACTCGCGACCACGACAGGGATTTTGAAAAGATGTCTTTGGATGAAATCTCTCTGGTTTTTAGAGCATTTCAAGAGCGTTACAGGTCTCTTGAGAAAGAAACCTGCATTGAATATATTTTAATATTTCATAATCGCGGTTCGCTTGCCGGCGCTTCAATCGGACATCCTCACTCGCAATTGGTGGCACTGCCCATTATTCCGCCGGATGTCTCCCGCAGTATTAACGGCGGACTGGCCTTTTTTGAAAAAAATAAAAAGTGCGTCCACTGTGTGATGCTTGATTGGGAAATAAAAGAAAAAACAAGGATAATATATGAGAATGAGTATTTCATCACTCTTGTTCCGTATGCTTCAAGGGTTCCTTACGAGATGAGAATTTTTCCCCGCAAACATTCTTCGGATTTTGAAGAAATGCCCGAAAAGGAAGCGCGCTTTTTAGCCGAATCGCTTAAGGATGCCTTGATTCGCTTGGATAAGGTTTTTAAAAACCCGGCTTATAATTTTTTCATTCACACGGCTTCGGCGAGAGTGAAAAATGTTCCTTATTACCACTGGCACATAGAAATTCTTCCCAGAACATACGAATGGGCGGGGTTGGAATTGGGGACGGGCGTTGAAGTTATTTCCGCCCCCCCCGAAGAAGCGGCTGAGAATTTAAGAAAAGCCGGCGGAAGAAAAAAATAAAACTTAGACACGCGTCATTGAAATCAGCGCGCGAGGGATATTTAAAAGGAACCTCAACCTGCGCGCGACAACACGATGAAAATTTTTATTTCAAAAATTACGGAACGCCTGCGCGCTTGGACATTGCGTTGGGCGCACACCCCGCACATGGCCGTCGCGCTTTTTTTAATCGCTTTTACAGAATCGTCATTTTTTCCCATCCCACCCGATTTTTTGATGATTGCCATTCTTATGATAAACGCCAAGCGATGGCGTCGTTACGCTCTTATCGCCACGGTTGGTTCGGTTTTGGGGGCCGTGTTGGGATATGCGGTTGGGTGGGGTTTTTATGAAACGGTAGGTTCGCGTATAGCGGATGCATATCATTTAAATACAGCCATTCAGCTTATCGGATCCAAATTTGAGCAACATGCTTTCCTTACCATTTTTACGGCCGCATTCACTTTGATTCCTTTTAAAGTTTTTACAATTTCCGCTGGACTCTTTAAGATTTCCATTTGGCAGATGTTGATTGCTTCCATAATTGGAAGAGGAATGCGTTTTTTCATCATTGCTTGGCTCATCCATCGTTTTGGAAAGCGATTGAACCATTTAATCTTTAAATATTTTAATATCCTCTCTGTTTCTTTTGTCCTTTTGCTTGTCCTCGGTTTTATTATTTACAATTTTTTATTTTAAATTATGAGAGCCAAAAAATCTCTGGGACAAAATTTTTTAACTTCAGAAAAAATCGCCGAGGAGATTGTTAGCGCCGCCAATGTCAACTCTGACGATATTATTTTGGAGGTTGGTCCGGGTAAAGGTATTTTAACGAGGGAACTGCTGAAAAAGGCGGGGAAAGTGATTGCCATTGAAAAAGACCGACGGTTGGCGGAATTTTTAAGGGAAAGATTCGCCGGTTTAAAAAATCTTGATGTTGTTTGCGCGGACATTTTAAAATTTAATCCCAGTGATTATAACCTTAAAAATAACGGTTATAAGATTGTCGCCAATATTCCTTATTACATTACCTCGCATTTTTTGCGGAAGTTTTTGGAGAACCGTTTTCAGCCGAGTAAAATGGTTTTGATGATTCAAAAAGAGGTGGCGGAGAGGATAGTGGCGAAGGATAAAAAAGCAAGTATCCTTTCAATCAGTATTATGGCGTACGGGGAGCCGAAGATTATCAGGACTGTTTCGGCGAATTATTTTTCCCCAAAACCGAAAGTGAATTCAGCAGTCTTGCTGATTGACAATATTTCAAAACTTTTCTTTAAATCTTCTCCGCCGATTGAAGAGAATATTTTTTTTGAAATTCTTAGAAAAGGATTCTCGGGGAAGAGGAAAATGTTGAAGAATAATTTGTCGGAAATTACTGCGGAAGATTTCGCCAAATGCGAAATTTCTCCGAAAGCTCGGGCGGAAAATCTGTCATTGGAAAATTGGCGGTGTCTGGTCTCGCGGGGCGGACTTGGCTGAAGTTGAAATCTAAAATTAGCCAAAAATCAAAATGGAGCGTCAACCTGTTTTAACGAATTGCAATGGGTATACAGCGGGGTTAAAAATGATATAATTTAAAAAAGATGAAAAGAATTGGAAAATTGGAGGTGGTCTTGGTTTTTTTCCTCCTGATTGCCTTGGTGGCGGTTTTTTGGATGTTGAAAAAAGAAAATATCGCCCGCGAAGGAAACCATAAAATTTCAGAGTTTATCGGGACAAAAAAAGATTTTTCCCGGCAATTTGATTTTAAAAAAGATTCCGACAATGACGGACTGAAAGATTGGGAGGAGGCTCTTTGGAAAACAGATCCGCAAAATCCGGATTCGGACGGAGACGGAACTCCCGACGGA
>VAOY01028897.1_pt1 | contig 28133 bp, 19 predicted proteins | sample 3393881 | NCBI WGS metagenome assembly VAOY01 (sample SAMN08290430, study PRJNA428436) | hydrothermal vent metagenome | isolation source: Deep-sea hydrothermal vent chimney | place: Indian Ocean: Southwest Indian Ridge
AAAACGACGGTTTCCGGGTACGCCATCCAACTGGATTACGGTGTGGCGGACTACGGAGACCTGGGTACCGTGAGCCAGTTCTTCCTGAGCCTCGGCTTCTAAAAAGCGCGACCTGTACACAGAGTACGTATCCGGCCGATAGACCGTCAGGAGACGCCCGCTGCCTGCTGTATCAACAGGCAAGCGGGCGTTCTGTCTTAAATGGCCCTTTTCCGCGATCTCGGCGTCAGCAGATTGGATCTCTTGTGCGACGTACAAAAAGTACATCTCCGCACGTTCCGATCTGCTTCCTGGATCTCGCGTAAAATTGCTCATTTCAGGCATGAACAGGTGATTTCTTGACCTAAACATTACAGGTGCCGGTTTCGTCGTATCGGTGGTGTCGCAGAAGTGCAAAGGGTATTGAATTATCTGTCCCGCAGGGTGAAAATCATATGGGTGATAAAAAGCATGGAAAGTGGAGCAGGTAACCTGTTGTGAAGGCGTTTCAGAAGATGCTTTATGAAGATAGACTCAGAGTGCGGAAGATATTTATCCTCTCGATCGTCTTTGCTTTTTCAATGCTTATTCCGGCTTCTGATCTGCTCGCCCAGGACCTGGTGGCACCGACTCCTGTAGGACCGGAATTCCACGCCAGCGTGGTAACCTTCAAGAGCGATCGAGGTGTCGACCAGACACTCGTGGAGGTCTACCTGTCGATCGCCCACGATCAGCTCGCCTTCACAAGGATGGGCGAGATATTTCGTGCCGATTACGACCTGAATATGCACCTGACCGGTCCGCGCGGCGAAACCGTGTTCGACGAAACGACCGGTGGCATGACGACGACCCCTCTTTACGAGGAGACCCTGTCGGAGGAAATAAGCAAGGTCCAGCGTTTCACCTTCCTGGTGCGTCCGGGAGATTATGAGCTCACCATAAGACTGACCGACCGGAATCTGAATGAGTTCAGGGAAGAGAAGGTGGAGGTGCAGGTTCCACGCTACATGGAGAACAGGCTCGGCATTTCCGGCATGCTCCTGGCCGATTTCCTGGGTGAGTCCGATCTGGGACTTCCGGCCGGCGCGGTGGTGGAGAGGACGGGCACCCAGGTATTCACGCGCCAGGGGCACTCCTATATACCTAACACACGCGGGATTTATGTTAATTTCGCCCCGTCTCTCTACGGCTACTATGAGATCTACGGGTTCAATCCGATCCGACAGACAGATCGCGATCGTTACTACAAGGTTGAGTTCTTCGTCAACAACTCGAGTAACGAAACTGTGCTCTACTATATGCGCCAGCACGAGAAACCGGGCCCGGCTTCATTTAATTCGGTGGAGATGAATATTCAGGACCTGCGGCCAGGGACCTATTCACTGCAGGTGACCGCCTCCGACCTGGGTACCGGAACCTCGGTGACCAGCAGCAGGGAGTTCACTATCCTGGAATCGTATCTGTATCTGGCCCACAACGACTATGAAAAGGCTGTCAACCAGCTCCGCTACATAGCCGGTGAGAGGGAATTGAGGGTGTTGAGGAACGCACGGGAAGATGAGCGGTTAAGGCTCTTCCGCAACTTCTGGGCGAGCCGCGATCCCACGCCGATGACGAAGCGGAACGAATCGCTGATCGAGTATTACAGGCGGATCGCTTACGCCAATGAGACATTTGGAGTGCCACAGCTTGAAGGGTGGGCGACAGATCGAGGTATGGTTTATATAACACTTAGTCTGCCCGACTATATTGAACGTGAATCATTCGCAAGGAGATCGAAACCGACAGAGGTGTGGGTATACAACTCGATGAGATTGAACCTGATCTTCATGGACGACTCGGGATTTGGCGATTTTGTTCTGCTGAACCGCCAGGAGTACATGGAGCGTGTCCAGTGGAGACGCCAGCAACTGGAACGCGATCAATAATGAATCGCAAGGAGGGACTTACAGGCATGCGGTCTGATCGTTTCGGATATACGGCATTACTGCTTCTTATCATCACCGCTCTTGTATCACCGCTGCATATACTGGCTCAGGATACGCTCATCCGCCAGAGCTTTACAGGTGATGTGGAAGTGTTCGTGGATGTTGTGAGCTACAAGAACCTGGAGGATCCGTCACAGACATTCGTGGAGATATACTACGCCCTCGAACGGAATCAAATGGTGTTCATCGAACTGCTCCCCGATTACCCGGGGATCTACTCCGCGGCGTGGGATATCGAGACCATCATCGAAACCGAGATAGGTGACAGGGTCCACTGGAACAGGTGGCAGCAGGCCTCTGCCGACTCCACCCTGGAGGGGACCCGGACAAGCCGGACGATCTTCGATATATACTGGCCGCCCGTGCTTCTGGATCCGGGAGTATACCATTTCATTACCACTGTTACCGACCTGAACAGCAGGATCTCGGGGGATACAAAAGTCGGCGTGGACACCAGGGTTGTCATAGTTTCCGATTATTCATCGCCCGACCTGACGGTAAGCGACATCGAGCTTGCGGTTCGGCTCGGAAGAGCCTCCTCGCAGAATAGATTCACGAAGAACGGCCTGCAGGTTGTGCCCAATCCCCTGCGCATGTACGGGGTGAATCTGCCCGTGCTGTCCATCTATGCGGAGATATACGGCCTTTCGGAGCCCTCCGCTGAAGGGGAGGATTCCAGGACATACACGCGGGTAGTCAGCATCGAAGGCCTTAATGTCGACTACAGTCATTCCTTTGAATCGGTTATCAAACCTGTCAGGGCGAGAAACGACCTGGTTGCCGTTACGAACATGAACGTCGGTATCGTGCCCAGGGGTGACTACAGGCTTCTGGTTGAGATTATCGACAACACCACCGGTCAGCGCGCCGTCCGGGAGAAGAGGTTCTGGGTTATCGGCGATACCGAAGTGATCGCTCCCAGCGAGCTGGAAACGATCGAAATGAGCGAAGAGAACGCGCTCCGGCTGCGCAAGGAGATCGAATATCTGACCAGGCCGGAGGAACTGGAGGATTACGACGGACGCGATCCGGAGGGGAAGAGAGATTTCCTGATAGCCTTCTGGGGCAGCAGGGATCCCAACAGCTCCACACCTGCCAATGAATACCGCGAAGAGATTCTCCGCCGCTTCAACTACGCGAATGACAACTTCGCCACCCCTACGCAGCCAGAGGGGTGGAGAACGGAGCAGGGGCGGATCTGGATCGTTTACGGAGTGCCGGATGACAGGATCCCCCATGTCTCCCAGGGCAGCAAGCCATGGGTGGAGTGGATTTACAACCAGCTGGGTGACCGGGGGCGATCCTACTTCATATTCGTGGACACCAGCGGCGGCTTTGGCAGCTACCGTTTATACCATACTAATGTTCCCGGTGAAGTACAGAATCCCAACTGGAGAGAGGACTCCGGTGTCGGTGACATTCCGCCCGGTACCATTCCTCCGGAACTGCAGGCCTATTCCGGAGGGGGGGTTACCAGAAATTCCTGAACTCTCTGAACGGTTGAGTTGTTGTTGATGTCGGTTACCGTAAGGGTGATCCGGTAGAATCCGGGCGACGGGTTCGGAAAAGCCACCTCCAGGTACTTGCTCTCGGTGGCCCTGATGCCGTATTCAACGTCACCCTCGACTTCGACCTTCTCCCTGCGGCCGAGTCCCACAAGGCTTCCGATAGCCCTGAAGGCCGAGGAGAACACGTTGCGGCGCCGGCTGTCATCCGCCGAGGCAATCTCGTAGCTGATCTGGAAAACCGTGGTGCCGAACTGGTCCTTTGAGAGGTTGTAGATCTCATAGTAGAGGAAGATCTGCTGTTCTGTCGTGAAGGTCCGGTTCGGCATCGGGATGATCTCCACACCATCCCGGTAGAACCTTCCCCCCCTGCGTGACTCGATTATCTTGCCGGCCATCTCTATGTCGCTCAGGGCCAGATTGCGGCCGGCGAAGTCCTGGATCATCAGGCTGTCGCGGTAGACGCCGACCCGGCCGCTGTTCATGTCTGTCACGCTTATCGCGAAATTGTAGGTACCCGGTTTGACCAGCATCTGGCTGAGATCGACCATTATGTTACCTGTGGTCTGCTGGAGCTGCTGTGCAGATACGAACTCGCGAACCTCATTGGTCTTTGCGATCTCATTCCACTGGTCGTCGAACACGGCGATCCCGAGGTCGACCCGGGCCTTCTGACCTTCGCCGTAGCGGATCATGTCCAGTTCGGAGGTAGGCACTCCGTAATAGACCTCGAGACGGGTCCGTCCCTGTATGTCCTTGAAGGCCGCCGTATAGAAATGGAAGGGAAGGGGATCGGCCGGCAGGATGTTGACGTAGCTTTCTGTGCTCTCCAGGGTGGCGATGTCCTTCATATTCTCCATCCGCTCGTTCGAGAGCATTGTCTCAAGCCTCTCCTGATAGGTTCTTGCCACGTCGGGACCGCCTCCCTCACCCTGCGACATCCGCAGCATCTCCTCCATCATGTTGGCTATCTGATCGTATCTCGGATCGATGTAAGCCCGGTCCCTGTAGGCCGCGATCGGAAGCGTATCGACCCACAGTTCGGAGGTGGGGCTGTCCTGCAGGTCCTCCTCGGTGGGGAATATCCCGACAGGATTCTTCATGGAGGCTTCGGAGAGGCTCATCACCTGTTCGAAATACCCGTACCCCCTGTCAACGAAATGGATGATAAGACGCTCCTTGCGCCCGGTATGATACGCCCAGGTCAGATTCCCCTTCGTTTCTGCATCACCCGCTTCGAATCCGGCCCAGTCGTCGGGTTCACCGTGCTTTATATATATCCTGCCGCGATCGTCGTAGCCGCCCGGACCAACCGGACTGCTGAAATACTGTCGTGCATAGCGCAGACGACGATAGTGCTCGACGAGTCTTTCATTTGCATCGTTGGTGGGATTGGGATCGCGTTTCTTCCAGAACCGCCTGAAGAAGTCCCTCATCTGTTCAATGGATGCGTTCCGGTACTCTTCTCTCTCTGCGGGTGTGGCGATATCCACCACGTCTTTCCAGAGACGCTCGGCGATCTCGGGATCGTCGAAATCGCGATACGACATCAGGTAGAGCTGATTGGCGCGGCTGTAATCCTCCACCGAGAGATAGACATCGGCCAGCAGCAGCATCGCCGGTACGTAGTCGGAGAACTGGCCCACCAGCGGAAGAAGTATCTCTTCGGCCAGATCGTATCTTTCCGTCTCATAATACACACGGCCCAGTTCGAGCCGGTTCTCACGGTGGTTGGGGTCGCGGCGGTACTGCTCGATGAATTCCTGTTCTGCCAGCTCGAAATCCTGGTTCTTCGAAGCGATAACTCCGAGCTGAAAATGGACGTTCCTGTATTCTGAGTCGCGGGAGAGTACCTCCTGGAGTGCGTCGCGTGCCTGATCGAAGTTCTCAAGTTTGGCCAGAGTTATCCCCAGGTTGTAGAAGGCGTCCAGATATTCGGGATCGATTGAGAGGGCTCTCCGGAAACTGGTCAGGGATCGCTGTATCGTGGGATCGTCCATCGCCTGCACGAGTCCCCTGCCGTTGTAGGCTGCCGCCAGGTTCTCGTCGAGCTGGAGGGCGCGGTCGAAGGAGGCTCCCGCCAGGTCGGCGTTGCCCCTGATAAGGCAGATGTAACCGAGGCTGGAATGGGCCAGGGCATAGTTGGGGTCCAGTTCCAGGACTTTGCGGAATGTATTGATGGCGTTCTCGATGTCGCCGTCTTCCAGCTGCGTGATCCCGAACCTGTAAATCGAATCCACATCCTGGGCAAGGGCGCCTGAAGTAAATACAGCCGTTGACAGTAGTGAAATCAGGAGTATTGACAGACAGGAATGACGGAGTGACCTGAATGGTGTTGCAGGCATGAAATCACGCCTCCTTCGCGCCTCAGCGGCGGTCAATTTGATGCTCTTAACGCATGTGCCAGGGAGCATATGTGGGACGAATAATACTACCTGTATGTTTACTGTTCATGTGTGTTAGAGTTCTAGTAAATTATTCATTATTATAGGTTTCATCAGCCCGTGCGTCTATAAGGGTGGTGGGTGTGAAGCCTCCGGTGGCTTGAGGGCTTGACAGAACAGGCCATCGGCGGTTCATACTCGTGACAGGGCACTGGATTACCGACAGTAATGGAAGCACCCGATAAGAGAGGTCTCACATGCGTTCAGTTTTTTCGAAGATAGCAACCGGTGCGATATCCGTTCTGACAGCCGGCTCGATTCTGGCAATACCCGGCTGTGGAGGCGGCCTTTCCACCACGCTCACAAATCCTGAGGGAGACGGAATGCTCCTGATAGGCTCCATCATCGTCGAGAACGTCGGCATGCGCAACAAGCAGGAGTACTACACCGACAATATTGAGGTCTCCTTCATGGCCGATATTGAGATAAACGGCAAGCTGACCCGGAAGTCGTACACGATCTGGGCCCAGGATGACGGTTACTTCAGTGTCGAGAACGCACCTAACGGCAAGTATACACTGAAGGGTATCCGGATCTACAGTCCGGGCGGCGAGTGGACAATCTGGAATGAGCTGCGGATGCCCAATGAGCGGTGGATGATAGCCAATGCGAGTTACTTCTACTCGTTCACTGGTGAGTATTTTCATTACACTCCCCTGCTGAATGTTTACAACTTCAAGCACAATATCTTCAGCGTACTGCCCGGAGGTGAGGTTCGTTTCTACAACCGCGCCCGGATGGAGAATGAGTTCTTCCACCTGGCTGACAGTTATACCCGCGGATTTGTGGAAGATTACTTTATAGAGAAGTACCCTGAGAGCGGCTGGGTCCGGATTCTGCAGCAGATCCGTCCAGAAGGACGATAGTACGATAGCGCGGCTTTCATTCCCTCTGCCTGCGTCCCTGCCCGGGCGTCTTTCTCTCGGAAGCGGGGTCGCAGGCTTTCTGCTTTATCTGGCACGCCTCACCCCCGGTGTGGGATGGTATGACTCGGCTGAATTCGTGGGTGTGGCTGCCACCCTGGGTGTAGCTCACCCTACAGGTTATCCCCTCTACAGCCTGCTGGGCCGTTTGTCTGTAATGATTCTCAGCCCGATATCCGATCCGGCGATCCGTGTGAATATACTGTCTGCCCTGGGCGGAGGTGCAACACTGGCACTGCTGACCATGGTGGCGTGGAGATTGATCGGATTGTTGAGGATGGGCCCTCTGCCGAAAACCGCCCGTTCACTTGCGGCGCTGGTTCCATCGGCGGTGCTGGGTACGATCGCTCTTTTCATGGAGCAGGCTGTGGTTGCCGAGGTTTACACGATCCACACGATGCTGGTGGCCCTGCTGCTGCTGCTTTCACTTGAATGCGTCTGTGTTGCGGAGAAGCCGGCGCCACTGCTCGAATCTGATCAACTCAGGGGGCTGGCAGCAGGCATCTGGGGTACGGCGGGCTGGAGGATCCATCTCCTCACCGCCTATCTGGCAGGTCTCGGACTCGGCAATCACTTCACGCTGGCACTCTATTTCCCGGCACTGGCCTTTCTTCTCTGGTGGTCGCTGAATCCTGAAACTGAACAGCCCGATGTGCTGAGGGCAGATACTTCCAGAAGCTCTCTGCCCGGCATCCTGCTGCCTCTTCTGGCTGCTGGTCTGTTCGGTTTCAGCCTCTACCTGCTTCTTCCCATCAGATCTTCACTGCGGCCTCCCTTCAACTGGGGTGATCCGGACACTCTGCGCGGCTTCTTCCGGATGATAACGGCGGCCGAAGTCAGAACAAGGCCTGCACAGTTCTTTCCGGTGACAATCGTGGGGATCTGGGGCAGGATAGCCGCTGGAACCGGCTGGCCCGTTCTGGCAGCGGCCCTGCTGGGGTGGATATGGGCCGGAATCCGCCGACCCCGTCTGGGTGTGACTGCTCTTGTCTATCTGGCCTTCCCGCTCCTCTTTCTTCTGTGGGGGCTCGACATACTGGAAGATTCACTTCTGCCTGTCCACATGTGGGTCGTACTTGGAACCGGATTGTTCATCGCACTCATCGGCGAGCGGTTCGTCGCAATTGCCGGCCCGGGATGGGGAGGAAGGATCACGGTGGCTGCTGCTGCACTGCTTATCGTTGCCGGCCCCGGTATCCGCCTGGCGTATAACTGGTGGCAAGTTTCGGCAGTCGCCGAAGGAGGACCTGCCACTTTTACCGAGGCCATTACGGCATCGGTTGCAGGTGAACCCGATCCGGGTGCAGATGTGGAAGGATGGGTTTTTTCCGAGGAGAACACCGCGGCATTCCTGCTCTGGTATCAGAAGAGGATAGAGAAGAGCAATCCCGACCTGTACGGGATATATACACTTCTGGTCCGTGAGGAGTGGTACCGGGATGAATTGCGCCGGCGCGTTCCGGCTCTCGATGTTCCCGAACTCGACCGGTCATTTGAGACCCTCCCTCACGAGGCGGCAGCCCTGCTGCTGCTGCAGGCCAACACCGATAAGGGTGTCAATCTTTTTCTCAGCCCCATCCTGCTTCCACTCGAGGAATATTACGGTTCCCTGGTTCCGCAGGGGGTTCTGTTGAGGATGGAACGGCCCGGTTATGTGGTTACCGAGGAGGATATCCGAACACACGTGGAACTGCTGCGGCGTTACGCGCCGGCAGCAAGCGAGGGCCGGATGCCCCGGCTCGATTCACAGAGCAGGGATATATGGAGCTGGCGGCACAAGATTCTGGGAGACGCGTGGGCCCGGCTGGGAGTTCTTCCGGCAGCCGAAGCCGAATATCTGGCCGGCATAAGGGTCAATCCGCAGCGTGTGGAACCGCGTGCTTTGCTGGGGAATTTCCTGGCTGCAGTCGGGGACTGGGAGAACGCAGAGAAGGCATTCCGCGGGGCGCTCCAGCTCGAGCCACGCAACAGAACACTCCGCTTCGAGATCGCCCGTACACTGCGTCAGCAGGGTGCCTTCACCGAAGCGGACTCTATCCTTCCGGCAGGCAATATCGATGGGGTGCCACGAACGGAATACCTTCTGGTCCGGGCGGGAATCCTGATCGGTCTGGGCCGCACCGATGATGCAGAACCGCTGCTTGAAGAAGCCGTTGAGCTGGCGCCCGAATCGGGGGATGTGCAGAATGACCTGGGTGTTCTCTACCTGCAGGAGGGTGATACGGAGAGGGCACGCGAGGCCCTGATGAAAGCTGTGGAACTCCAGCCTGATCTGGCCGAAGCGTGGGCCAACCTGGGATTGATGGCCCTGCAGAGCGGCCGGCTCACAGAAGCCGAAGAGAGCCTTGCGAATGCGATCGAGAATGGAGCATCGGACCCGGATATAGGGTACTCGCTTGGGATCACCCGGATGAACCTGCAGAACCTCGAGGGAGCCGAGGAGATACTGCGGCGCAACCTCTCCGAATGGCCGCAGCACGCCGACACCTACATGGCCCTCGGAATCGTACTGGAACGTCGGGGACTCAACAGGGAGGCGATCCGCATATACGAGAGAGGACGGCTGGTTATTCCCGACGACCCCAGATTTATCAGGCAGTTGCGGAGATTATGGGAGCTGCCCCCTGCTTTTAGACCTTAACGGTTCTTTTCCGTGATGTCTGAGTCTGTCCGAAAAACACTCCGGCTGCGGCTTGTGCGGCGTACAGTCAGCACGCCTCCGTGTGCTGATCTCAAAGGAATCTCCTCGTTTATGGCGTAAAACTCAAAAGGCTCTGAAACTTTTCATGTACGGGTACAGCAACTTCTCTTAACTTGATTGGGAAAATACAGTCTTTTAAACAGGAGAGGTTTCGAGATGTCAGAACCGATTCATGTAACCGATGAAACATTCAAAGAGGAAGTACTCGATAGCGATATACCGGCAGTTGTAGACTTCTGGGCGGAGTGGTGCATGCCGTGCAAAGCCATTGCTCCGGTGATCGAGGATCTGGCAAAAGAGTATGAAGGTCGCGTAAAAGTAGCCAAAGTAGACGTGGATAATAACCAGGAAGTAGCAGGTTCACTCGGTATCCGCAGCATACCGATGCTCTTCTTCTTCAAAGGCGGCGAGCGGGTGGACCAGATCATCGGTGCGGTTTCGAAGCAGGTAATTACCGAAAAACTGGAGAGTATGCTCTAACAAATCCGAACACTGTATGCAGAGACTTCTTAAAAGTACGATCCCGGTTCTGCTGGCCGTTACGGCCTGCACTGCTCAAGACGGGGCGGCGCGAGAACCTGAAGGCGTGCAGACGTCTATGACAACGGCCAGGGAACGGATGGTCGAGGAGCAGTTGAAACCGAGGGGCATCTCCGACCCCGGCGTGCTGGAAGCGATGAAAGAGGTTCCGCGGCACGAATTCCTGCCTCAGAGCCAGCGTCCTCTGGCATATACAGACCAGGCGCTGCCCATCGGCTACGGACAGACTATCTCACAGCCCTACATCGTTGCGCTGATGACCCAGGTTCTCGAGATCGAGAAGGGTGATTCCGTGCTGGAGATAGGGACGGGCTCGGGCTACCAGGCTGCGGTTCTGGCAACACTGACCGACGAGGTCTATTCGATCGAGATACTTGAACCCCTTGCTGTAAATGCCCGGGAGACCCTCGACCGGCTCCATTACGACCAGGTGCGTACAAGGATAGGGGACGGTTACAGGGGGTGGCCCGAACACGCGCCATTTGATGCAATAGTCGTAACGGCGGCTCCCGATCATGTGCCTCAGCCCCTTATCGACCAGCTTGCCATAGGAGGCAGGCTGGTGATACCGGTCGGATCGTACTACCAGGAACTGATTCTGCTGAAGAAGGACCAGGGGGGCAACCTCACCCGGGAAGGTGTGATTCCCGTAGTATTCGTACCGATGACAGGTGAGGCGGAGAAACCCCCGCCGATCCCTCCGAATTGAAAAGGTAAAGCCATGAATAGAAGCGTTATGGCAACGGCGATGGCCGGTTTACTGGTCCTCACCGGTGTTCTTGTACTGTACACGAGAAACAGGACCGCCGGAGGTTCCAGCAGCCACATGGCCATCGAGCAGTACCATCAGAAAACTGCGGTCATTCCCGAGGGATCCTCACCTCCGACAGGGCCTTACTCACCGGCGGTCAGGGTTGGTGATATGCTCTTCCTCTCCGGCCAGCTGGGGATCAATCCTGCAACTGGAAACCTGGTTGACGGGGGAACGATCCCGCAGGCCAGACAGGCGATGGCCAACCTGCGGACTCTGCTCAACACTGCGGGGATGACCTTTGACAATGTTGTCAGGGCAACCGTCTACCTGGCCGACCTCGATGATTACGGTGCCTTCAACGAGGAATACGGCAGGTACTTCGGTGAGGTGCCTCCAGCAAGGGTCTGCATAGAGGTTTCACGAATTCCGAGGGATGCCCGCGTGGAGATTTCGATGATTGCCGCAGGTGATTTGAACTGAAGGAGAAGATCACCAGAGGCAGGTTCAGACTCGGTCCGGGAGCCCTCGTTGCAGCGGCATTTGTAGGTCCCGGAACCGTTACCACCTGCTCGCTTGCCGGGGCCGGTGCCGGCACCGCTCTGCTCTGGGCGCTCACATTCAGTGTGATCGCCACTCTCATCCTGCAGGAGATGAGTCTGAGGCTGAGTCTGGTCGGCGGACGCGATCTCGCAGAGGCGCTCAGGGAAGGTTTCACCACACCTGTATTGGGCCGGCTGGCAGGCATACTGGTACTGGTGGCGGTGACATTCGGTTGTGCCGCCTTCGAGACCGGCAATCTGATCGGGGCTGCGCTGGGTCTGGAGACCATCTGGCCGGTCGATCAGCGTGTCCTGGTTTTCCTGCTGGGCCTTGTGGCGGCTCTGCTGCTGCTGAAGGGATCCTACAGGGTCCTCGAATCGATCCTGATCGCCGCCGTCCTTCTGATGAGCCTCGCCTTTCTGGCGACTCTGTTCATCTCCGGATTCAGACTGCTGGATGTAATAAGGGGTGCACTTATTCCCTCTCTGGGTGCCGGAGGTGACATCTACCTGGTGATCGCCCTGATAGGTACCACGGTCGTTCCCTACAATCTTTTTCTGCACGCTTCTGCAGTGAGGGAAAGGTTCAGCGGAGCCGAAGAACTCACTGCAGCCCGCACCGACGCTGTGGTAAGCATAGTGCTCGGCGGCATTATCTCGGGGGCGATTGTTCTGACCGCGGCGGGTGCCTTCTACCAGGGCGGTGCCGCTGAGGCATTCAGCGGGGCGGCCGATATGGCGGCTCAGCTCGAACCGCTGCTCGGCAGGACCGCCACGATGTTCTTCTCGATCGGACTTCTTGCCGCGGGGCTCTCATCGGGTATCACGGCTCCGATGGCTGCCGCATATGCCACACAGGGCATTCTCGGGTGGGAGAAGGGGTTGGAGAGGACCAGACAGCGGGTGGTGGCTCTGGCCGTTGTGGCCACCGGCGTGATCTTCGGTCTCCTCGGTCTGAGGCCGGTGCCTGCGATAATGGTTGCGCAGGCCGCCAATGGAGTCCTGCTGCCGGTGGTGGCCATCTTCCTGCTCTGGGTTGCCAACGACAGGGAGCGGCTGGGAGAGCACTCCAATGGGGCGGCGGCGAACATGCTGGGCGGTGTAATAGTATTGATCGCTGCCGGCCTGGGATTGTGGGCGCTGCTCAGACTCGCCGGTGCGGTATAGATGATCGCGGGCGAAGACATCCTGCTGATAGTGTCGTTTCTGGCCATAATTGTGGCGGTCCGGCTCTACTTCCGCGCCCGCCAGGCCGGTCTGGAGAAAGATCTCATTTTCGAGGTGGGCATGAGGATCTCCTCGACACTGGACCGGGATGAAGTTCTCGAACTGATCCTGGATGGGTTGAGGCAGGTGGTGGGGTACGATGCCGTTGCCATCGTTCTGGTCGATGCGGAGGCGAAAAAGATCAGCTATCACCTGCAGCGCAATTACGATTTCGACTTCCTCGAAAAGATCAACCTGAAGTTCGGAAAGGGACTGGTCGGACAGGCTGCCGAGACACAAACACCGGTGGTTGTCAGGGATGTACGCAGGGATCCCCGTTATGTGGATGCACGCCCGCTGACTCGAAGCGAGATCGTAATCCCCCTGATGGCGGGTGGTTCTGTACTGGCGGTTCTCAACCTGGAATCGAACAGGGTCGGCTATTACAGAAAAAAGGACCTGAAGCTGCTGCAGGCCTTCGGATCGCAGGCGGCAATGGCGATTGAGAATGCGAGTCTTTTCACGGAGGTGCGGCAGAAACGTTTCCTGGAGAAGGAACTGGAACTGGCAGGGGAGATACAGCGGGCACTGCTGCCCCGAACGCCTCCTGAAATCCCCGGTATAGAAGTAGCTACCTACTTCGCACCCACGCAGAGCGTGGGAGGGGACCTCTACGACCTGGTACAGCTTGGTGAAGAGCGCCTGGGAATTGCCATCGGTGATATCTCGGGCAAGGGGACTCCGGCGGCGATAATGATGGCCAGTCTCTACGCCTCCTTCCGATCCCTCACGCGCAGAAAACTCACCCTGCCCGAAATAATGAGCAGGCTGAACGATCTTCTCTGCGAGAGCTTCGGGATAGGAAGGTATGCCACATTCTTTTACGGGGTTCTTGATCGTGCGGGGGGAAAGATCAGCTATTCGAATGCGGGTCACTTCAATCCACTCCTGATATCCTCCGGCAGTGAACCGCGCAGGTTGAGTGAAGGCGGAATAGTGTTGGGCTTCATTCCGGGCAAGGATTACGAGGAGGGGAGTGTCGCTCTCGAGCCGGGAGATCTCATCGTCCTTTACACAGACGGAATAGTCGAGGCAACTAACTCCGATGGGGAGATGTTCGGTGAGCAGCGCGTTGCCGAGATAGCCGGGCGGTTGAAGGGAGGATCCGCGGCCGATGTGCTGAAAGGGCTCCGGGAAGCGGTGGAATCTCTGTGTACCGGTTGTCCGCAGGAGGATGATATTACGCTGGTAGTCGTCAAGGTGATCTGACCCTGATTGCACCGGCCGCCACCTGTTCTCTTCTCTGCCGGCCGGCACTAAGTTTTGCCTTCAGCAGAGTTACCATTGACACGATAGGGGCCCGCTACGAGAATATCGGAGGCACTATTCATCCAGCTCGTAATTGAGCGGAGGGTATTTCAGGTGAAAATTCAGGAGACAATGGATGGGGACATCGCCGTACTGACCCTGAAGGGAAAGATGATGGGCGGCCCCGATATACAGGATCTGCACGACCACATCAAAGGTTTGATGGGCGATGGAGTCAGCAAGGTGGTAGCCGACCTGAGCAGGGTCAAATGGCGCAACTCCTCCGGTCTGGGTGCTCTGATGGGAGCGTTGACTACACTCAGGAACGGGGGGGGAGACCTGAAACTGGCCCATACATCAGACAAGATTCAGAGCCTTTTGATGATCACGAAACTGATGTCTATTTTCGAAACATATGAAGATGTGGAAAGCGCCGTGAAGGCGTTCGGGGAATCGGGCTGAGGGTCCGGGAATATCCAGAATGGGAACCCTGTTGAACTTCGAAGGGGTCATCGTTCCTGTGGTGACCCCTTTTTCATTGGATGGCGCGGTGGATCCGGAAGGCCTGGAGGCTCAGCTGGAGTGGCTCTCGGGCAAAGGCATGGCCGGCATTGCCGCACTCGGATCGACGGGCGAAGCAGTTCTGCTGGAAAGAGAAGAGCGTGTCAGGGTGATTGAGGTCTGTGCGGCCAACAGGGAGAAAGACAGCATATTCCTGGTAGGATCGGGAGCTGAAAGCACTGCGGCGACTCTGGCGTATGCCCGCGACGCAGCTCAACTGGGCGCCGATGCGATAATGGTCCTGACTCCCTCCTACTACAAAGCCCGGATGACCTCGCAGGCGCTCTGCGACCACTTCAGAATCGTGGCCGACAATTCCGATCTACCGGTTGTTCTCTATAATATGCCCTCGAATACAGGTCTCAATCTTTCCGTCGAGGCAGCCGGAGAGCTCTCCACCCACCCCAACATCATCGGACTGAAGGATTCGAACGGTGATCTTCGCAATCTACAGCAATACCTGGAACGAACCCCTCCCGAGTTCAACCTTCTGGTCGGATCGGCCTTCATACTCGGTGCCTCCGTGGCAGCGGGAGCGGTGGGAGGGATAATCGCCATGGCCAACGCCGTACCGGAGCTGTGTGTGGAGCTGTTCGAGGCCGCCAGAGCCGGTGATATGGATGGTATGCTGGAGCTTCAGCCCCGGCTCGGTTTTCTGACGCGGGTCATTCAGGGCGGGTTCGGAATCGCTGGGATCAAAGCCGCTGCAGATATGCTGGGAGGCCACGGCGGCCCGCCCCGGTCGCCCCTGCCACAGCTTTCAGAGGAGGATAAAGCGACTATCGATGCCGCGCTGAGAGAGGAACTTCGACAGGCTCACCGCCGTTTATCGTGTAATAGTGGGTGATGGCGGCCGCCTTTTTGAGAGTATTGCTGATAAGGCAGTACTTGTCGCGGCTGAGGGCTACAGTACGCTCTATCTTCTCCGGATCTAGATCATCGCCTTTCCATGGTTCTCTGCTCCATCCACACCGGCGGCGTTGTCAGATGTGTTTTTCGATGATTGAATATAAAGAGCCTGTCTGAAAAACACTACGGTGCCAGCGTAACCCTCGCTATCGCCGGTTTCTCAGGCAGGTTCTTTAAGCATGCAGACCTGTCGGCGCCACACTCCCCGTTGAATCCCCCCTGTCTTGACACCGGCGGAACCGGCCCTCTAACGTAGCGGTAAGCGCGCTGTTCTGTGATTCCGGAACGGCTCACTCTGAACAACAGCAGTACCGGTGCACTTTCTGAAAGTCATGAGGATATGCAACTGCCTGTAAGAACCGACAAGTGGTATCTGGGTGGGGGGGACCGCCTGCTCTGGGCGCCTCCATTTCCGGTCTGGCTCGAACATCCCGGGTTGTGGGACGAGGTTCACTATTTCAACCATTCCATCTTCCCCTGCTTCACCTGGACTCTTCTCGACGGTAATGGACGGCCTTACATCCTGCGCCGGGGCAGGTTGCAGTGGTCACCGGCAGGAATGTCAGCATCACTTCAGATATCGGACCGTCCCTGTCACGGCGCCTCACGGCAGAAGGCTGGAGAGAGCTTCTCTGCAGGTGAGGTCACCGCGTGGGAGAACCTGGTATTGACCGCCGACGACAGGTTGTGTGCAGAGATCACCATTGATGGTGACGCAGATGCATGGGAGAGCGGACTTCACCTGGTTGTATGGACCGCCCAGCCTGATACCGGCGGTCTCTACGTGCTCCCCGATGGACGGGAGACGAAGTCGGGAGACTTCGCAGCCGGCTCATGGGGCATAATCTGGACCAGAACCGTGATGCCGCCCGGTCATCCCCACATCGACGTGAGATGCCGATTGAGCCTGGACAGGGAGGCTTCATCCTGGTCTGTCCAGTTCTCCGAAGGCATAAAGATCCAGCCTCACTGGGGATTGACTCCCTGGTCGGGAGGGTGGGAGAGGTCGGGACTTTCCAGCGAAGTGCACCAGTCGGGGAACGCACCGCACGGGCTTTACTATGCAGCGCTCCACTCGGCGCTGGTTCCGGGAACCGACGGCAGGGACCGGCTCCTGGCTGTGTTCGATATTCCGGGCGAAACTGGCATGGAAGCGGTGTCAACCGAGCAGGTCTCTGTCGGGGTGGAGACGGTTCGCAACCCTCCGGTCCGGGTGATCGAATCAGACCTGTGGAATGAAGGGGCAGCAGGGGCTGTCGAAGATGAAAGGCAGGCCGACAGCGCAGGATGGGAGGCGCCCGGTGTGCTGCTGAAAATATCGCAGAGAGCGTGGGAAAAGGCGCTCGGCGGTGTGCCCGACCTCCGCTGTTCAGACCCCTGCATAGAGGCCGCGTGGAACCACAGGTGGTATGCACTGCATATGCTGGAGGGCAGAGGAGGCCATGGCCGGTGGCGGTTTCCGGCCGTCTGCGAGGGCATAGAGTATTTCCGGGTCCCGATCTCCTACAGCGGTCACGCGCAGATGAGGGATCTGCGCTGGAGACACGATCCTTCGGCTGCCAGGGGAACTCTGCGCAACTTCATTGCGTGCCAGCGGGAGGATGGCTCCTTTCCGGGCCGCATCTACTACAATACCGATCGCAAATCGGATTTCTACCTGGCCGACTGGGGAGGGGCACTGCTCTCGCTGGAGCAGGTCCATCCCGATCCGGCTTTCTGCGAGGAGGTATACGAACCTCTCGGCCGGTACGCCGGATATTTCGACCGGGAGAGGGACAGGGATGGTACGGGCCTCTACGATGTCCTCTCCCAGTATGAAACCGGTCAGGAGTACATGAGCCGGTATATGGCCGTATTCAGCGAGGCGGACAAGACCGGATGGGTAAGCAACATCCGGCTGAAGGCGGTGGATGCGACCGTCTATCTCTACAGACTGAAGAGAGCGCTGGCCATAGTGGCAGGAGTGATCGGCCGGGAAGATGAACAGAAGCGGTGGGGAAGCGAGGCGGAAAAAACGGGTGCAGCGATTCTCCACTACATGTGGGATCCGGAGGAAAAGTGGTTCAGTGACGTCGACCCCCGGGGAATGGAACGGACAGGGATAAAGGCGGCGGTCGGATTCTACCCCTTCATGACCGACCTGGCAGGAGCCGAACAGATGCCGGCGATATGGGAGCATCTGCTCGATCCGGAGAAATTCTGGACACCTTTCCCCGTACCCGCCACGAGTGCCGATGACAGGTGGTTCGATCCCGACGCGCGGTGGAAGGGAAAGAGGATGAACTGCCCCTGGAATGGAAGGGTGTGGCCGATGACGAACAGCCACGTCTTCGAAGCACTCGCCCGTGCCGCATGGGTATTCGACTTCGGGCTGGCACCCTATGCCGCGCACTTCCTGACCACCTTTATCAGGATGCTCTTCACCGACGGCGATCCCGGCCGCCCCAACACATTCGAGCACTATCATCCCTATACGGGCCAGCCCAGTTTCTATCGCGGCATTGACGATTACATGCACTCGTGGCTGGCAGACCTGATTGTACGGTATGCAGTTGGACTGCAGCCTCCGCTGCTGGAGCTTCAGATGGGTGATCTGACACTCACCCACCACCCGCTCGATCTGGGCCTTCAGCACCTGAAGTGCACCGGTATCCCCTACAGGGGCCGCAACATCGATGTCGAACTGGCCGATGGTCAGGCGAGGATTACCGTGGATGGCCGGATTGCGGCCGAAGGGCCGTGGGGGGAACCTCTCGATATACCGCTTGAATGACCGCAGGAATCGCCGTCATTTTGATGTAATTTCGTGGTTGATATTTAACCATGACGTGGTTAATATTTAACCATGAAATACCGAAATATAACAGCTTCTCTACTGGAAGCTCTATCAGACAGCCCTGTTGTTCTGCTCCACGGAGCCCGGCAGACTGGTAAAAGCACTCTTGCGATGTATGTTGCGAAAGAGGAAAGATCCGCCCGCTACATAACGCTCGATGATGCTACTGCACTGGCTGCGGTTAAAACAGATCCTGAAGGTTTTGTAAAGGGTCTTGAGGGGGATGTCGTGCTGGATGAAATCCAGCGTGCTCCCGAACTGTTCATGGCCATAAAGGGAGCGGTTGACCGGCAGAGAGAGCCCGGACGCTTTCTGCTGACAGGCTCGGCGAATGTTCTTCTTCTGCCCCGACTCTCTGAATCTCTTGCAGGAAGGATGGAGATCCTGGCCCTCTGGCCATTCTCCCAGGGTGAGCTGGAGGGAAGAACCGAAAGATTTGTAGATGCTGTTTTCGGAGAAGATCTGCCTGAAACATCACTGACTGCCGAAGATGAAGCATCACTTTTTCACAGGATAACCAGGGGCGGATTTCCCGAAGCCGTTGAAAGAAGAAATGCGGGACGTCGTAATGCGTGGTTCAGGGCATATATCACAACCATTCTTCAGCGCGAGGTTAATGAAATTGTTCCGATCGATGGTCTGACACAGATGCCGCGATTGCTGACACTGCTTGCTGCGCGTTCCGGTACTATTCTGAATTCCTCCGAAATCTCCAGATCGTCCGGCATACCCTTTACCACACTCAGGCGATACATGACTCTGCTGGAGATGACCTTCCTGATCCGCACGATCCCGGCCTGGTCGGGCAATCTGTCGAAACGGCTCATGAAGGCACCCAAACTGATCCTCTGCGATACGGGTCTCCTTTCTCATCTGACAGGATTGACTGACCAGCGAATCGCCTTCGACCGCCACCTGCTTGGACCGGTTCTGGAGTCTTTCGTCATTATGGAATTGATGAAGCAGGCGACATGGGCTGAACGGTTTGTAGATCTGTTTCATTTCAGAACTCAAATCGGTCAGGAAATTGACATTATCCTGGAGGATGCAGGAGGTCGTATGGTCGGAATCGAAGTCAAATCAGCGTCAACCGTTAACGGCTCCGATTTCAAGGGACTTAATGTGCTCGCCGATGCCAGAAAGAAGCACTTTCACCGGGGTATAGTGCTTTATCTGGGGAGTCAGTCAGTTAATTTCTCATCCAATATGCATGCAGTACCCCTGAGCGCCCTCTGGCAGTGGTAGGAGCATTGAAGAGAGGAACCCGGTCTGCCGATGACTGGTTCTCGGCCGAAGTGATCGGGGCCATCGCCGGTGAAATAGAAGCCGCCGGCGGGAATGAAGTGTTTTTCGTCGGACGGCTTTCCTCCGGGGGTGTCGTGGTGGAAGCGGAGGTGGCCGCCCGCGGTACCGGGGGAGCAGTCCTGGCGGTCGATCGGGCGGTCCGTCCCGGCGACATGGTGATCCACAACCATCCCGGGAGCACTCTGAATGCGTCCGGACACGACCTTGACGCTGCTGCGAAACTGGGTGCGGACGGTGTCGGCTTCGCGATCATCGATAACAGTTGTTCAGAGATCTATGTCGTCACCGAGCCGCTGAAGGTTGAGGAAGCCAGACCCCTGGAACTGGATCGTGTCAGGGAGTTCTTCGAGCCGGGGGGGTCCCTCTCCCGGGTGCTGGACGGCTATGAGCAGCGGGATGCCCAGGTCGATATGGCCCTGGCGGCTGCCGGAACCTTCAACGACGGCCGGATTGTCTTGGTGGAGGCGGGAACGGGGGTCGGCAAGAGCCTTGCCTACCTTGTGCCTGCGATAATGTGGACCACACGCAATCACAGGCGTGTGGTGGTTTCGACCAACACGATCAACCTGCAGGAGCAGTTGATCGGCTCCGACCTGCCGGTACTCGAAAGGGCGGGACTCGAGTTCAGGGCCGTTCTGGTAAAGGGTCGGCGCAATTATCCATGCATTCGGAAGGCCTATGAGATACTCGGCGAACCGGACCTCTTCGCCGAAACCGAGGGAGAGGCGGCCGAACTGAAGAAACTGGCTGAGGGGGCCTCAACTGCCGGAGAGGGGAGTCTTTCAGACCTGAGTCCGCCGCCGCAGGATCAACTGTGGGATCAGCTGGCAACGCAGGCCGATGACTGCACCCGGACCAGGTGTCCATTCTTCAACGACTGTCATTTCTACCTGGCGCGCAAGAGGGCCGCCAGGGCCGATATCCTGATCGCCAACCACCACCTTCTCTTCACCGATCTGGCGCTGCGTCAGGCACTGGGTGGTGCGAGCGGGGCCGCCGTGCTGCCCCCCTACAGCCACATTATCCTCGATGAGGCCCAGCACATCGAGGAGGTGGCCACGAGCCATTTCGGTACCGAGATAAGCAGTGTCGGGCTGCAGCGTCAACTGGGCAGGCTCCAGTACCGCAGGAAACCCGGCAAAGGCCTTCTCCCCCTGCTGCTTCAGCGTCTGATCCCGCTGTCAGAAGGAAATCCGCAGGCAGGACGGGCACTCGAAAGGCTCGAAACAGAGGTGCGTCCCGCGCTGGCAACTGCATCGGAGGCCGTGCCCGCTCACTTCGGCAGCCTGGGGCGGGCCATTCAGTCGCTGATGGCGATGCAGAAGGATGACAGGACGCTGCGACTGACTGATTGGGTCGAACAGGATGCGGCCTGGAGTGAAGACGGATTACAGTCGTGCAGGGCCCTCAGAAGCGATCTGCTGCTGCTCACTGCAGGTCTCGAACGGCTGTTGCGCGACCTGGAACCGCTGCGGGAAGAATATGGAAAGCAGCTCGATTCCCCCTTCATAGATATCGCGGCCGTTGCAGGCAGGCTGAATACGGCCATCTCGGCACTGGCACGGTTCGTGGATCACGGGGAGGATGGTGAAGCGGAAATGGTGCGGTGGGTGGAGAGGGGCGCTTCCCGCAGGGATATGCCCAGATTGACTCTGGCATCGGCCCCGGTCGAGGTAGGACCTCAGCTGGCACGGGCCGTATTCGGAGTGGTCGAGGGGGCCCTCCTCTCATCCGCCACCCTCGCCTTACGGGACAACTTCGATTTCATCTCGGGTCGTCTGGGGCTCGATCTGCTGGAGGGAGGACGGGTTGTTGCAGAGGTGCTGAGAAGTCCGTTCGATCACTCTTCGCAGGTGGAACTGCTGATACCCGATGATTTTCCCGAACCGACCGAGAAGGATCACGAACGGGCTCTGGCCGATATTCTGGAACCGGCCATCATCGCCGCGGGCGGCCGGACGCTTGTGCTTGTGACCTCGTACGGTTCGATGCGTCGTTTGAATGAAATGCTCTCGGAACCGCTGGCGCGCAGCGGGATACGCCTGCGCTGCCAGGGGGAGGCGCCCCGGAACGATCTTCTCGAATCACTGCGCGGCGGCAGAGGGGAGGCCCTTATCGCTACCGACTCCTTCTGGGAGGGGATAGACGTACGGGGAAAGGCGCTCAGCCTGCTCGTGCTGACAAGGCTTCCATTCAGGGTGCCCAGCGAGCCCGTTCTGCAGGCCAGGGCGGAGAAGCTGGAACGGGAAGGGGGCAGGGCATTTACAGAGTTGCTGCTGCCTATGGCAGTGCTGAAATTCAAGCAGGGGATGGGCCGGCTTATCCGGCACAGGGATGATCGGGGAGTGGCCCTGGTGCTCGATCCGAGGATATTGCGCAAATCGTATGGTTCGGCCTTCCTCGGCTCGCTCGGATGGGGCGACAGGGAGCCGGTTACCCAGGAGGATGCCCTGGCACGCGTGGAGAAATGGTTTTCTAAGTGCACCGCTCCGTAATTACGGTGATGTATCGAGAGCGACGAGGCGTCCGACCGGTAAGGCACGAGGAGAAGGGATAGTGGTGTCTATCGCGACGACGAGCTACGCGGCTGGGCGGAATGCATCGACGCACGAATACCAGTGTAATTACGGAACGGTGTACTCAAAAAGGATGAACGATTGACTGTACCGGAACCTGGATCGATTGCTGTCGCACGGTCGGCCGTCGAAGGACTGCGGGGGGTGCTCCGCGATTCAGGCCGGAGTGTAGAGTTCCAGTCTGCTGATATCCGGGTTTCGGTCGCTCCGGGCAGGGTGAACCTGCTGGGAGGTCATACCGACTACAACGAGGGATTCGTTCTGCCGGTGGCGGTGGACAGGTTCGTCAGCTGCGCCCTCTATCCGGGTGATACCGGAATCCTGGAGTTCCACAGCCTCGATCTGGGAGACAGCTTCCAGCTCGATCTGGCTTCACTCGATGAGCTGAGGGACGATCCCGACAGGTTCGACGAGCTGGCGGGGGGCTGTCGGGCCATGTGGCGGCGGTATGTCGCCGGCGTCATTCTGGAGATGGATGAAGCCGGGATACCGGTTGTATCCGGTATCGCAGCAATAACAGGCAATATTCCGATCGGTTCAGGACTCTCATCCTCGGCAGCTCTCGAAGTATCGGTCTACCTCGCCTGCGGAAAGGGAGCCGGAGCGACGGTGGAGGCTGCCCTGCTATGCCAGCGGGCCGAGAACAGGTGGGCGGGAGTTCCGTGCGGCATCATGGACCAGTACACCAGCCTGCTGGCCGAAGCTGGTAAGGCGATCTTTCTCGACTGCAGGCATCTTACCTGCCGCCACGTACCTCTGCCGGAAGGCTGTGCGATCACGGTGATTAACTCGGGAATACAGCGGGAACTGGCCGATGGAGAGTACCGCAGGCGCAGGCTGGAGATAGAATCGGCCCTCGGAATCCTGCGAAAGGCAGTGGGTCCGATCGCCGCACTCAGAGACCTGCCGGCAGGTGATCTGGCAGAAGTTGAGGATCTGCTTCCACAGCCTCTTCTGAAGCGGGTAGAGCACGTGGTCGGCGCGATAGAGAGGGTGGAAAAGGGTGCTGTCAGCCTGACGCTGGGCGAAAGGGAGAGGTTCGGTGAACTGATGGTTGAATGCCACCGGTCACTGGCCGAGCGTTATGAGGTGAGCATCGAGGAACTCGACCTGATCGTGGAGTCGGCGATCTCTGTAGATGGAGTCTACGGAGCAAGGCTCACCGGAGCCGGATTCGGTGGCTGCTGCGTGGTGTTTCACAGGGAAGGGTGCCGGGAAGAACTGGAATCGGCCGTTGCAGGTGCATACAGGGCACGGTCGTGGAAAGAACCGGTTTTCCACCATCTCTCTGCAGCGCCGGGAGCCAGAGTGCTGAACGCTGAAGACATGAGTGGTTCAGGCATTACGGAACTATGATGGGGCGTCTCATCGGAGTCGATACGGGAGGAACATTCACCGACCTGGTGGCCCTGGGCCCGGAAGGTCTGGTTCACTTCAAACTGGCCAGCACTCCGGCGGCACCGCACCAGGCGGTACTCGATGGCGTGCAGAAGATCGTCTCCGGCAACCGTGTTGAGCCGGCCGACAGGATCGCCCACGGAACCACCGTGGCCACCAATGCAATTCTGACCGGCAGCGTTGCAAAGGCGGTTCTGGTAACCACGAGCGGATTCGAGGACGTGCTCGAGATCGGAAGGCAGGAGAGACCCTCCCTCTACGATTTTGAGGTTCAGCGCCCGCCGCCGCTGATCGGGCGCGGGTACCGGCTGGGAGTGAAGGAGAGGATCGGTCCGGAAGGCCAGGTGGAGACAGCACTGCTGCCCGACAGTCCGGAAATGGAGGAACTGCTGCAGAAAATCGCCGCACTTGACCCTCCCGCCGAGGCGATCGCGATCTCCCTGCTCCATTCCTATGCCAATCGCGAACACGAGGAGATTGTCGCCAGGGCTCTTAAAGAGAAATTTCCCGGATTGGGAATCACCCTCTCCTCCGAACTGATACCGGTATTTCGCGAGTATGAAAGAACCTCCACTGTCGCCGTGAACGCCGTGGTTCAGCCGGTAATGGGTGAGTATCTCGATTCGCTCAGCAGGGGATTGTCCGGGGCAGGGCTGAGCATCACCACTTCGAGCGGAGGATCGCTGACGGCCGTCCAGGCAGCCAGAGAACCGGTCCACACACTGCTGTCGGGACCAGCCGCCGGTGTGGCCGGGGCGGTTGCGGTAGCCGGGCGGGCCGGTTTCGAGAAGATCCTCACTTTTGACATGGGCGGAACGAGTACCGATGTAGCCCTGTGTGAAGGCACTATCCGCCAGACCTCCGAAGGGGGGATGCAGGGGTATCCTCTCCTGGTGGCCCAGGTTGACCTGCATACGGTGGGTGCCGGTGGGGGAAGCCTGGCGCGGGTGGACAGGGGGGGAGCGGTGATCGTGGGTCCCGAAAGTGCGGGAGCCGATCCCGGCCCCCTTGCGTACGGGCGTAGACGGCCGGGTCGCAATGGTGAAGGTGTTACCGTAACCGATGCGAACCTGATTCTGGGCAGACTGCCCGACCGGGGACTGCTGGGGGGTGCGATGACTCTCGATGAGGAGGCGGCCCTCGAGGGGCTCAGGGGGCTGGCCGCAGCAGCATCAGGGATCGAGGGTGCCGGAGAGCTGACGCCTGAGCAGGCCGCCGAAGGTGTCGTCCATGTAGCGATCACTGCCATGGCGGGAGCGCTGCGGCGGATAAGCATAGAGAGGGGTAAAGACCCCCGCGACTGCGTGCTGGTGGCTTTCGGGGGAGCAGGCGCCATGCACGCGGCGGCTCTGGCCGGGGAGATGAGTATCGGACGTGTGCTGGTGCCGCACGAACCGGGGCTCCTCTCGGCTGTGGGAACACTCGTGGCGGGCTTGAGGATCGACCGGGCTCGAACGATCCTGGGCACTGATCCACAGAATGATTCCGAACAGGTCGAGTCTGTCTGGAGGGAACTGGACGAAGAGGTAAGGGCCGGTCTGGAGGAAGCCGGAGTTCCATCCGGGCAGTACAGGCTGGTGCGAAGAGCCGATATGCGCTACCTGGGACAGTCCTTTGAGCTGACTGTGGAAGCCTCCGGATGGTCGGCGGAAGATGGAGACTCATGGAATCGGCTGTGTGGCGGTTTCGCCGCCGCGCACAGCGAGAGATACGGTTACGACCGGCCCGGCACTGCAGTGGAACTTGTTTCGCTTCGTGTGGAAGGGCACGGCCCCGGAGCCGCAGACCTCGACGACCTGCTTCCCGCTCTCGAATCGGACCCCGGCCCAGGCCAGGAAGAATACCCGGAGAGGAGCATGGTCTGGGAGGGGGAGGTCTTCCGGGCAGTACAGATTCCAAGGGAGAGTCTCAGAGTCGGGCAGCACTTGCGTGGACCTGCCCTGATTCACGAGTTTTCAGCTACCACTATCGTTCCACCGGACGCTGATATGGAGGTGGGCCCCTTTGGAGATCTGCTCATCAGCTTGTGACGACGAGCAACACGGCAGGCCGGAATGCATCGGCGCTTGAATACCGGCGTAATTGCGGAACGGTGTACTAAGTGCGCCGCTTCGTAATTACGGTGATGTATCGAGAGCGCAGAGGTGTCCGGCCGGCAAGGCACGAGGAGAAATAAATGTCCGACCTTCCAGAAAATTCAGGTCTCTCCACCAGAGCGGTTCACGCCGGCGAGAAGGTGGACCCTGCGATCGGTGCCGCAACCGTTCCCATATACCAGACAGCTCCATTCAGGTTTTCCAGCGCCCAGGCGCTCGAAGATGCATTCCTGAGACCCAGGGGGGGCGAGTACATATACAGCAGGATGGGCAATCCGACCGTCCGTGCACTGGAGGAGAAGGTGGCGGCGCTGGAGGGTGCCGATGATGCGGTCGCAGCCGCATCCGGGATGGCCGCGATAAGCACCACGATGTTCACACTCCTGCAGCCCGGATCGCGTCTGGTAGCCTACCGCGACCTCTACGGCGGCACTTCCGGCTTCTTCACCCGCGTGCTGGAGCCGTGGGGTGTGGAGGTTGTATGGGTTGATATGGGTGCCGAAGCCGGAGACGGCGATGAACTGAAGGGGGCGCTGGGAGAGGGCGCCGGAGTTCTCTACCTGGAAACCCCGACCAATCCGACTCTGAAAGTGGCCGATATGGAAGCGGCCGCCCGCTTCGGTCATGCAGCCGGAGCCACCGTTATCGTGGACAACACCTTTGCCACACCGGTTCTGCAGAACCCGCTCGAGCTGGGTGTCGACCTGATAGTGCACAGCCTCACCAAGTATCTGGGCGGTCACGGGGACACTACGGGGGGGCTGGTGGTCGGGAGTGCCGGAACCATGAAGGAGATAAGGACCCGTCTTATAGATATGGGCGGCATCATGGACCCCCTGGCGGCATTCCTGATAATGCGCGGAGTCAAGACCGTGAAGGTCCGGGTGATGCAGACGGCCGAAAACGCACTTGCGATCGCCAGGCACCTCGAAGAGCACCCCGGGATCCGGAGGGTCAACTACCCCGGTCTCGAGTCGAGTCCCTACTTCGAGGTCGCCTCGAGGCAGATGAAAGCCGGCGGAGGCATGCTCTCCTTCGAGGTGAACGCCGGTCTGGAGGAGGTTCGGAAGGTGGTCGATGCCTTCCGGATGATTCCGATCGTCCCGAGCCTCGGAAGTGTTGAAACAACGCTTCTATTGCCAGCGGTCTCTTCACACTGCAAGTTGAGTAGTGAAGAGAGAGAGGATATGGGGATTCCGGACGGCCTGATCCGTCTCTCGGTGGGAATCGAGGATGTGGATGACATCGTGGAGGACCTCGATTTCGGCCTTTCATTGCTTGATTGATGGATTCGATCGGGCGGGGAATTTGTTAAATTTGAATGTACAACGTTTTCTGGAGATGAGGCCATGAGCCCGGAGCAGGAGATAAACAGACCCGATCCTGTACCAGGAGATGGAGTGGAAACAGCCCCATGTTCCGAAGCGGTGGATGTAGTCGGGATCGGTTCCTGTGTAATGAACTATGTAGCGATGGTACCGGAGCTCGGCCGGTCGCAGCGCAAGCGTCACAGCCAGGGACTGGAAATCACGCCGGGTGGAGCAACGGCGTTGAGCCTGATACAGCTTGCCCGTCTCGGCATCAACACCGCCTGGCTGGGGATCATGGGTGACGATGACGACGGGTCGAGGATCATCGAGCACCTCGAGAACGAAAATATCATGACCCATGGTATCGGAAGGCGTAAGGGTGCCCGCTCCCCCTTCTCCTGGGTGACGCTCTGTCCGGATGGAGAGAGGAACACCTTCATCTTCCCCAACGTTCTGAGCGACCTGACGGCCGAAAACGTCACCGCCAACATGGTCGGCTGCATTGACAACTCGCTGCATTTCCACACCGACATCAGCACCGTGCCCCTCCGTACGACACTGCAGGCCATAGAGATTGCACACGCCGCAGACTGCCTTGTCTTCACAGACGTGGATGCAGACCCGATCTACCTGGTCGAAGAGGTGGGTCTGGGCAGGATGAAGGAGCTGGAAGTGATCCTGCAGAAGACAGACGTGCTCAAGCTCTGCCTCGAAGCCGCCCGGCGACTTTCCGGTGAGGAGAGTGCCAGGAAGGCGTGCGATCATCTCCACAAAGCCTATAGATCACGCTATACGGTTGTCACCGCCGGCCGGGAGGGCAGCTTCATAATGTACGACGGGCAGGTGTGGCACATTCCTGCACTCGGCGGACCGGGTGTCGATTCAACCGGTGCCGGCGGCGCTTACTACGGAGGCCTCTCCTATGCGCTGCTGACAGGTATAAAGGGAGAGAGCGCAGGCTACTTTGCCGCCGCCTGTGCCGCGTTCGCCTGTTCGCGGGTAGGTTCCCTGCATCTGGGCACCCGGGAGGAGATAGATATCATTCTGTCGGGTGAAGGGGTCGAAGAAGCGGCCGAAACCGATCTTCCAGACGTAGTATAGTTTCTATCCGGAAATTCCGGATGGAAACTGGCGTGTTTCCAGGATGGAAACTGGCTATTTTGCGCAAGGTCAAGAAAATCAACGGATTGCGCGGAGACGTACATGTGTACGTCGCACAAGAAATCCGGCAGATTAACGCAGAGATTGCGCAAAA
>VAOY01002791.1_pt1 | contig 28045 bp, 20 predicted proteins | sample 3393881 | NCBI WGS metagenome assembly VAOY01 (sample SAMN08290430, study PRJNA428436) | hydrothermal vent metagenome | isolation source: Deep-sea hydrothermal vent chimney | place: Indian Ocean: Southwest Indian Ridge
GTCAAAAATATTTGCTTCGTTACTGTTCGCAGCTAACACCGCTAAGCGACCCATAGAATCAATAGCATGGTCATCACCGTGATCATGATCATCGCCATGATCATGACCGTCGTCAGGTGTTTCAATTGGATCTTTTTCAACAATGTTTGTTTCTGCATCACCACACGCGGTGATCAAGGTGCTACTAATTGCAAGAGCGAGTAGTTTTAGTCTAAATAAGTGTGTCATATTGATTTTCCTTAATTGTAATTTTGTTTAGAAATAGCCGCGAATACCCACTGCAAAACTGCGCCCCGGACGTGGCGCGATATTCTTTAAGAACGAGCTGTGTACGCGTGCTTCTGTGTCCGTTAAATTTGTGCCTTTTAAATAAAGCGATAGGTCTTGGTTCAATACCGATAAGTCATATGAAATGCTGGCATCAACGAGGGTATAGCCATCTGTTGTGGTTTCTTCTTGCGCTATGCGGTCTTGTTTTTGATAGCGTGTTACATGAATATTTGCTGTTAGGTTTTCGGTTTGATAGCTAAACTCGGTACCAAAACGCAGTGGAGGAGTGCGCGGTAAATCTCCGCCGTCTTTTAGACGCGCGCGTACATAATCTGAGAATAAATCGACTTTAAACTCGTCGGTTAGCTGCCAAGCAACTTGCGCTTCAAAACCATGTAAAACCACGTCGTCTGTTTTAAATAAATAAACAGGCAGTTCAGATGAATGATCGTGCTCATCTTCGTGGTTGTGTTCGTCACCATGGTCGTGATCATGACCACTTTCAGCGTATAGGCCTGTGTTGATCTGGTAATAATAGTTATCTACTTGGTTATAGAAAGCATTGAAGATAAAGCCAATATCGCCCTCGGTTTTACGAAATGTAAGATCGATATTATTTGCCGTTTCTAAATCGATAGTTTTGTTTGAAAGTTCAAAATGACCATCATGAGTATCGAATAGCGCGCCAACTTCATAGGTTCCGGTACCTATGTGTGGACCGAAAGATAAAAGCTCAGAAGCAGACGGGGCACGCTCAGAACGCGATACCGATAAACCAAGGTTATAACCTGGAGTAAAATCCCATACCACACCTGTTGATAAGCTGACCGGTGTAAACTCTTGGGCTACATCAAATACACGTGTGTAGTTTGATTCTTCGTGTTCATGATCATGGTCGTGCTCATCGCCGTCTTCATCATGGGTATGGGCGTCGATTTCTGGTAAAAGCACATTGTTAGCATCAATTGTTACTCGCTCAACACGACCACCTAATTGCACTAAAAAATCACCAAAATGCTTTTCTTCCATCATTGCAAAAGCAATACTTTCAGTAATAGAAGGAGGAGTGAAGGCTTCAGAGCCCTGTGCTTCTACATCACTTTTTTTATAATGAAAGCTGATGCCACCATTCCACTCATCAAATTGACTATGCAGAATGTCAACGCGCAACTCATTGGTTTCGTTTTTGAAGGTTGTACCTACTGCACCGTGTTCGATTTCAGCATGTTCGTAGTCTGTGTGGCCTGCACGTAAGTTAATTTTGCTTAGCCATTCACTGTCGATATTGTATTCGCCAAGTAATTGCACTTTGGTTTGGTCAAGATCAGCAAATACGGCTTCTTCTTCGCTGCGTTCCTCTTCGTGGTCATGCTCTTCTTCACCATGAGTATGGCCAGGAATACCGTATTGGCGGTTAAATTGCTCAACTGCAACGCCAATGTAGCCTTGTTCGAATAAGTAGCTGGTACCAAGTGTGAAGCCGTCAGAGTCTTCGTTACTGTTGGCTACGATATCATCATCATTGTGCTCAATATCTTCAATATTTGCAGCGACAGGTACACGGTAGTCATCAGACTCTCGCCAAAAAGCATCAGCATAAAAGGCAAATGAGTCAGTACCAGTAGTGGCATTAAATGAAGCTGTTTTTTGTTCATCAACTGAGTTGTGTTCTAAATTCCATTCACCACGGGTTGTGCTGTCTGTTGGTACGCGGCTATCAACCACGTTGACCACACCACCAATGGCTCCGCTACCATAAAAAAGAGTGGCGGGACCACGTAATACTTCAATTTGTTTTGCGGTTGACGCTTCAGAGGCCACTGAGTGATCAGGACCGACGCGTGATACATCACTTACATCTAAGCCATTTTGTGTGATCAACACACGTGGGCCGCTTAAACCACGGATCACAGGAGTACTGGCAACCTTGGCATGAAAGTTTGTGTTAACGCCTGGTAGCTTTTCAAGGCTATCACCTAGTGTTGATGCTTGTTGGCGTCTTAATTGTTCGCCAGATAACACACTAACAGGAGAAGCTGACTCCATTGCAGACATATGAATCGGCGTTGCTTCAACATCAATCACTTCAATTGGCGAGCGTTTTAAATTAAACGTTGCGCTGTGGTCTTGGTCATTGGCAAGCGTAATATCACGATGTAAGTGAGCATAACCTGGCGCTGAAATATGCAGCTCTTTTAAGCCGTTATTTAAGCCGCTGATTTCAAACTCGCCTTTATCGTTAGTTGTTACTTTTTGATCAGACCCTTCAAGGTCAACTGTTGCATTAGCAATCGCTTTACCTTGGTTATTTAACACAACGCCTTTGATTGATTGCGCCAAGACACTGGCAGGTAATAACGTCGCTATGACGACAGCTATTTTTGAGATGTTATTCATTAGTTACCACTCTTTAGTACGTTATAATGTATCAATTGTGCTTTAAATGTTATAATGTATCAAGTGTGAATCGATGAATGAGTTTCATTCTTTTTTGTAACAGTATGTTGATAGCGGGGTAATGAAGTGGGTGGGGTGATCAAAGCAGCAAAATTAGCAGTGATAGGCTCTATAGTTGGATGCGTTTTTTCAGCTCAAGGGCATCAACACCATCACCATTCACATGGTGAGGGAGTGCTTTTTGTGGTTCATGATCAAGATAAATGGCAGGTTAAGTTTATTTTGCCAGCTGGAGATATTTTTGGTTTTGAACATCAGCCCGAAACAGTCGAGCAAAAGCAAATCATCAAACAAACATTAGCCCAATTAGCAAATTCAAAGCAGTTAGTGACATTTAACACCCAGTGCGAGCTTATTGATTCAAACGTTGAAAACCCATTTGAACAACACACACATCATTCACATAACGATCTTGAAGTTGAGTATTCGTTTAGCTGTGAAAAGTCCGTCTCTAAAGTCACAGTCACTTTATTTGAATGGGCTAAAACGATATCTGTTATCGAAGCGCAGTGGATCACAGAGCAAGCACAAGGAATCGAAGAGCTGACGGCAGCTAAACCTTATATTGAGTGGCCGCTATGAATAAGCAGCGATTAACCAGCACACTTAATAAAGCAAAGCAGGTTTGCCTTGAACATGGCAGAAAATTCACGATTCAACGCAAACAGATACTGCAAATATTGTTAACCACAGACGTGCCGCTATCAGCCTACGAACTGGCCAGTTGCTACAAGCTGCGCACAAGCTCGAGTGTCTCTGTTATGTCTGTTTATCGCATCTTGAGCTTTTTAGAGTCGGTAAACCTTGTTCGCAGGCTTAATAGTGCTAACAAATACATCGCTTACGATGCTGGCAGAGAGAGTTTCAACGATGATCCTTCCTTATTTTTAATTTGCCGTCATTGCCAAAAGGTTGAAACACTTACTGTTTCACAGAGCGATGTTGCAACGCTATTCCCTCATTTTGCTGAGGTGGGTTTTACCTCACAAACAACGCAATTTGAAATGATGGGAGTATGCAATGAGTGCCAAGCAAAAATTGCTTGATACACTTTTATTATTCATGTGTTCTATTTTGTAGGGATTATTCAATGAAATTACAATTAATGATGGATAAGTTTGCTATCGGGTTATCAGCTATGTGTGCTATTCACTGCTTAGCTGTGCCTGTGTTACTCGTGTTATTACCGAGCACTGCTGTGCTTGGTTTAGGTAACGAGCAGTTTCATTTTTGGATGCTTGTCGCGGTACTTCCTAGTAGCTTACTTGCATTAGTTCTGGGTTGCAAAAAGCATAAAAAGTATCGGTTTTTTATGTTTGGTGTGGTTGGTCTCTTACTGCTTGTGATAGCCGTTTATTTTGGTGCAGGAAGACTAGGAGAAGTTGGTGAAACGGCTTTAACAATATTAGGATCAAGTTTTATTATTTTAGGTCACTGGCTTAACTTTCGCTCATGCAAAACAATAGACGGTAAACATCAATCATGCCAGCAGACTGTTTGAGTAAGAGGTGATACCGGCCACATATCTTTTGACCGGTATTGGTTTCGCTTATTTGTAGAAAACTTCTACAGTACCTTTTACTTTTAATAGTAAAGGTTGGCCGCGGCGATCAAGCGCTTTTGGAGAAGCGATTTTGATCCAGCCTTCGCTGATATTATATTCTTCAACGTCAAAACGCTCTTTGCCGTTAAGTTTTACACCAATTTCATGCTCGAATACTTCTTCTACGTAGAACTTGCTACGAGGGTTAATCGATAATTGATTTGGTAACTCTGGTTTATTTGTATCTGTCATGATTGCAATGCTGTATTGAATAAATTGTGCGCCATTGTAGGCAATCCCAAGCATGGGCTCAAGTAAGAACAGTGCAAATTTGTTTTGTGCCGATGTTTGAACCTACGATAGTGCTGTTATTAAGTGCACTTTAATTCGCTGCACTCTTTCAATAATCAATACTTTTGCGGTAGCTACACTAAAATAAGTAGTTAGAAAATAGAAATTAGTGATTTGTTATACTATATCAAATATGCTTATTGTGTTATTTTATAACAAATCATTTTAATTAATATTTTTAGCTAATCAACTTATGAAGTATTCAACTCTATTTCTTGCCTTAGCAGCGACGTCTGCTGCAACTACACACGCTTCTAACAGCGATATCGAAACAATCACCATTGAGCACAAGCAAGCCTTTCGTGGTGATATACCAACAAAAGATTTACCGCAGTCGATCACCACATTAAGTAAAGACATGATGATTGATAATGGTATTACCAAGTTTCGTGATGCGCTGGACTTTTCTGCCAGCATTAGCCGAAAAAATAATGGTGGGGCGCTGTGGGACAGCTACTCAATTCGTGGTTTGTCGGGTAATGAGAATATGCCATCAGGCTACTTAATCAATGGCTTTAGTGGTGGTAAAGGATTTGCAGGCCCTCGTGATGTTTCAAACATTGAATATATTGAAGTATTAAAAGGGCCTGGCTCTGCGTTGTATGGTCGCTCAGAGCCGGGTGGTACCGTAAACATTATTACTAAAAAGCCACAGTTTTATCAGCAAGGGCAACTTCAAGCCGAGTTGGGTAGCGATGACCACAAACGTATTCAAGGCGATTACACCAATGGCCTGACTGATGATTTAGCGTTTCGCATAAATGGTGCTTGGCAAGACAGCGATAGCTTCAGAGATCATGTGCATCACGATAAATTTGTGATCACCCCATCACTTTATTATCAAGTTAATGACAAATCATCGCTGACGTATGAATTTGAATATGTTGACCAACAGCAAATGTATGACCGTGGCATTGTGGTGTTAAATGATGACTTTGATACCGTGCCAGAGTCGCGTTTCTTAGGTAACCCAAATGATGCACCAACCAAGGTACATTCTCGCGGTCATCAAATTAACTATAACTACGACTTTAATCGTCAGTGGTCATTGCTGGCAGGGGCTAACTATCGTGCTGCAACGCTAACAGGGCAGTCTTCAGATGCTGAGTTATCACCTTCTCGTCAGTCATTGTTTGATGATGGCAGAACCTTAACTCGCCAACACCGATACCGTGATTATGAGTCTGAAGATACCTCGGTGCGTTTCGAATTAAGTGGTCATTTTGATATTGCGGGTATTACTAATCACGTACTCATAGGTGCTGATGCGTATGATTATGAGCTACGTACGGGGTTATACCGTTACCGTGGTGGTTATGGCACTTATACAATTGATATCCATGAGCCTGATTACAGCACTGGTGAAGGTCCAGAGGTGGCTATGCAATACGAAAATAACGAAGAGCAAAAAGCTTTCGGTATCTATTTGCAAGATCAGCTCGACCTAACCGGTAACTTAAAAGTCATGCTAGGTCTACGCTTTGATGAAATTGAGCAAGACATTTTCGAAACTAAGTCGGCTATAGCTTCAAATAGTAAAGAGAACCGCATTAGCCCTCGTTTTGGGGTTGTATATACAATTAATAACGACATTAACGTTTACACAAGCTACTCAGAAGGGTTCTTACCACTAAGTGGTACCGATGCCGAAGGTAAGCCATTCGGTTTTGAAGAAAGCGACTCGTTTGAGGTGGGAGTTAAATTTAGCTATGCCAATATCAGCGGTACCCTTGCTTATTTTGATGCGAGTAAGAGCAATATGCTGGTGGCGGACCCTGTAAATGTCGGTTATTCAACGCCTGTAGGTAAAGCAAATAGTACAGGTTTTGAGTTAGACCTAACAGGCTCATTGGGCGATAACACTGAGTACAACCTATCTTATGCCTATGTGGATGCTGAGACAGCAACAGACAGTTTAAATGTTGATTGGTTAGTGCCAATTCCTAAAGGCAGCCCTCTTGTGAACGTACCAAAGAATAATCTTTCGATTGGTTTAAATCATGACCTAAGTGTATTTGCACAAGACATAAAGATTGGTGGTCATTATCAATATGTGTCTGACCGTTTAGGTGACCCTGCTGATTTAACCTTCCGTTTGCCGAGTTATCAAACGGTAGGCTTGTTTGCCAAATGGCGAGCAACAGAACGTACAACGGTATCACTGAATGTTGATAATGTGTTTGATGAAAAGTACATTGCAAGCTCATACAATGCCTTATGGGCCTACCCTGGTGCGCCTACGCAATTTAAACTGGGTGTGAGCTATGACTTCTGAGCAAGTTAAAAGCCGTATTCACAGTATCGACATCATGCGTGGTGTCGTTATTCTATTGATGTTACTTGATCATGTGCGAGAGCGGTTTTTCTTGCACATGCAGGTAGCCGATCCTATGGTAGTTGATACCACGTCACCAGGACTTTTTTGGAGTCGTTTTGCCGCACATTTTTGTGCGCCAACTTTTATCTTTTTAACCGGTTTATCGGCGTGGCTTTATAGTCACCCAGCAAGTGGTGTAGCGCGCTCAGCGCAAAGCTTCTTGGTTAAGCGAGGGCTGTTTTTAATCGCCTTAGAAGTGACCCTCATTTGTTTTTCGTGGATGGGTTACTACCACACTATTTGGCTGCAAGTGATGTGGGCGATTGGTCTATGCATGCTGGTCTTAGCGTTATTAATAAAACTGCCACGTAATGTGTTATTAGTACTTGGTTTAGCTATTGTGTTTGGTCATAACTTACTTACCCCAATCAGTTTTACGCCTGATGAGTTTGGTTATTCGCTGTGGACGATTTTGCATGATCGAGGCTATCTATCACAAAGTGGCTTAATCGATATAAAAATTAGCTACCCAGTGCTGCCTTGGATTGGTGTGATTTTACTGGGTTATTGCGCAGGGCCACTATATGCACATACGCAAAAAGCGCAGTCTCGTAAACGAGCACTGCTGCTGTTAGCAGTATTATGTGTAGGCTTATTTGCTGTGCTGCGTGGCTTTAATATCTATGGTGAAACCCTACCTTGGCAAACCTTTAGCACCGCAACACAAACCATGATGTCGGTATTCAATGTCACTAAATATCCGCCGTCACTGAGCTTTTTGCTTATCACTTTAGCAGGTATGTTTGTTGGTTTATGGGTATTTGAAAGACCACTTAATCGCATCACCAATGCACTCCGTGTGTATGGCTCTGTACCTATGTTCTTTTATATTTTACACCTCTATGTATTGCTAGTGATGTATCAAATAGGTATTCAGGTGTGGGGGGCAAACCAAGGGCAATATTTAGGTGTTAATGATATATCAGGTATTTGGCTTATCACTATCGTATTAGCCGTTGGGCTTTATTGGCCAACTAAGAAGTTTAGTGAATATAAGCGTAAGGCTAACAAACCTTGGCTTAAATATTTATAAACTCATCAATGCCGACATGCCTATGCATGTTGGCATTTCTTAGGAACTGTTGATTGAAATTGTTTAAAGTTAAAATTACAAAAGTTATCAAAAGGTAAAATATTAGTTAAATTAATATTAAATTCGTATTTTTAATACTTCTTCACTACTGTATGTTATTTGTACCACTTTTGGTAGAAAAATAAGGATAGTAAAATGAAAAAAGTATTAACATCAATAGGATTACTCGCCGCTAGTGTTTTTTCGGTTCATGCAAGCGCAGATACAATGGAATGTTATGTCGATACGCAAGCATATGATCAATATACGCCAAATCGTTGTTTTGCAATGGTATTTGGTCAAACATATGCAACAGCAGTGTTTCGTGTAGTAGGAGATGGTTCAACGATTGATAGTGTTATTTGGTCTAATGATGCATCATCGTGTGGAACATCAGGTACGTCTTGTTCATACCAAATCCGAGCATTTCGACCAAGTAAAGCGGAAGCGACAATTCTGTATGCAGATGGCCGCTGGAGCAAAGTGTCAGCGACAGCTTCTTTTGAAGATGGTCGTTAAAACTTAAAGCTTACGGATCGATTCAATAGGCTGGCTTGTACCAGCCTATTTAGTATTCACTTATATAATAAAGCGTTTATTAAGTTGCCTTATCAGTCACTTTTTGCGATATTATTTATATTATAATATTAACAGGAAGCTAAAAGATGACTCTGCCTAGTTCTCAATCTGCAAATGCTATTCGCATACTTGCTGTCGATGCCGTTCAACAAGCTAACTCTGGCCACCCAGGTGCGCCTATGGGTATGGCTGATATTGCAGCTGTATTGTGGCAAAACTTTCACCGCCATAACCCATTAAATCCTGACTGGTCTAACCGTGACCGCTTTGTGTTATCAAATGGCCATGGTTCAATGCTTCAATATGCATTGTTACACCTAAGCGGTTATGACGTAAGCATCGAAGATATTAAGCAATTCCGTCAGCTTCACTCTAAAACACCGGGTCACCCAGAATATGGTTACACACCGGGTGTTGAAACAACGACAGGCCCATTAGGTTCTGGTATTGCTAACGCAGTTGGTATGGCCATCGCTGAAAAAACCTTAGCCGCGCAATTCAATAAGCCACAATTTGATATTGTTGATCACTTTACTTACTGCTTTATGGGTGATGGTTGCCTAATGGAAGGTATCTCGCACGAAGCATGTTCGCTGGCAGGTACATTAGGTCTTGGTAAGCTAATCGCATTTTGGGATGACAATGGCATCTCTATTGATGGTGAAGTAGAAGGCTGGTTCACCGACGATACGCCTGCACGTTTTGAATCTTACGGTTGGCAAGTTATTCGTGATGTTGATGGTCACGATATGAATGCAATTGCCAGTGCAATCGAAGCGGCACAAAGCAACACGACGCAACCAACACTCATCTGTTGTAAAACAGTGATTGGTTTTGGCTCGCCAAATAAATCAGGTAGCCACGACTGTCACGGTGCACCACTGGGTCACGACGAAATCGCCGCTGTACGTGAGCAGCTAAACTGGCCACACCCAGCATTTGAAGTTCCACAAGAGGTTTATAACGAGTGGAATACCCAAGCAAAAGGCCAAGAGCTTGAAGGTGCATGGCAGCAAAAGTTTGCAGCTTATAGCAAAGCACATCCTGAACTTGCAAAAGAATATACACGTCGTGTTCTTGAAAAAGCATTACCAGCTAACTTCGCTGAATTAGCTGATGAGTACATTGCTAAATGCCAAGCCGACATGCAAAACATTGCGACACGTAAAGCATCACAAAATGCGATCACTTTCTTTGCTAACCAGCTTCCTGAACTAATGGGTGGCTCTGCCGACCTTGCTGGTTCTAACTTAACCTTATGGCCAGAAGCAAAAGGTTTACAAGATGCTGCTGATGGTAACTACGTGTTCTATGGCGTACGTGAGTTTGGTATGAGCGCAATCATGAATGGTATTGCATTACATGGTGGTTTCATTCCATTTGGCGCAACCTTCTTAATGTTTATGGAATACGCACGTAATGCTGTACGTATGGCAGCATTAATGAAAGCACAGAGCATTTTTGTGTATACCCATGACTCAATCGGTCAAGGTGAAGATGGCCCAACTCACCAACCAATCGAGCAAATCGCTAACCTTCGCATGACACCAAACATGACTGCATGGCGTCCGTGTGATGAAACTGAAACAGCAGTAGCTTGGCGCCAAGCGTTATTAAAAGAAACCGGTCCAAGTTCACTGATCTTCAGCCGTCAGGGTACCAAAGCAATGGCACGTCATGCACAGCAAGTTGCTGACATTGCTAAAGGGGGTTATGTACTTGTTGATAGCGAACAAGCTGCAGAGCTTATTCTTATTGCAACGGGTTCTGAGGTAGAACTAGCTGTGAATGCTGCTGCTGAGCTAAAAGCACAAGGCAAGCAAGTTCGCGTGGTATCTATGCCATCAACGAATCAGTTTGACAGCCAAGACAAAGCATACCGTCAAGGCGTGCTACCAGCTGGTACACCAAAGATTGCTGTTGAAGCGGCACACCGTGACTTCTGGTTCAAGTATGTTGGCCAAGATGGTGATGTACTAGGTATGGACACATTTGGTGAGTCAGCGCCAGGCGCGGTATTGCTTGAGCATTTTGGTTTCACAGTGGCAAACCTAGTTGCAAAAGCAAACGCATTGCTTGCTGAATAATGTGACTGGCGAAAAAATTATCGTAATCGCAACACGATAAGCCTGCCTTTGTGATGATGTGCAGGCAATAAAAAAGCCCGCAAACTTTGGTCTGCGGGCTTTTTGCTGCTTAAACAATCGGTTTAAACTAATTCGCTTAAGATTGACTCTAGTTTCTCTTGGTCAATTGCGAACTGACGAATACCTTGGCTTAGCTTTTCAGTTGCCATAGCATCTTCATTCATTTCCCAGCGGAAAACCTGCTCAGTCATTGCTGCTGGCGCTGCTGCTTTTTCTGTTGCTGGTAATAGTTTTTGAGTTAAAGGAGCGTCAGTTGCAGCCAGTTCAGCAAGTAACTTAGGGCTGATAGTTAAACGGTCACAACCTGCTAATTCTTGGATTTCACCAATGTTACGGAAGCTTGCGCCCATTACAATCGTGTCGTAGCCGTGCTTTTTGAAGTAGTTGTAGATATGCGTGACTGACTTAACGCCCGGATCGTTAGCACCGTCGAAGTCAGCGCTTGCATCTTGTGCTTTGTACCAGTCAAGAATACGACCAACGAATGGTGAAATTAGGTAAGCACCCACTTCGGCACAAGCACGTGCTTGAGCAAATGCAAATACCAGCGTTAGGTTACAACGGATACCTTGTGCTTCAAGTACTTTAGCCGCTTGAATACCTTCCCATGTTGAAGCAATTTTGATTAACACGCGCGATGTGTCGATACCTTGCTCTTTATATAAAGCAACAAGCTCAAGTGCTTTATCAACAGTTGCTTGAGTATCAAATGATAAGCGCGCATCCACTTCAGTTGAAACTAAACCTGGTACTTGCTCCATTAATTTAGAGCCAATTAATACCGCTAGCTTATCAGCTGCTTTTGTTACAACTTCTGCTGCATCACTGCTTTGTGTTTTTGCCCATGATACGGCTTCGGCAGCAAGTGGGCGATATTTCTCAATTTGAATCGCGTTTAAGATTAGTGATGGGTTTGTTGTTGCATCTTGCGGTTTATATTCGTTGATTGCTTCAAAATCACCCGTGTCAGCAACAACGGTTGTTACTGCTTTAAGTTGTTCTAATTGACTAGACATAGTTATCCCATTCTTATCATACAAAAGTTAATGTAGTGGCTTTAACCTATTATTTGTGCTGAAAAAACAATCTAATCTTCCAGAGAAACTGCGCAATAAATCGCCCGCCAGCAGCAAATAATCCTGTTAATAATATTTTTATAATACCTTTACAATCTGGTATTGTTGATATTATCATACAAATAAAGATAATGACTAACAATGTTAGTAAGCAATTAGTGAAAGGTAATTATGTCTCGTTATACGTTGGGATTAGACTACGGGTCAGACTCGGTAAGAGCATTACTCGTTGATGTTGCGACTGGTGAAGAACTTGCCAGCCATTTAGTAAACTACCCGCGCTGGGCACAAGGCTTATATTGTGACCCAAGTAAGGATCAGTTTCGTCAGCATCCACAAGACTATATTGATAGCCTTGTAGAAGTAGTAAATGGTCTATGGTCACAAGTTCCAGCGGGTACTGCAGACAACGTAGTGGGTATGAGCTTTGATACAACTGGCTCAACGCCTGTGGCAATTAATAGCCAAGGTACACCACTGGCATTAACTGAAGAATTTGCAGAAAATCCAAATGCGATGTTCATTTTGTGGAAAGACCACACGTCTATTAAAGAAGCAAATGAAATCACTGCAGCTGCCACTAACAACGATGTGAACTACCTTTCACACATGGGCGGTATCTACTCTTCTGAGTGGTACTGGGCCAAAGCATTACATATTTTCCGCGTTGATAGCAGTGTAAAAGCAGCCACTTATTCATGGGTTGAGCACTGCGATTGGATGACCGCGCTAATGTGCGGCACAACACACCCTGAAGTATTAAAGCTAGGTCGTTGTGCAACGGGCCACAAACAAATGTGGAACGAGCAGTGGGGCGGTTTTCCACCAAACAGCTTCTTCAGCAATATCGATCCACTATTAGATGGTGTTGTTGATACGTTAAATGCAACCACAGAGCCAAGCGACCAAGTTGCTGGCAACTTAACTGCTGAGTGGGCCGAGAAGCTAGGTTTACCACAAGGTATTGTTGTTGGTTACGGTGCATTTGACTGTCACATGGGGGCAGTTGCAGCCAATGTTCGCCCTGGTGTTCTAACCAAAGTAATGGGTACTTCAACTTGTGACATCACTGTAACGTCTCAAGAGCAGCTAGGTGATACTTGCGTTAAAGGTATTTGTGGTCAAGTTGACGGCTCAGTGATCCCTGGAATGGTTGGCTTAGAAGCCGGTCAATCTGCATTCGGTGACTTATACGCATGGTTCAAGAACCTAGTACTTTGGCCAACTCGCCAACTTACAAATTTATCTGACGCTGAGCAAGCGTTAGTTAACAAGCTAGAAGACTCAATCTTAGTTGAGTTATCAAAAGCGGCAGCTGCATTGCCTGTAACAAGCAACGATGTAACGGCGCTTGATTGGGTAAATGGTCGTCGTACGCCAGATGCTGACCAAAGCGTAGCCATGGCACTAACAGGCTTAAAAATGGGCACCGATGCACCTAAGTTCTTCAAAGCGCTTGTTGAAGCAACTGCGTTTGGCGCACGTGCTATCACTGAGCGTTTCCGTAGCGAAGGCGTGCCAATCGAGTCTGTGGTCGTTATCGGCGGTATTTCTAAAAAATCAGACTACGTAATGCAAACCTGTGCTGATGTTTGGAACTGTCCAATAGACGTTTTAGAAAGTGAGCAAAGCTGTGCATTGGGTGCAGCAATTATGGCTGCGGTTGCTGCGGGTGAGCACGCAACAGTAGCAGATGCTCAAAAAGTTATGGCGTCGTCTGTATGTCATCAGTATTTACCAAACCCTGAGCGTGTTGCTGTGTATGACGAGCTTTATGCCAACTACCAAGCACTTGCAAGCTATGTAAACGGAGACAAAGCATGAGTTTTACAGAACTAAAACGTGAAGTCTATGAAGCGAACATGGAGCTGCAACGTCGTGGCTTAGTAATTTATACCTTTGGTAACGTATCGCAAATCGACCGCGACAAAGGCGTGATTGCGATTAAACCAAGTGGTGTTTCGTACGACCAAATGAAGGCCGACGACATGGTGATCGTCGACCTTGAAAACAACATTGTTGAAGGGTCTATGCGTCCGTCTTCTGACACTAAAACGCATGTTCATTTATATCGCCACTTCGATGCAATTGGCGGTGTAACACACACGCATTCGACCTATGCAACTGCATGGGCGCAAGCAAAACAAAGCATTCCTTGCCTTGGCACAACTCACGCTGACTATGTACACGGTGACATCACCTGTACTCGTGAACTAACCGATGAGCAAGTGAATGGCGATTATGAATTAGAAACCGGTATTCAAATTACTGATGCGTATCAAGACCGCGATCCGAAAGCTGCACCTATGGTGATTGTTGCGGGTCATGCGCCTTTCACGTGGGGTAAAGATGCCGCTCAGTCTGTATACCATGCCGCACTACTCGAAGAGATTGCACGCATGGCGTATTTAACACGCACTTTAGATCCACACGCAGTTGAACTTAAAAAAGCAGTGATGGATAAACATTATCTACGTAAGCACGGTAAAAACGCGTATTACGGTCAGAGCAAATAGCAAGAATTTAGAGGATTATTAACATGACGACGATGACGAAAGAAGTCTGGTTTGTTACCGGCTCACAACATCTTTATGGTCCTAAGGTGTTAGAAACGGTTGCCAAAGACAGCGAAGCAATTGTAGCGGGCTTAAACAGCGAAGCGAACCTACCAGTAAACTTGGTATGTAAGCCTACCGTTAAGTCACCTGAAGAAATTCACGCTGTTTGCCAAGCGGCAAATACGGATCCTAACTGTGTTGGTTTAGTTTTATGGATGCACACTTTCTCACCTGCGAAAATGTGGATTGCTGGCCTAAGCGAATTACGTAAGCCTTGGTTACACCTTCATACTCAGTTCAATGCAGCCCTTCCTTGGTCTGATATCAACATGAACTACATGAATACGCACCAAAGTGCACACGGTGACCGTGAGTTCGGTTTCATCGGTACTGTAATGCGTAAAGAGCGTAAAGTTGTTGCAGGTCACTGGCAACGTGCTGACGTACAACAGCAGTTAGATGACTGGTGTCGTGCGGCAAAAGGTTGGGCAGAAAGCCAAACACTTAAAGTTGCGCGTTTTGGCGACAACATGCGTCAAGTTGCGGTTACTGAAGGTAACAAAGTTTCAGCGCAAATTACCTTTGGTTATGAAGTACATGCGTTTGGTGTCGCTGAGCTTGTAAAAGTGGTTGATACTATCACTGAAGAAGAAGTTGATGCACAGTTAGAGCTTTATAAGCAAGACTACGTAATTGCTGACGAAACTCTACAAGACGATTACGCAGTGAAAATGCTACGCAACGAAGCACGCTTAGAGCTTGGTATGGAGCGTTTCTTAGAGAAAGGCGGCTTTAAAGCATTCACTAACTGCTTTGAAGACTTATCAGGTCTTTCTGGTCTTCCAGGTCTTGCTACACAACGCCTAATGTCGAAAGGCTATGGTTACGGTGGTGAGGGTGACTGGAAAACAGCTGCTATGGTTCGCATTATGAAAGTAATGGGTGAAGGCCGTGACGGTGGTTGTTCATTCATGGAAGATTACACTTACAACATGGGTGAGACTGACCAAGTACTTGGCGCGCACATGTTAGAAGTGTGTCCTTCAATTGCAGCACAAAAACCACGTCTTGAAGTTCACCAACACACTATCGGTGTGAAATGTGATGTAGGTCGTTTATTGTTTACTGCAAAACCGGGTGCTGCAATCAACGTATCACCAATTGATATGGGTAACCGTTTCCGTATTCTTATTAACGAAGTAGACACAGTGGCTCCGCCAGCTGATTTACCTCACTTACCAGTTGCTTCAGCGCTTTGGGAACCAAAACCAAATCTATCTGTAGCATCGGCTGCATGGATCCACGCCGGTGGTGCACACCACACTGCATACAGCCAAGCAGTAACAACCGATATGATTATCGATTTTGCTGAAATGGCTGGCGTTGAAACGATGATCATCGATAACGATACGACGATCCGTAGTTTCAAAACAGAGCTTCGTCATAACGCAGCTTACTACATGCTAAAACGTGGCCTGTAAGAATTAGTACTTTATGTACTAGAACGTGCTGTGTGTGAGCACGTTCACCCCAAATTTTGTTGTCGATTAAGCCAGTGATGAGCCACGCTCTTCGCTGGCTTATGCTATTGTGAAGCGAAACATTTTAGGAGTAGATATGATCGATTTAAGCGCCTACCAAGGCATTATTTTTGATATGGATGGCACCTTAATTGACTCAATGGGCAGTCACTTGCAGGCATGGCAAAAAGCTTGCGAAGCCTATGGCTATCCATTTGATTACGACTACATGTACAGCTTAGGTGGCATTCCGACCATTAAAACAATTGAAATACTTAACGAAAAATTTGGTTTAGATCATGACCCTCTGGTTGTGGCAAAAGATAAACATCAGTTTTGGGTTGATTTACAGCATCATCCACTGGTGATTGACGAAACCGTCGCAGTACTTGAAAAGTACCATGGTGTATTGCCTATGGGCGTTGGCACGGGGGCTGACCGCGAGCATGCAATTGATCATCTAACTGATACCAATTTAATAAATAAAATTGGTGCGTTAGTCACTGCAAGTGATGTAAGTAAAGGCAAGCCAAACCCAGAAACATTCTTAAAAGTGGCAGAGCAATTAGGTGTTGAGCCAAGCCAATGTGTGGTATTTGAAGACACGCAAATTGGTTATCAAGCTGCCAAAAGTGCGGGGATGGATTGCATCATGGTGAAAGACGGAAAAATCCAACTTTAGCGATTAAAGTTGCAATGACACCCTTATTTGTATTATAAAACTATAAATACAATTACAAAAAGGTTATTCATATGTCATTGCAATGTGTTTTCCAAGGTTTAAAAACAACTCATCAAACAGCCAGTTCGAACACGAAAAAGTCGCGCGGGCTTTATGCATTGTTGGTGACATGCGGGATTGCCCTTACACCAGCTTGTGCTCATCAAGGAGATAACATGACTACTTCCCCTTCAGCATCAATGACGGCCTATGGCGTACTGGCTGATCAAACGCCGGTTAATCAAGTAACGTTGACTAACAGCAATGGTATTAGCGTTGATGTGATCAACTACGGCGGCATTATCACGCGTATTGAAACACCGGATGCAAAAGGCGAAATGGGTAATATTGTACTGGGTTTAGATAATCTAGAAGCGTACACAAAAGCGACAACTTACTACGGTGCAATCATCGGTCGTTTTGGTAACCGTATCGCAAACGGTAAATTCACGTTAAATGGCACTGAATATCAATTAGCGACTAACGATGGTGACAACCACTTACATGGTGGTGTGCAAGGTTTCGATAAGAAAGTATGGAACATGACACCGTTCACGACGCAAAACAGCGCCGGTGTTACCTTAAGTTTAGTGAGCCCTGATGGTGACCAAGGTTACCCGGGTGAAGTGACCACAGAAGTGACTTACACGCTAACGAACAACAACACGCTAGATATGCAGTTTATTGCTACAACAAGCAAGCCTACCATCATCAATATGACGCAACACAGCTACTTCAACCTAGCGGGTAAAGGCGACATTCTTGATCACCAAATGCAAATTAACGCAAAAGCAATTACCCCTGTGGATGGCGGCTTGATCCCAACTGGTGAGTTGATGGATGTGGCTGGCACACCGTTTGACTTCCGTACTGCTAAAGCAATCGGTCAAGATATCAAAGCAAGCAACGAACAACTGAAACTTGGTAAAGGTTATGACCATAACTTTGTGCTTAAAGATACGCCAAGCAATGAACTTATTGAAGCAGCGACGGTTTATGAAGCAAATTCTGGCCGTACGTTAACTGTTTACACAGAAGAGCCTGCAGTACAGTTTTATTCAGGTAACTTCTTAGACGGTAGTACTGTGCAAGCGTCTGGCTTAGTGCATAACATGAGAAGTGGTTTTTGTTTAGAGCCACAGCATTTCCCTGATGCACCAAATCAGCCGACGTTCCCAAGCACAACATTACTGCCAGGTGACGTGTATTCAACACGCATCGTGTACGAATTTGGTACAAAATAAAGGAACACAATCGTGAAAACAACAAAGCTTAAAAGCGCAATGCAAAAGGCCGGTTTAGCTAGCCTATTTGCCTTGTCGTTTGGCGCTCTGACGGGCTGTCAGACTACAGCTGAAGACAACACAGCTAAGAAAACTGACGTGGCAGCCACAGAAAAAGCGCCAATCCAAGATAATGGTATTTTTACCAACCCACTTTTTCCTAATGGTGCCGATCCATGGCTTGAGTACTGGGATGGTAACTATTACCTAACCACAACAACATGGACATCTGAGTTAGTGATGCGTAAATCACCAACACTCGCTGGCCTTGCTGATGCAACACCTGTCAATGTTTGGTCTGATTCAAACCCTGAGCGCTGTTGTAACTTTTGGGCGTTTGAATTCCATCGCCTAAAAGGGCCAAACGGCTACCGTTGGTACATGATGTACACAGCTGGTACTGATGGCACTTTAGATAACCAACACTTAAATGTATTAGAAAGTGCCGGTGACGATCCTATGGGTCCATACGAATACAAGGGCGCATTAATGCCTAACGTATGGAACATCGACGGTAACTACTTAACATACAAAGACAAGCTCTATGTGATCTACTCACAATGGCAAGGCGATCAGCAATTAAATATTATTGCTGAAATGGAAGATCCGTGGACACTGAAAGAGAACTCACCGCATACAGTGATCACGCGTCCTGAGCTAGATTGGGAAATCAGTGGCCGTAAAGTAACTGAAGGCGCTGAAATTTTACAGCACAATGGTCGTACGTTTATGACGTACTCAGCAAGCTTCTGTAATACTCCTGATTACAAACTAGGTATGCTTGAGCTTGTTGGTGACGACCCACTTAAAGCGAGTAGCTGGAAAAAATACGACAAGCCAGTATTTGAGCGTACAGAAGAAGTGTTTGGCCCAGGCCACAACGGCTTTTTCACATCGCCAGACGGTACAGAAGACTGGTTAGTTTATCACGGTAATGATTCGGTAGAGCACGGTTGTAGTGCGACTCGTTCATTACGTGCGCAAAAATTTACTTGGAACGACGATGGCACGCCAAGCTTTGGTAAACCATTAACACCAGGCGTTGAAGTAGCTCCGCCATCAGGTGAATACGGTCCACTGGTAACGCGAGTACAAGGTCAACGTTATCAATTAGTGAATGCAACAAGCGGCTTATGTTTAGACATTGCAGCTGATCCGCAAGATGCACGTGCAGTTCAACGTCAGTGTGCAAGCACCAATGGTCAATGGGTTATTGATGCAACAACAGATGGTTTTGTTCGTTTAGCTAACCGTGAAGACAGCAAGTTCTTAGAGCTTGAAAGCTGTAATGACGCAAATAACGCCAAAGTACAATCTGCAGCATGGCGTAATAACTTCTGCCAGCAATGGAAAGTAGCACCAAGCACAGATGGTAATGTATCTATTACTAACCGTTACACAGGCAAGCCATTAGCGGTTGCTGGTTGTTCTGCCGCACAAAACCAAGCGGTTTTACAGCAAAGCGACGCAACAGCGTGTGGTGACTGGCAATTACGCCCAATGGGCAGTGTTGTTGTATTAAGTCAACAAAGTGGTAAAGCACTTAGCGTGGCAGATACAGTTAAAGCAGGTACTAATGTTGAGCAACAAGCTTATACGCATAAAGATGCACAGCAATGGTTCTTCACACCAACAGATACAGGCTATGTAAGCCTTAAACAAAGTGCTGACAGCGAGTTCTGTGCTGCGGTAGCTGATAATGCCTTAGTACCAGGTGCCAACGTAGAAATGGCTTCCTGTGCAGCGAAAACAGCACAGTGGCGCATTGCTCCAGTAGAAGGTGGTGGTGTTATGCTTATCAACCGCTACACAAAACAAGCACTTGGTTTAAGTAACTGTGGTTTAGCGGAAAACACTAACTTTGCACAACAACCTGATTTAGGTAACAAGTGCCAAGTGTTCCATCTGCGTGAACCAAATTAAGTTATAAGTAATAAATCGACTCAACCAAAGCCACTTCATTTATGAGTGGCTTTTTTTGCGCTCATTTTCACACCAGCGCACTAATTAAAACCCCTGGATCGCTGATACCGGCCTCTTTCATTGCATCTGCGATAGCTTGGCTTAGTGACATAACTTGGTTTTGTAACCCCATGACTATTTCAAGTTGTATTTCGATTTGTGTTTTAACTGCATCATCTTGTTGGTTTTCTGAGGCTTGTAGTTTTGCATGTTGCTCTTTTGCTTGCTCAAGTTGTTCTTTTAAAAGTTCTAACTGGGCGAGCATTTTTTGAATTGCAGCTGGCAGTTCACTCTTTTTTTCTTGCGCTTTTGTTTCTGCTGTTTGTTGTCCAGAAAGAGTTGCTCTCTCAGCAATAGAGAAACGATAGTCGGATGTCGTATCGTCTTTTGCCGTCGATTTTTGGTTATCTATGTTCAGGGCATGCGCTAACGAGTTAATATTCATCGCGGTTAAGTATAAGTGAAGGATAAATTAGTATCGGCAATGGGTACTATTTCTTTAGCTTTTATTTAATGTAGCACTGGAGCTGTTACCTCGATACCGACAAACTGGTATCGAGGTTTTGATTAATCTGCTTTAAAGAAACTAATTTGCCGTTTGAGCCCTTCGGCAAGGGTTTTTAAGTCGTCAGCAGAGCTTATTGTGCCTTGGGTACGAGATTCACTGTCTTTTGCAAGTTGACTTATTTGATGAAGGTTTTGTGTTATCTCTTGTGCAACCGTGCTTTGCTGATCGGTTGCTTCAGCAATGTTACTTGAGGAGCGGGTTAATTCCCCAATACTGATGGTAATAGACTCTAATTGCTCTCCTGTTTTTTTGCCTTCTTCTGAAGACTTAAGCCCTAGCTGCTGGCTTTGTTTCATCTTTTCTGCCGCCATGGTAACTTGGCTTTGTAGTTGCTCGATAGTTTGGCTTATTTCGACAATCGATTTTTGTGTGCGCTGAGCTAAAGTTCTGACCTCATCGGCAACAACTGCGAAGCCTCGTCCTTGTTCACCTGCTCTGGCCGCTTCAATTGCTGCATTTAGCGCTAATAAATTAGTTTGCTCAGCAATGGCATTAATAACTTCAGTCACTTTACTTATTTCATTGCTAGCATCATTCACTTTTTCTACCGCATCATGACTGTTATTAAGTTGCTGACTAAGCAGCATTAAATCATTGATGACTTGCGTTAATTGGCTTTGTCCTGATTGGGCATCTTTATCAACTTGAAGTGTCTGGTTCGCGCCTTCAGTGGCATTATGTGCAACATCTTTTATCGAGCACGACATTTGCTCTATTGCCGTTGCAATCTGTGCGGTTTGTGCCATCATTTCATGGGCTTCTTGACCATTTTGTTGTGCTAAGTGGTGAGCCGCAGATGCTTGTGTTTCAAGTTGTACTATTGATGTTTGTAAAGCCAGTATTAGCTTTTTAAGCTCCACAGACATTTTACTCACACTTGCCGTAATCGTTACAACTTCATTATCACTAGGCTGGTTAGTGGCTTCAATATACTGCAATAAGTCACCTTTACCCAGAGCATCAACTGTTTTGGTTAGTTTTTTTAGTGGTGCGAGCGTCTTTACTAGCCCCCAAAATAATAGAAGGGTAATCATGATTATGCCGGCGAGAGATGCCAGTGCATTTACACGCATTAATTGCCAGCTTTCGTCATTTAGCTCATGTGCTTTTACGCGAGCGAGTAGTGTCCAGTTCCAGCCTTTTACCTTTTTTGCAAGTGCAAACATCGTTTCACCTTGTTGGCTGGTATAATAGACATGTTCGTTTGAGTCGGTTTGTTCAATCGGCAATCCTTGCAAGGTTTGTTTTGTTAACTGTTCTCCTGATTGACTATGCGGACCGACAATAATTGTGTTATTGGCATTATTGAATAGTAACAGCTTTCCTGATTCTTCTATTGTTAGACTTGCAACAGACTCTCTGAGGGCATTAAGAGAGTCGTTTATATTAAAGCCAATATAAAGTATACCTATGACTCGGTTAGTACTATTTTTAATGGGCTTATAAACGGTCATGTATTCATTCCCGAAGAGTTTAGCGTACCCTTCATATTCTTCTCCCGCAATGAGCTTTTCGTAACCCGGGTGCTTGTTTCCTAGGTAAGTACCTACAGCGCGTTCGCCATTGTCTTTTTTTAATGATGTGGCAATACGGAAAAAATCATCACCATCTCTTACAAAAACTGTTGCATTGCCTTTTGTCAGATCTGCATAACGGTCGACCGTATTCATATTGTTATTAATTAATTCGCCGTTATGCGCTAATGACGGAACCTGATATTGACCGACTTGTGTTTTTTGTTCACTTAACGTAATTGAACCAGAGTACATATCGCTAAATACATTTGCATTTCGCCGTGCAATGGCAAGTAAGCTGTTATATTGAAGTTCGAGCAGAGATGATATTTGGTTAAGGTTAGCCTTGATCGTATGTTCACTTTTATTAGTTAAAATTGTTTTAGCACTGAAATAAGATGAGGCACCAACGATGGAGAATACACATAAGGATAATATAAATGCGAGTGCACCAATTTGTTTTGCTATAGGCCAGTTCCGAAAGTTCATAGTACGCCCTTTAAATAGTAGCATTGTGTATAAGTTAGTTATTAACCCATAAAATGCCAATGTATTGGTAATCTACTTATCGGCAGATTTACTTAATAATGAATGATTATTTTGTTTTAGGTAAGAAAAAAGCCGAGTTTTCACTCGGCCTTTCCTGACAACACATAAGTAAGGTGAGACAGCTCACCTTATCCGTTACTCTTCTTGTGCAGAAGCTGCGTCAAAGAGTGCTTTTATTTCTTCAGCACTGATTGCACCGTTGAAAATTTTCAGTTCATCAATAGCCCCGTTGTAGGGGGTATCCCAGTAGTTAACACCGAGTGCAAACTCGTTGGTTTCACCAGGGACTGTAAATACACGTGGAAAACCATTTGTTTCTAGTTGCAGTTCACCATTCACGTACATTTTTAAAGCATTACCATTCGTACCATCGACTGTGAATGCAACATGTGTCCATTCTCTAAGAGGAATGCGACTATCTAACTCAGCATTATCGAAGAATGCGCCGTTATTTGCCCATAAGCGGGTAAGTGCAGTTCCAGACATTGATGGAACATAACTTAGCCATGAATTTGCACTTGCTCCTGCAAAGAATGCTGTCGTGTAATCAGTGAAGGTTTCTGGTTTAAGCCACATAGATACAGAGTAGTCATTGGTGGTAATTAGATTATCCGGTAAACGAACCCCCGAACCGTCAAGAAATACGGCTTGGCCTATAATACCATCTACATAAGTAACATTGCCGCCAGTATTATTAATTAAACCACCAGTTGGTTTGCCAGCTGCGTAGGCATCATTTAGCGCACTTAAGTCACCTTCAAAGCTGTATTCAGCTGGTGCAAGTGATTTTAAGGTTACATCGAATGACTTGGTATCAGTGAAGTCTTTATATCGAATAGTGGCCGTTAATGTCACAACTTGGTCGCCAGCTGTCGCACTTGGCTGAGTGACAATAGCTGTGCCATTGACAGGTTTTAAATACTGTTCGTTGTTGGATGTCCAGCTAATACCTGATACAAACGGACCAACGCGAGGTAATTCGAAGCTTTCTCGTACTGCAGATAAGTCACCTAAATCAAGGGCATTTGTGATAAAGCCTTCAAACTGAGTTGAATCAGTTAAGTTGTTAATCGCTGCGCCGTTAATGTCTAAGCTATTGAGTGCGTAGTCATACACAATAAACTCATCAATTTGACCTTGGAACGGTAGGTCCCAGCCATAGTTTACACCTAGCGCAAAGTTGCCCGTTTGTGTACTAAAAAAGTCAGGGCGCGGCATGCTACCTGCAAGCTCACCATCACGGTATAGTGTTGCTGTACCATTTGCATAGGTAATGGCGATATGGTTCCAATCCATCATTGCTGGTGTTGCTGAGATTATTTGATTCCAGTTATCTGTGCCGTCTTCTTCTTGATAACGGCTCCATAGCATGGGTGTTGAGGTAAAATGTGTATTACCCGGAATTAGACTCATCCAGCGAGCATCCGATGTTGCCGCAAAAAACGTTGGTGAGAAGTCAGTTAAAACCGTTGGTTTTAGCCAGTATGAAATGGTGTACTCATCGCCAGTGACAAGATCATCAGGTAAACGAACACCCGTTGCACCATCGAAGTTAAAGGCTTTACCTGTTTGGCCTTGTGCATATGTGGCTGTACCTACGCCAACATTGAGCATGTTGTTATCAGTTACATGGGCATCCTCAAGGTTGTTTAAGCCGTCGCTGAGTGAATCTTCGAATGCATAGTGTGCAATCGCATTTTTAAATTCTGGGCGGGCTTCAAGGTTTACATTGAAAGTTTTGGTTGTACTTTCGCCGTTGAGCGAAATATTCGCAGTTAAAGTAACGGCTTTATCGCCGCGATCTGGCGTTGGAATAAATACCGAACCCTCGCTGGTGATGTAGTATTCATCGCTACTCTCCCAGTTAATTGCTGCACCGTCTTTACCTTTTGTCGGTAATGAGTAGCCTTCGTCTGCAATCGATAATTCAGTTTTAATATCAAGCGCTTCTTGAACAGTATCAAGCACATTTGCAGTATCTGTGATTTCATCACGTTTACTTGCCCAAATGGTTGCACCTTCGCTTGATGTTGCCGATACAGTAACGGCCATTGCTTTAGTTGCATCATCCCATTGCCATTTAGCCACACCAAAGTAAGTACCAGAATCTAACTCAAGTTTAATATTTGAGTCATCAATCATGTACCAGATACCTGGATCATCACCGGTAACAGAATGATCTTCGTTAAGCGCAATATGCGTTGAACGAATAGCGTCGGTGTTAACCTCATTACCGTGGTTGATAAACTTGTAATAACCGTAAAGTTCATCTGCCACAACCATGTTGTCGCCTTCAAGCGGCACATAGCGTTGTGGTGAAGCCATTGGCCAATCTAATGAGTTAATAAACATTTCATGTACGCGAACTTGGTGCGCTTCTGAAATGGTTGGGAACTCAGTCGATGTTTGCGGGAAACGTGTATGCGTTACTAAAATATGACGACCTGTCGTCTCATCGTAGTAAGCTGAGTTATGACCAGGTGATTGGTAGCCCCATGCTGGTGCTGTTTCGCCAAGTTCTTGCGTGTACTCAAAGCCACCCATTAGTTTTTCGCCCACTTCCAGTCCGCCCATTGCAGCAATGTCGTTACCTGCGTTATCTAGGTATGGACCATCAGGTGTTTTTGAGCGAGCGACACGGATGTTGTAACCATCGTTTAGCGCAAAACCAGCTACTGAGTAGAATAAGTAGTAGTATTCACTTTCGGGGCTGTACATCACAAATGCACCTTCCATTGCTCGGAAGTCACCGCCTACTAGTTTTTTACCATAGCCTTGACCTGCTTCTGGCATACCGGTCTCTTCATTCATTGCTAGCACGAAAATACCGCCAGAGTATGAGCCATAAACCATCCAAAGTTTGCCATCAGCATCATAGAATGCCGCTGGATCAATAGCATTCGGATCAACGGCACCATTCCATGTCGTTTGGCCGTTATCAAGTGGATAAGCTGTAAATTCAGCATCAGAGCGATAACCGCTGCGTAAGAAAATACCTTTGTTTTTATAAGGGCCTTCAATACTGTCAGCTTCGGCTAAGCCAAGGTAAGAGCGGTTCCAGCACACTTCATCAACAACATCCGGTGTATCAGGGTTATCTTGTGCGCAGTGGTTATAGTAAAACCAAAATTTGCCATTTGGCGCTTTGATTACATCTGCTGCCCAGTTACCTGTGAAGCCATCTGTCCACTCAATACCTTCGGCAATTTCAGCGGTGTAGTTGAAATCAAATAGTGGACTCTCATTAACTGCTGCATTAGATGAAAGGCTTGAAATCATTTCCCAGTTCAAGAGATCTGTAGATTTAGCAGCGGCAAGGTGAGAGCCAAAAATATAATAGGTGTCGTCAACTTTAACGACTGAAGGATCGTGCACACTTACATTAGCCACCATGACGCTACCAGATTCAGTGTATTGAACACTGCTGCTTACACTTGGTTTTGCGCTTTGTGGCTCGGCAACCGCAGGGGATGAGTCAAGCTTAGTACCCTCTTCTTTACCACAACCTGTAACAGCCAAAGAGCAAGCTATGAGCATGGCTAATTTATTTAATTTCATTTTATGTGTCCTCTTGAAACTGGGATTATTTTTATTCGATTGTTGTCAATAAAATTGCCGCGTGCCTATATCAAACTAATAAGAACGTAGTATTGTAATTTTATAGTATGATTCGAAATGTGCAAATACTTTTGCAAAGGTAATTAAGATGTAAACGCAGGGTTTCATGTTTTACAATGTTTACAGGCGTATTTTTAATTTTTTTGAGAGGCTGATTTTGATGTTTTATGAGCTATATTTAGTTTTTTAAATTTAATATTAAGCTAAAAGAAGGCGAGGAATGTGTTTATTTGTATTATATTTAAACTATAAAAAAGGGCTCTTAAAGAGCCCTTTTTTGAAATTATTTGTCTTGTTTACTGAGGCCTTCAGTGGTCATAATAATGCGCTTAAGCGTGCCATCTTCGTTGTAGTAAAGTGGCTCAATAGCGACCGAACGACGAAAACGTCCGCCACTTGGTTTGCCATCAATCGGTGGCACTGCACCAGTATGATAAATAAAGTAGTCTTTACCTTTGTATTCGATGATTGATTGGTGATTTGTTTCGCTGTTACCCGCTATTTCATTCAAGATTCCTTTATACTCCCAAGGTCCGTGAATACTTTTACTCATGGCATAACAGATCTTCTCAGGGAACTCACACGCGTACGAAACATAGTAGTTGTCGTTTTTCTTATGAACCCATAGCGCTTCGGTAAAGTTAGGCAGGTCTAGCGTTTTAATTTCACCATCAAGAGACAGTAAGTCGTCGCTTAGCTTAACGTATTTTGGCATTAAGTTACCAAAGAACATGTAAGTATCGCCGTTTTCCTCTGTATAAATAGCAGGGTCGATGTCGTCCCAATCATTTGGCGTATGTTTGGTCATGTCATCGGTCACAAGCGCATGGCCAATGGCATCTTTAAATGGACCTGTTGGTGATTTAGAGGTTGCAACACCAATTGCAAAACCGGGTTTTGTATCATTGTGGCGCACTGTGGTAAAGAAATAGAAAGTGCCATCACGCTCAATCATGTGTGAAGCCCATGCTTCGCCTTTAGCCCATTTAAAGTCAGTGGCTTTCATAATTGGGCCGTGTTTTTTCCAATTCACCATATCGGTAGAAGAAAAAGCCAGCCAGTCATGCATTTCAAAAAAGACATCATTATTAGGGGCTTCATCATGACCTGTATAAAGGTATACAGTGTCGTTGTGTACAAGTGCGGCAGGATCGGCAGTAAATACATCAGTAAATAATGGGTTCTGTGCAACGGCTAAACTGCTTGAGAAAAGTAAAGGCAGTGCTAAAGCTTTGAGTTTCTTCATGAGTGTCCTCTTTGACTAATAATTGTTGTTCGAGCTATTGCTTTGTCCACACTAAAATCTAACCTAAACGGCCCAAGTAATACGCACTGTACGTTAAATTATACTGGGTAACTGATTGTTTACATCGCAACAATTCAGCTAAGTGCAGCAAAAAGCAAGTTGATATTGTATTATTGTATTTCAATAATAGTAGCATCAAAATTTGCTGGGTAAATAACTTGTTAGCTCTTTTTGTTGCTTCTTATAAATTAAAATTGAATTGAGGTAATGTGTCTTTTATCTATATCTTAATGATTATTATGACCTTTATGTAGCTTTTTATATTGGCGAACAGTCTTTCATATATTTGTAACGTGCTATAATTAAAGCGTTTTTGTAAACATAGCGACACTTATTTTAATTTGTCATTTTGAGTTGACTGTTAAATAGTCATACAATATGATTAAAGTTCAGGCAGCAAAGTATTAACATAAAAACGTAGATTCACTCGCGCACCGTTTTGACAACACACGATGCACAACACAGTGATCTCGCTTCGGTAACTGAATGGGGAAAGTTCAGCGGACCGATATAACTATAATTTGGAGAACACCGCTTATGTTTAAAAGAACACACATAGCCAGTGCTGTAGTTA
>VAOY01008583.1_pt1 | contig 27913 bp, 20 predicted proteins | sample 3393881 | NCBI WGS metagenome assembly VAOY01 (sample SAMN08290430, study PRJNA428436) | hydrothermal vent metagenome | isolation source: Deep-sea hydrothermal vent chimney | place: Indian Ocean: Southwest Indian Ridge
AGGGCTGCATACGGACAGTAAATGCATACGTATTCAGCCTATTAGTTGCAATTATTCAAGCTCGATTAAGCGTGCTTGCATAGCTTTTAAGCGGATTGGCGTAGCAAGATCAACGCGCTTTTCGCTGATTAAATCGCGCCCTTTATTATTGCCTTTCAGCACTTCTTGCATGTAGCTTAAGTCCCAATCAATGGCTTGTTGGTTTTTGTTCAGAACAACCAATACAGTTTGGCCATTATGCTCTCTCACATAGCTGTAAACGCCTTGCTTTGGCGAAAAATGCATTAAACGGCCTTCGCTTAGCGCTGGCATTTCTTGGCGCAGCTTAAGCAGTTTTTTCATGCTAGCTAACATCTCTTGCTGATCAGCTGACAGCCCCTTACCTGTGAAAGCATTTGCTTTTTGACCTTTAAAGCCACCTGGGAAGTCAATGCGAATATCACCGTGATCATTACTTGGCGTGTTATCAAGCAAAAGCTCTGTGCCGTAATAGATTTGTGGAATACCACGAGTTGTTAACAGTAGCGTCATGGCTAGTTTCGTTTTTGCTAAGTCTTGCCCAAGCTCAGTGTAAACACGACTCATATCATGGTTATCAGCAAACACTAAAATATTATCGGTATCCGCATATAAAAAGTCATTCGCAAGCGATTGATATACTTTTACCCACCCAGTATTCCAGCTTTCATCTTCGTTAAGTGCTTGGATTAATGCTTCTTGTAATGAAAAGTCCATCACACTTGGTAAATCAGAGGTATAACCATCTTGATTAACTTTACCGCGCTGCCAATAAGAAGCAATTGCGGGGTTGGTTGTCCACTCTTCGCCAACAATATTAAAGTTCGGATACTCGGTCATAATCGCTTTAGTCCAATCGGCTAGAAACGCTTTATCTGAGTATGAGTAGGTATCAACACGAATGCCGCTTAAATTGGCGTATTCAATCCACCAGATGGCATTTTGAATCAAATAAGTAGAGAGTAGCGGCTGGCGCTGATTTAGATCAGGCATCGACTCAACAAACCAACCATCATTAAATTGACGTTTGTCGTATCGGCTCGCGTGAGGGTCTTGAATTGTTTGTCTGGCATGAGTTGTGGCATTTTTACCGTTTTCAAACTTGCCATCAAAGTTAACCCAATCAGCTGTTGGCATATCAGTCATCCACTGATGCGATGAACCAAAGTGGTTAAGTACCATGTCCATCACTAAACCAATACCATGCTCTTTCGCTTCTGCCGATAAGGTTTTATAAAGCACATTACTGCCCATACGCGGATCAACTTTGTAAAAGTCAGTAATAGCATAACCATGATACGAATAACTTGGCATGTCATTTTCAAGCACTGGCGTTAACCAAAGTTGCGTTACACCTAAGTCCTCAAGATAATCTAGGCTGTTAATAATTCCTTGAATATCACCGCCATGACGGCCACCTTTAAAGCTCGGATTTGCAGCCTCCTGCATACCAGCAACGGTGTCGTTACTCGGATCACCATTTACAAAGCGATCAGGGTTGATTAAATAAAGCGTGTCTTTATTTGTAAAACCTTGTCGATCAGCACTTTGCTTATCACGGGCATTTAACGGGTAAGTAAACCTTGTGCCATCTTCAGCTTTAAAAGTCAGTTTTCCCGCCTTTGCATTATCGCTAATGGTTAAATCTAAGAACGCGTAGTTAGGGTTATTCGTTGTTGTAACCCCTTTAAACTCAATGCCTTTGTAAGGCACCATTTGCCACGTTTTGTTAGCAATATTGTTATCGTAAAGCATGACTTGCAACGAGTTGTTTTGCATGCCCACCCACCAGTTTTCTGGTGACGCGGTAATTGCAAAACTTGCTGTCGAGTTAAAAAGCGTTAATGCGGTGGTTAATGCTAAAAATCTTTGTGTTTTTTTCATAATTAATTTTGTACTTTTTCTAAAAATTGACTGTGGCTCGGCAGTTGCTCAACGGCACTATTAATCAAGGTTTTTAAACTACTAAATAGCTCATTTAATTGCTCATCGGATGATGCATCAGCCAATGGGTGTTGATCCTCTGCTATGAGTCCTTGCCCTATCATTACTTGCTGCCATGCAATTTCGGCAAATAATTCATCGTCTTCTCTTATGAGTTTGCCGCTGGTTTTAAATAGCTCAATTTTCTTTTTAAGACTGCTTGGAATATCCATGCCTTTACAAAAACGCCAAAACGCACTGTCATCACGCTCAGTAAGCTTGTAATGAAGAATAATAAAGTCACGAATTCGCTCAAATTCTGTTTGGCTTTGTTGATTAAATTCATCCACAAGGCTTGGCTTAATACCTTGATGAGGAAAAAACTTAATTAAACGAATGGCTGCACTTTGAATTAAGTGAATACTGGTCGACTCTAATGGCTCTAAAAAACCACTCGATAAGCCAACCGATACCACATTTTTATGCCACTGTTTTAAACGGCGGCCTGTCTTAAATTTAATAACACGCGGCTCTGTTAGTGGTTTAGCCGGTAAGTAATCCAAAAGCTGTTGCTTTGCCGCTTCGTCTGATAAGAAACGAGATGAATAGACAAGACCATTCCCTACACGATGCTGTAATGGAATTTGCCACTGCCAACCTGAGTCTCTTGCAATTGAACGTGTGTAGGGAATTGCATCTGAAGCTGAATCACTTTGCACCGCAATCGCACTATCACATGGTAACCAGTGTGACCAATCTTCATAGCCGGTATTAAGAGTTTGTTCTATCAATAGAGCACGTAAACCTGTGCAATCAACAAATAAGTCGCCATCTATTTGCTCGCCATTTTTAAGTAGCAAAGAGCGAATATGCCCGCTTTGGTGACATTGATTAACCGATTTAATTTTGCCTTCAATACGTTTAACGCCCCGTGATTGCGCTAATTCTTTTAAGAATTCGCCATATCGAGTGGCATCAAAATGGTAAGCATAATGTAAGCCCGCTAACTGGGTGTTAGGAATGTGTTTAAGGTGGGCAAATTTATGTGCTTTGGCAGCTTGATAGTTAAGTGAAAAATCCCAAAAATCAGGTGCATTATTAGCGTGATGTGCTTTTAACCAAAAATGATAAAACTCACAAAACGGAAAGTCTTTACCTATCTCACCAAAGGCGTGCATGTAGCTGTGACCTTGGCTGCGCCAATTTTCAAACTCAATGCCTAGCTTAATCGTTGCGCCAGTAGCCTTTATAAATTCTTTTTCAGAAATGCCTAGGGCACCATTTAGATGCAAGATGGGTGGAATGCTTGCTTCACCTACACCAACAGTACCAATTTCTGCAGACTCTACCAGCGTGATATCAAGCACTTTGCCCAGCACTTTATTGAGTAATGCAGCAGTTATCCACCCTGCTGTGCCACCACCGGCGATTACGACCTTGGTTATTTTTTTTGATTCCATAATAGTACACCTAACACCAATTTCAATTCATTGAGTGTAGCTCACTGATATAAAAAAGCCCTTGTAAAACAAATCACAAGGGCAATTTCTATCACTGTATTAGCTTATTACAGCTTGTAGCTGAAGCCTAACAGGAATGTACGACCATAGTCTTGGTAATCACGTACTTGAAGTGAGTTATCACCTTGTAGTGATGTGAACGGCTCTTCAGTGATGTTCTGTACTTGGAAAGTGACAGATAAACCGTCAAGACTCTCTACGCCACCTTCACTAAAGTCGTAACCAATTTGTGCATCCCAAATTGTTTCGCCTTTAATATCGACTTGTGTAGTTGCAAAGCCTAAACCGTATACGTCACCTTTAAAGTCGCTACGCTTACGCATGCTAGTACGCGCTTGGAAACCGTTACGCTCAAAATAAACTGTTAAGCTATCGATTTGGTCAGATAGACCTGGTAGCTCATATTCATTGCCGTTTTGGTCTGTAATATCTTGCTCAACACCTGTATGACTTGCGATTAAACCAAAGCCATCAAGTGAATCACTAAACATAGTAAACGGTAATGTTAACGAGAGCTCATAACCCCAAAGGTCACCAGAACCACCATTTACTTTACCAGAGCCGGTACCCGTTGAAGTTGGTGGAATCTCACCTGTTGATGGGTCAGCAACACCGCTCATATCAATTTCATAAGTACCATCAAAGATCCACTGCGTGATATCTTTATAGAAAAATGCAGCGGCAAAATAACCTTCTTCATGGAAGTAGTTTTCGTAGCTTAAGTCAAAGCCTGTTGCTTCTTTAGGCTCAAGCTCTGGGTTACCACCTGAGACACTCCAGTAGTTTCCATTTTCATCCGGTTGCTGGTTATATGATGCACTTATAGATGCATTCATTTCGTCTAGGCGGGCACGAGAAATCGTTTTCGCAGCGCCGAAACGTACAGTTTGCTCATCATCAATGGCAAATGATAAGTTCAAGCTTGGTAAGAAATGACTGTAGTCATGGCTAATATCTGTTGGTGTAACGACAACTAAGCCATCTACAGTATTGGCTGCAAAACCTTGAGAAGACTGCTCAGTTTTAACATAACGCACACCAATGTTACCTGTTACAGGGATTGAGCCAAGCTCAGCGTTAATATCCGCTTGAGCAAAGAATGCTGTTACTTCTTCTTGTACAGTCCACGATTGTGTCTTGTGCTTTGAGTCAGTTAAACTTTCTTGAAGTAAGCTGTAGTAGCCATCATTCACTAAAGCATTGGTATCATAAGCAACCATATTGCCCATACCAATGAAGTCAAGGCTCGCCGTACCTAAGCGGTATTGCTCTGGGATTGATAACATACCAGGGTTTGAAAGTGAGAAGTCTTTTAACGTCATGAAGTAACCTTCAGACAGTTTGCTCTTCTCACGGTCACGATATGACACACCGAATGACACGCGGCTGATATATGCGTTATCAAGGACTTTGCTTGCAGCAAGCTTCAATGTGCTTAGTTCATCATTGATTTCTGGCGCATTGATAAAGCCATCTTGTGCGGTATTCTCGTATGCTGTACCGGTTAAACCATATTTATCATTCAGTGCAGCACTTGCCCCCCATGATAATGGACCACCTAGTTGAATTAAATCGTAATCGCTGTAATCAAGGTTATGGCTGAATTGTGCCCCTGTGTTACCGCCGTCGAATACATAACCAATATCATCTGCAATGCCATTTGCATCGCCACGACCTGTACCTGAATAGCTTTCGATACTCCAAATTTGACGTTCAACTTCAGAGCGACTAGCGTCAAACTCTACTGACCAGTCATCACTGATATCGTACTTAGTGTTAAAACCAAATTGAGTTAGCTCAGCGTTACGCTCTTCGTAGTCATTACGCACTACAACGCGTTGACCTTGTGTAACAGCACTGGTGATAAAGCCTGAGTCTGCGTCAACAACAGCTGAACTAGGGTCGATTGAACCTTGACCCCATGCAAATGGAACTTCGATACCACGTAGGATTTTTTCATCCGAAAAATCAACATACAATGCATCGAATGTCATATTTAGACGGTCATTCGGTGCTGCTTCTAACACGAACATGGCTGTATCACGTTCAAGTGTAGATGAGCGAACAAACGGCTTAGCGCCACCTAAGATAGAATAGGTATTACCATCTTCGCCAGTAAATTCTGGGTAGCCCCATGAGTTCCAACGCTTCTCTTGGTTTGGAGAGCTCATCGTGTTGTAAGCAAATGCAACACCGATGGTGTCATCTGCAAACTGGTCGATATAAGAAACTGTGCCACGGAACCCTTTATCGTCGCCGTCTGGGTTTAATTTATCAAAGCCTGTTTGCTCATATTGACCGTTGAACATGATAACTTGTTCACCTTTACTTAAAGGTTTTACAGTTTGCATGTCAATTACGCCAGCAATACCCTCTGCTTCAATACCTGCACTCGGTGTTTTATATACAGTTACACCGCTCATGATTTCTGATGGGTAAAGGTCAAATTCAACGCCACGGTTGTCACCAATTGACACCTGTTCGCGACCGTTAAAGGTTGTAGCACTTTCGTTTTCGCTAAAACCACGCACACTTACACGGCTTGCACGTCCGTCTAGACGCTGTGCTGTTAAACCCGGAAGACGCGCGATTGATTCTGCGATTGATGAATCAGGTAACTTACCGATATCTTCTGCTGAGATTGACTCAACGACTTCAGGTGTGAAGCGTTTCGTATTAATAGATTCTACAACACTGCCACGAAAACCTTTTACTTCGATAACCTCAACGTTATCATTTTTTGATTTTTGGTCTTCTTCTGCGGCATACGCTACAAAACTATTTAAACCTGCGGCTGTAAGAGCCAGAGTTAATATACTTGGTTTGAACATAGACATAATGTTTTCCCATTACCCAAATTGTAATGCCAACGTGATGCAGTTATCTGTTTCAGAAAAGCTGTTATTCGCTGACTGATTTTGTTGTCGAGATGAATATTAACGCTCAGCTTATTTTCTTAACAAATTTATGCATACGTATTCAGACTAGTTCATGCAATTTAAATTTAACAAATAATTTACAGGAAAAATAGTTAAGCTACTGATTAATATTTATTTATTATCAAAGCTGGGCAAGAAAATGTGAATGAAACAAAATTGTCTTACTTTTAGCCCCCAAACTGGGGCCTGGCTGTAAAAGCTAATACTTACTTGTGATCAAGAAAGGTAGAAAAACGATTACCCTTAATTCAACACAGGGAATGTTAATTGGTCATACCAAAAAACTTGTTGCACCATTTTGTGACAAGCCAGCTATTTTATGCACCACAGTGGGTTTTTAGTTGTATTTTTTAGGACAGTAAAAAATTGGTAAAGAATTTCGCATTAAAAATTCATTCAACACACTCGAATAGCATTAATAAATTATGCTGAGTTAAAACGTTAATTTAACGTGCATACGTATGCAGAGTTTTTACAGCCTAACCCCCTTCACGTATGCTTTTGACATTCTGGTAACCCTTGTGAGGTTACCTCTCAGTTTACAGACACTGAATGTCACGATGGAGAAAAACATGACTCAAAAGCAGTGGTATAAAGGTGCGGTTATTTACCAAGTTTACCCGCGCAGCTTCCAAGACACTAATGGCGATGGCATTGGCGATATCAAAGGTATCATTGATCGTATCGATTACATCAAGAGCCTTGGCGTGGATGCAATTTGGGTCTCACCTTTTTTTAAATCACCAATGAAAGATTTTGGTTACGACATCAGTGACTACCGTGACATAGACCCTATCTTTGGTAACCTCGATGACTTTGATGAGTTAATTGCACAAGCACACCAACGTGATATTAAGATTATTATTGATCAAGTATTAAGCCATACATCTGATCAACATCAATGGTTTCTTGATAGCCGTGAAGATAAGACTAACGACAAATCTGATTGGTATGTTTGGGCAGATGCAAAGCCTGATGGTACGCAACCAAATAACTGGTTATCAATCTTTGGCGGTCCTGCATGGCAGTGGGAGCCTCGCCGTGGCCAATATTACTTGCATAACTTTTTTGCTGAGCAGCCAGATTTAAACTTCCATAATCCTGAAGTACGCAAAGCGGTATTAGACAATGTTGAGTTTTGGTTGAAAAAAGGCGTTGATGGCTTCCGCTTAGATGCTATTAACTTCTGCTATCACGACGCGCAATTACGTGATAACCCTGCTAAGCCCCCTGAAAAACGTCAAGGTCGTGGCTTTAGCGAAGACAACCCGTATGCGTTTCAATATCACTATTACAACAACACGCAACCCGAAAACCTGAGCTTTATGCAAGACATTCGTGCCCTTTTGAATAAATATCCAGGTACTGTTGCATTAGGTGAGATTTCATCAGAAGACTCATTAGCGACGATGGCTGAATACACATCAGGCGGTGACAAGCTACATATGGGTTATAGCTTTGAGCTACTAACCAATGACTACAGCGCAGAATATATTCGCACAACCGTCAACACGTTAGAGCAACGCATGACAGAAGGCTGGCCTTGTTGGGCATTTAGCAACCACGACGTAGAGCGTGTAGCTAGCCGCTGGAGTCAAGGTGAAAAAATTGAGCCACAGCAATGTAAAATGTTAACCGCCCTACTTGCTTCATTACGCGGTAGCGTATGTATGTATCAAGGTGAAGAGCTAGGTTTGGGTGAAGCCGAAGTCGCATTTGAAGATTTACAAGACCCATATGGCATTACATTCTGGCCAAACTTTAAAGGCCGTGACGGCTGTCGTACTCCTATGCCATGGGATGCAAGTGATGCAGATCAAGCAGGCTTTTCTACAGTTAAACCTTGGTTACCAGTGGGTGATGCTCACAAGATTGCAGCAGTAAATACGCAAGATCAAGATAAAGATTCAATTTTAAATGCCTATCGTGAGTTTATGGCATGGCGTAAAGATAAAAACGTACTGTTAGAAGGCGATATTGAATTTATAGATACGCAAGAGCCAGTGCTTGCTTTTTACAGAACGCTTAACGAGACTAAAATGCTTTGTGTATTCAACTTAGGTGCACAAAGTAGCGAACTGACAATCTCTGATACTGTATATTTACAGCATACTGAGATCTCACATCACACAGCTGAATTAAACAATAATACAGTCACTCTGCCCGGGTTCGGTTGCTTTTATGCAACCCTGAATTAAAAATCAGTTGTTAAAGCCAAGCCCTGCAATTGCAGGGCTTTTTTATGATTGTAGCGCTATCAATGATTCATCGTTTTACTGTTAATGTAATCCGTTAAAGCAAATAACACCCCAGAGACCACAAATGTGACATGAATTATTACTTTCCAAAGTAGTTCATCTGTGGAGTGATTATTCGAGCTAATAAACACCTTTAAGAGCTCAACAGCGGAGATGGCCACAATTGCACTAATCAATTTCATTTTCAGGCCTGAGAAACCTACTTTGCCCATCCACACAGGTCTGTCTTCATGGTTTTCTATATTCAACTTTGAGACAAAGTTTTCATAACCACTGAAGATGATAATAAGTAGCAACCCTGCTAATAAGGCAGTGTCTACTAAGGTTAAAATACCAACTAGCAACTCTTGATTTGATGCGGTAAACGTATTTAAGGCCATGCTGTACAAATATTTAAAGAACTTTAGTAGTAACAAAACAACAGCGACTAATAAGCCAATAAAGAACGGCGCTAATAACCAACGCGACCGAAAAATAAAACTCTCAACAACTTGCTCTACCTTGGTCGGCACTTTCTTTACTTTTGAATTTGTCACTTGCTCAGACATAACTAGATTCACTTTCCTTTTAAAATTAACGAGATAATACGTGCAACTACCGGCATATTTCCAGCATTGTAGATAAAAATATTGGTCATTTTTTGCTTATCTTTACGATAAAAAAATTTCGTTATCTTTTTTAGAGATTTAGTTTATAAATTCACTCAAGCAAAGTGAGTTACACATTGCGCACCATTACTGTGTGATAAGCCAGTAATAATTAATTATGTTGATTAGGAATAATTAGATGAAAAAAGCATTGCTAGCACTGATTTTGGCGCCGGTATTAACTATGTCTGCATCAAATGCAATCGCTAACGAAGCACCTGAAGCATCAGCTGAAATGATCAAAGAATACACTGAAATGTGTTTAAACTGGGCTAAAGATGATGACATCAGCAATGACGAGCTTAAACCTTACGTTTTAAAGTGCGTGAATGATGAGCTTGAGGCAGAAGGCTACAAAAAAGTAAACGACGTACAAATCTAGCATTAAAAATTCAGATAAAAAAACCGGAGTTGACACAAAGAGGTGCACTCCGGTTTTTTATTTCGCTAATATTAATTCACTTAATTAAGCGAATTAATATAATAAGAAACGTTACTTTTTAGCTTTGCTGGCCGCTTTTTTCTTAGCGGGAGCTTTCTTTTTACTCTCTTCTACCCATTTGCCATTTTGGTAGTGGGCTGTCCAGCCTGTTGCTTTACCGTCGACTTCACTCATAACATACTGTTCTTTGTTTTTACGACTGTAACGTACTACAGCAAGGTTACCATCAGGGTCTTGCGTCGGTGCTTCAGCTAAATAATAAAACTTCTCTGAAATACGATCTTTAAAACGCTTAAGCTCTTCAACTTTTGGCGCTCGCGTTTCACGTGATTTAGGAAAAGTATTTGCAGCTAAGAAAATACCGGATGCGCCGTCCCTTAGGACAAAATAAGCTTCTGACTTTTCACACTCGAGCTCAGGTAAATGAACCGGATCTTCTTTTGGTGGCGCGGCTTCGCCATTTTTTAGTAACTTACGCGTATTCTTACACTCTTCATTACTACAGCCGAAATATTTACCAAAACGACCTGACTTTAACTGCATGTCTGAACCACATTTATCACATTCGATAATTGGGCCGTCGTAACCTTTAATTTTAAAGGTGCCTTGCTCAACAATATACCCTTTACACGCAGGGTTGTTACCACACACATGCAACTTGCGTGTTTCATCAATTAAGTATGAATCCATCGCCGTTTCACAAATAGGGCAACGCTTCATTTGCATTAATGTTTCTGTTTCAACATCTTCTACATCAGCAGCAATAGCTTCATCGCCTGGCACCAAATTCATGGTTGTTGTACAACGTTCTTTAGGTGGTAAGTTATACCCCGTACAACCTAAGAACACACCCGTTGAGGCGGTACGAATACCCATTTTACGGCCACAGGTTGGACAGTCGATATCTGTTTCAACCATCTGGTTTTGGCGCATTCCGCCTTGCTCTTCATCTCCAGAGGCTATTTCTAACTGCTTAGAAAAGTCTGCGTAGAATTTATCAAGCACCTGTGTCCAAACACGTTCACCTTCAGCAATATCATCTAATCGACCTTCCATTTTAGCGGTGAAGTCGAAATTCATGAGATCTTCAAAGTTTTCTACTAAGCGGTCAGTAACAATCTCTCCCATTTTCTCAGCAAAGAAACGACGATTCTCAACACGTACATAGCCACGGTCTTGAATCGTTGAGATAATGGATGCGTATGTCGATGGGCGACCAATACCACGCTTTTCAAGTTCTTTAACTAAACTAGCTTCGCTAAAGCGAGCTGGTGGTTTAGTGAAATGCTGTTTAGGATCAAGCTCAACAAGAGTGAGAACTTCACCCTCTTTCACCGCAGGTAATGATTGATCTTCTTCATTTTTCTTGCGCACAGCAGGCTGAACTTTTGTCCAACCGTCAAAGCGAAGTACACGACCTTTCGCTTTCAATTGATAATCACCAGCAGCCACTGTCAGAGTTGTTAAATCGTACTCTGCAGGCACCATTTGGCATGCCACAAATTGACGCCAGATTAACTCGTACAGCTTTTTAGCGTCTGCTTCAACACCATCTAAATGTCCAGACAGCACCGTTACACTTGAAGGACGAATTGCTTCGTGCGCTTCTTGTGCATTGCCCTTTGAGCTATAGCTGATAGGTGCCTTTGGTAAGTATTTATCACCAAATTGCTCTGAAACGTAATCACGACACATTTCAACCGCATCTTTTGACAAGTTAGTTGAATCGGTACGCATATAGGTAATATGACCCGCTTCATACAGACGCTGTGCCAACATCATGGTTTTCTTAACACCATAACCTAAGCGGGTACTTGCAGCTTGTTGCATCGTTGAGGTAATAAACGGTGCGCTTGGTCTACTCTTACTTGGCTTTTCTTCAACACTGATAACTTTGTATTCAGCATTTTCAAGCTCATTAACCGCAGACATTGCCTGTGTTTCATTAACGGGCTTAAATGCTTTATCAGCGTGTTTGGTAACTTCTAATCGTAATGCTGATTCGGTATTTTTAACATCAGCATGAATATCCCAAAACTCTTCAGGTATGAAGGCTTTGATCTCACGCTCACGTTCAACCAGTAATCGAACTGCAACAGACTGTACGCGGCCGGCTGATAACCCTCGAGCTACTTTCGCCCAAAGTAGTGGCGAAACCATGAAACCAACAACACGGTCTAAGAAACGGCGAGCTTGTTGTGCATACACCATGTCAGTGTTCAGTTCACCCGGTGTTTCGAAAGCTTGTTGAATTGCATTCTTGGTAATTTCGTTAAAAACAACACGCTTATATTTTTCTGGCTCACCACCAATAATTTGCTCGAGGTGCCATGCAATGGCTTCCCCCTCTCTATCCAAATCGGTTGCGAGATAAACTTGATCAGCGTTCTCTGCCAGTTTTTTTAATTCTTGAACGACCTTTTCTTTACCTGGTAACACTTCGTAGTGTGGTTCCCACCCTTTTTCAGGGTCGATTCCCATACGGGCAACCAAGTTTTTATAATCGCGTTGCTTTTTATAGGCAGCTTTGTCTTCGGGTGACATTTTGCGAACTTCAGCAGGTGTTTTTGTTGCTGCCGTTTTTGCTTTGCCTGAACCTGAAGTCGGTAGATCACGTACATGCCCAACACTGGACTTAACGATAAAATCATTACCTAAGTATTTATTAATTGTTTTAGCCTTTGCTGGAGACTCTACAATTACAAGTGATTTTCCCATAGCTGCCTATTTCTGACCAAGAATTTTAAAGTTTTTTGCTCCTATAAATGTATATCCATCACATTATCTAAATAAGTATGATTTATTAACATTAGAGCACGAATATTTATAGGTATATCTACAAACACCAATTGTTACAAGCTTTTAATCGAAACTTTTCGATATTGACTGAATAATTAAACAATTTTTGTTGCTATTTTAGACAAATTAGCATTTTGCGGTATTTTTATGGGGAATATATAGAACAGCAACAAAAATGCCAACCTTATGGTTGGCATTTTTTAAAAATTATCTTAAAACGAAAGATTATCTGTCATCAAAAATTGCAATTGATTTACTGACAGTTTTGCTTCCACCAAGCTGGTTTTCAAACTCAAACGTTATCGTTAGTACGCCATCTTGATCTTGGTTACCATCCGTTTCTCGCGCAATTCTGACATCCGAATACATAGTTGTATCGCGATTTGTGCTAGGAATCGACTCTTGGTGCTGAATAATAGAAAAGTCACCATTATTAGCAGAAATCGACACGCGTGTACCTGCAGGTAACGGATTGCCAAATTCATCGCTGTAATAAATACGAATATTTATACCAGCTAAACCAACATCGAGTGTTTCAGGGTCAGTTTCATCAGGGTCGTTCGCATCAAAGTCTGGATTTGGACGCGCAGCAACAGATAAATCAAGTTCTGCAACATCACACCACTGTGGTGCATCAGAGACCTCAAACTGACCAGCCAAAGAATTTGAACAATCAGCAGGGACTAAAACTTCAAAAGGCGGTGACACGACATCATCTGATTTTAAAACAGCAAAACGTACGTACGGTTCATCACCTGACATGACAAGTTCGATTTGTCGGCGAACCTCTATTAACTCGCGCGTACACTGCCCTGCATTAAATGCAGCTTCGCTACATAGCAAGCCATTGTATTTACCGTCCGCATCGTCATAAACACCATTGTTGTTAAGATCGCGCCATGTTTCGTTATGACCACCGCGCGAGTTTTTCTCTGAACATGGGTCTGAATCAGCGTCATAGTCTTCACGACTAGCATCGCTACAATTGGCCTTATCGAAGCTGTTGTTTTCGTTATGGTCGTTGAAAGCTTCTGGTAAATCATATAAAGCGTAATATTCACCAATATCAAACAAACCATTACGACGACTTACATCAGCTGTCGTTTCTTCATCCTCAAAGCTTTCTTGTCCTTTTGCAACAGCAAGAATACTTGTTCGGCCTCCGCGCACAACCCCTTCAGGATCATTTTTAGCACGCAATAAAGTACCTATACATGGTGCTGCATTACCAAAGTAAGGGTCACAGTTAACGCGCTCTGTTATTGGGTTTACCCCTTCAGTAGTTGCAGGGTTACCGTCAATTTCACCAATGCGATTGCCCCATTTATAATCATAAAAAGGTCTTTCACCTTGCGAGCGCCATGTAATTTCACACAAAGCATTATTAGTGCGACAAACAGCTTCACGATTTTGCGGACCGATTACACCTGATTCTGTTAATACTGTTGCTTCAACTCCGTCACTATTAAACTGATTAAATTGATCACCAAAATACACGGTTAATGGAATTGTTATACCATTATAGTTAAGTGCGTTAGGGTTAAATTCAGTCGGGCTCAGGTCAAAGCTATTTTGGTCAGTCACCCCTGAGTACAGTGCTAGTTGTGATGAAACAGCATTAATTTGTTCAGCCAGTGGAACTAAATGAAGCGTTCCATCTGGGCAAATTTCGTTGTTGGGCTCTGCGCTACAAAGTTCTACTTCATCAGTCCAACAAGATAAATCATCACCTTCTGGTAAAGCGGCAACATCCTCTTTTGATACAAAACATGCTTTAACAACAAGCGGCCCTGGCACAATACCCGATGTAACCGTAGTTTGTACTACACCATTATTATCTGTGTTAGCACTGCGCTGTGTAAGCTTAGCCAAGCCAACTGAATCAGTTAATTTAAAATCAATACGCTGTTGCGGTGAAACAATGCCATCAGCATCAAGTAGACGAAAACGTACGACTGATTGAGTTGGTAAACCGCCTTCACCTGGAGGGAGTGCAATAACTGGTTCTGATACATCAATAAATTGGATAGATTGAACAGCAGACACTTCAACAGGAATCGTCGTTGAGGCCGTAAAGTTTTTACCGCCTGTTTCAACAGTAATATTTACCACATCATCAATTGAACAACCATTTGCCCTATAAGTAGAACTGGCAATACCCCCAGATGATTTGACAGATGCGTCAATCGTTGAGTCGTTGCTCGCAACGCATGTAGAACTAAATTCCACATCTGTTGGTGTAGTGTATAAGTTTCCTTCTTCATCACGAAGAGTTACTTCTATAACAGTACTCCCCCCTGCTTTTAACGGGATTACGTTACCATTGCCATCAAAATTTAAGCCGTTATCTACATCTAAAGTAAGATCAGCAATACCAACAGCAAAGTTGATATTCGCTGATTCATCCAAAGACGAAACTGAAATAGTTCCAGCGCCGCCGGTATTACCCGGTTGTAATTTAAGCAGTGCAATACCAAAGTTATCTGTTAATGCTCTGCCAGATGAAGGAAGAACGGAACCTAGATCAGTCGTAACATCAACAAGTGCATTCGCAACGCCATCACCACTTTGCTCGTCTGTGACTGCAACGAATAAATCACCTAGCTCTGCAGAAGAAATAGAATTAGAGACAGTACAACCAGATGCTTGTGAAGTTGGGTCTAACCTAACGTTATTTCTATTTTCATCCCATGAAGAGTTACAGCCAGTTAGCAATGAAACCGAGACTGAATACTGAGCCAATTCAGTTGATGCATCATCACCATTTGATATAAAACCAGCAACTTGCGTGATTGTTTCACCATTGTCATTCATATAGCTGGCAAGCACTTGTCCAGCCCCTTTTGAATCACCACTGCTCAATGTAACAGAGGCTTCACCACTACTGTTTGTTAGAGCCGTACCGAGAACTGGCGTTATTCTGCCTGTAAAATTCGTTGTAAATGAAATTAGCTGACCATTTAGAGGCGTCCCTGCGTCAAGCAAGGTTGCCGTTACAGTCCCTTTGTTATCTTTACTAACAGGGTTGTCGACTGTGAACTGCGAGCCATTTACATCACGGATTGATAAGCTCAAGGTTACGTTTTCTACAACCTCAGGGTCTACCGTTTCTGAACCATCTAAAGACCCACCGTCTTTTTCTAATGAACCACCACCGCCACAAGCGGCTAATAATGAGCTAAAAGCTATAATACTCAGCCATCGCAATAAAGGCATCGACTTCTCCCTAGTTAGCTATTTCTATGCTTAATTTGTTGTTTACCTAATATTAACCTAAAACCTGAACGAATATCATAATTTTTTCATTCAATTCAGGACGAAATAATTTCAATATTTAGCGATTTTTTCTGTATAAAAATTTACATGCTGGTAGGCTATGGCAAAATTTATAAAAATATAGATTAGGTGTATGTCAAAAGTCCGTTCATTGAGTCTCACATCTCGCATCATGATTGGTATGGTGTTGGGTGTAGTAGTAGGTTTTATTTTTCAGGCAATTTTAGCGGGTGAAGACGATTTCCTTATCCCATTAGGGTTATTCTCTTTGCCTATTAAAGCATTTTTTGTCGATGGTATTTTTCACGTTGGTGGGCAAATATTCATTGCTAGTTTAAAGATGCTCGTTGTGCCTTTAGTATTTGTCTCACTTGTATGTGGTACATGTAGCTTAAGTGACCCTAAAAAGCTTGGCCGCTTAGGCGGAAAATCAATCTTACTGTATTTATTTACCACTGCTATCGCTATTACCGTCGCAATTACACTCGCATTGATATTTAACCCAGGTGAAGGTATTAACTTACCATCTGATGCTAATTACAGTGCAAAAGAAGCGCCGACACTGGCTCAAGTGATCATCGGCATGTTCCCGACTAACCCTATTGATGCGATGGCCAGTGGCAATATGCTTCAAGTTATTGTATTTGCATTGTTATTTGGCATTGCAATGGCACTTAGTGGGAAAGCTGGAAAACGTGTCGCGAGCGTATTTGAAGACTTAAATACCGTTATCTTAAAACTAGTGACTTTATTAATGAATATTGCACCGTACGGTGTTTTCTTCTTAATGGCGAAACTATTTACCACTATTGATTTGAAACTAATTAAAAGCCTCGCTCTTTACTTTAGTATTGTTGTGTTGGCCTTATTTATCCATGGCTTAGTTAACTACAGTATTCTTCTCAAAGTATTAACGGGCCTAAGCCCAGTAACCTTCTTGAAGAAAATGAAAAATGCATGTTTATTTGCCTTCAGTACCTCAAGTTCAAGTGCGACAATGCCTATCACTTTAGAGACGGCGAACAAAAAACTAGGTGCACATAACTCAGTTGCTTCTTTCACGGTTCCATTAGGTGCAACCATCAACATGGATGGTACGGCTATCATGCAAGGTGTTGCGACTGTGTTCATCTCTCAAGTTTTTGCAGTCGACTTATCTATTTCTGATTACTTAATGGTTATTCTAACGGCAACACTTGCGTCAGTGGGCACTGCAGGCGTACCAGGTGTTGGTTTGATTATGTTAGCCATGGTTTTAAACCAAGTTGGTCTTCCTGTTGAAGGGATTGCAATCATTATTGGTGTGGACCGTTTACTTGATATGACACGCACTGCGGTTAACGTGACAGGTGACTGTATGGTGACATGTGTTGTTGCAAAGTCTGAAGGGCAATTAGACGAAGATGTTTTTAACGACCCTGATGCAGCAAAAGACTTAGAAGATTATCATAAGTCTATAAACTAGATTCACCATTAAAAAACCCGCATATTAATGCGGGTTTTTTATCGCTTTTCGTTAAGGGTTCATTCCTTTAAAGCGGGAGACTAAATTAATTCCAGTCTTACTGATACTTGTACTCAAACCGATTGCCAGTTTATCGCTTAAGTTCTTTTTGATTTTGTATTTCACTTTGTAAATCTGACGATCACTCGCCTGACTTAAGAGGATATCATCACTGGTATCTATTCTATCAACAAGCCCTTTATCAAAGGCTTGAGTAGCAAACCAATGTTCGCCTGTTGCAACTGAATCTATATCAAGTGAAGGTCGTTGCTCGCTAACAAAAGCTTTGAATAAACCATGAGTTTGCTCTATTTCCTCTTTAAACTTTTCGCGCCCTTTATCTGTGTTTTCGCCAAATAATGTTAGTGTGCGCTTGTATTCACCCGCAGTAATTTGTTCGTATTCAACATCATTCTTTTTCAGTATTTTGTTAAAGTTAGGAATTTGAGCTATCACTCCAATAGAGCCAACAATAGCGAAAGGAGCTGCAACTATTTCATTCGCCACACATGCCATCATATAACCACCACTGGCAGCAACTTTATCAATGGCAATCGTTAGGTGAATTCCTGCATTACGAAGGCGTTGTAATTGTGAAGCAGCCAAACCATAACCATGAACAACCCCACCACCGCTTTCTAAGCGAACGAGTACTTTATCTTTTTCTTTATCAGCAATAGTAAGAATTGCTGTAATTTCTTCACGTAAACTGTCTACTTCATGGGCATCTACGCTACCATTGAAGTCGATGACATACAGACGAGCTTTTTTCTCATCACTTGAGGCTTTTTTGCTCTTAGCCTTTTGCTGTTTTAAATGCGCTTTGAGCTCTTTTTTTGAAAGGGTGTTCTCAATAAAGCTTTGTTTTAGATCCTCCAGCTGCTCACTTAAGTCATCTATTTGTATTTCGCCCTTTTTCGATTTTGGCTTTGCTGCTGCACCAACCGCAATTGCGACAATGATTGCTATGGCAATAACAAAGGTGATGGTTTTGGCGAAAAACAGCCCATATTCGTATAAAAATTCCAAACAAATTCTCCACTTAATGTTAGTTCGCCACAATTTAACATGCTTTTTCATAAAAAAAAGCCACATGATGTGGCTTTTTACTTAATTGGTTAATTTAGTTTTTAGTCAGTGACTACATCAGTATTAGTGACTTGCAAGTACTGACCACGGCTCGCTAAGAAAGTGGCTATTTGCAATTGCATTTCAGACGTTGCAGCTGCACTTTCCTGTGCAGTAGCGCCTGAATCAGGCGTAGCAACAGGCGTTAATACCGAACTGTGATGACCCTTAGTAAATTTCACAACATAGCTCATAGGCTCCGCTGTTGGCCCCTGAGATTGAGCCACTGTTGCTAAGCCCATCAAGTTAGCGAGCGGTAAACTGCCTGCGATAGGGTTAGAAGCTACCATAGGTGGAATAACCTGGTCAGGCTTATTGTTAGCGCCATCACCAACAACGACACTCATATATGTTGGCGTGCCTAGTGCCGCAACTGATGCTGCGTAATTAGTAGGATCACCACTATCAAGGGCTGTCTGTGCCGCAAAAGCAAATTGTGTTACTACCCCTTGAATATTTGCTAGTTTTGCTGTTTCACCTGCCATTGTTAATGAACCAATGTACTCTTTGTAACCACAGCTAACATAAGCGGTTTGATCTGCTGCTAGCGTGCCACAGTTAGACACAGCTTCGTTTTGTAGGTACGAGCTAAATTCTGCAGACTCACTAATGCCAGCAGCAAGTAACACCGAGCCTTGAACGAATGGACCAAACGTTGCCGAATCAATTAGGAAGCTTGCAATACCGCCACCGCCACTGGCAAGTGCAACACTCTTAACATTGAAAAGTGGATCAACCTGAGGATCAAGCGGATTATTCGTCACTGCAACAAAAGCAGGCGCAACAACTGAACCAAGTGAATGTCCCATGAATGACACATCTTGAGTATTTAAATCAGTCGCACCAGAAAAGTTTAAACCTAAGCGTAAACCCAATAAATCAGCAACTGATTGACGTAAACTGTCTCGTGCTACAAGTAGAGACTGTAAATTCATGTAACTTAGCACTGAGCCCGTTGATGCGTTGAAGTCATCGACACCATCTCCATTTACATCAACACCACGCTCACCATGCATTGGGTGGTCGATAGCAGCCGTTGCAAAACCTTGGATAGAAAGTTGAGCAGTTATTGCTAACATATCTTCTTTCTTAGACGTAATACCGTGCTGAAGAATCACTACCGGCCAGCCACCTTCAGGCATTGCTAAAGCATCTAGACCGATTTGGCTTCGAACAAAGTTGATCACGGGTAAAATAGGCTTAGTAATTTGAACCGGTACATTCGCAATGCTTTGCGTTTTAGGGATTGTATTGTATTTGGTTAAGTGCTTAGTTTGGTCAAGGCCTAAGTCGCGTAACTTGCCACCACTAAGTGCCATACATAAAGCATCATTCTCACTAATTGGATCTGTTGGGAACGATGCACCTGCTGAAGAGGCGTAACCAAGTACCGCTACACCGCTGTCACACATACCTTGCCAGTATGTCGCAGCTAAATCACTTACCTCAGTGCCTGTTGGTGTTGCAAGGTACATAGGTAGCATTACACTGCCTTTTTGATACTGAACCCCAGCAAAAGCAGGTGACAAACCTGTTACCCCTTGTGACGCAAATACTTGTTCGACAGTAATTACCGGTTGCTCAGGAATTTGTACCGTCGGTCTTGGTAAAGCCGCTTGCGTTAAACTTGCTGCAAGTAATTGTTTGACTGTGCCAAGTACTTGACCTGCCGACTGCATGGTCATAGCCGCACTAAAAATGATTTCATCTTTAGAAATTGCACCACCTGATGTTACAGCGTTTTCATAACTATTGATAACCGCTTGTAACGATTTTTGTGCGTCTGTAATAAGGGTTGTTTCTTCACTAACCAACGCATAAGTAGATGATGGCTCAATTGAGCGACCTTCTGAGTCCATTAGCGAGGTTGTTAAAACATTGATGTAGCTACTACCTGCTTTAAACGGTTTCAATGGTATAACAGCAACAGCATCACCAGAGCCTTGGGTAATAAAATCGACACCAAATGTGAGCTCTGACACTAATTTACAGGCAATACCTGCAGGTACTTGTGAGCATGCTTCATCCGTTTGGCTGGCTCCCATAACGACTTCAAAAATACGCACTGCGCCTGGTGAGGCAGCAGATGTAGCATCTAAGCTAACACCCGCAGGAAAAGTAAGATCGATTTTAAATGGAGTTTGTGTAGACCAACCATCTAGTGCACCTAATGCTAACTGCGGATCGGCATAGGCAGCACGCTCTACGCTCACATTATTCTCATCAAGTTCACCAGGAATATTAAGCGTGCCATCAAGTGTGCCACTCATGAGTAAATCGTTGGGTACAGAGATAACACCATTAGCAGGGTCAAACTTAACTGTCGCGGTTGGCACAATGGGGGGATTGTCATTTTTTACATCTTCTAATGTTTCTCCTCCACCGCAACCTGTAATGGCTGTTGCAACGGCCAGTGAAAGTAGCATTTTTTTCATAATATCGCTCCGCGAAAATCTTATTGTTATTGTGTGTTCATATTTAAAAGTAGCTAAAAAGATACCTTTAGTTAAGTTAATTTAATGTAATTAGGTTATTAATAAGACATTAGACCAGTTAAAGTTAACGTAAAGTTTTAATTTTCGCCACCTTAATTTGCAATAAATTCGATAACTTGGCTTTTTGCTATGGTAAAATACGAAAAAATTTAACCGATGGTACTTTTATGCACAATTACAAAGCCGCAGAAAACGCGCTAAAAGACAAAGTTATTTTAATTACTGGTGCTGGTGATGGCATTGGTCGCGTAGCAGCCTTAACCTATGCAAAACATGGTGCTACGATCATTTTACTTGGTAAAACAACCAGCAAACTAGAAGCTGTTTACGATGAAATCGTTAATGCAGGTGGCCCTCAGCCAGCGATTGTTCCTATGGATCTTAAAGGTGCAACGAAACAAAACTATCGTGACCTTGCTGCGACAATCGAACAGCAATTCGGCAAACTTGATGGCTTAGTAAACAATGCAGGTATTTTAGGTTCGCTTGGTCCGCTTGAGCACTTCTGTGTGTCAACATTTGAAAACATCATGAAGGTTAATGTTACTGCACAGGCACTTATCACTAAGTACATGTTCCCTATTTTAAGAAAATCGCCTAGCGCATCGGTTATTTTTACCTCTTCAGGTGTAGGTCGCCAAGGTCGCGAGTTTTGGGGTGCGTATGCTATCTCAAAGTTTGCAGTAGAAGGCATGATGCAGACGTGGGCTTGTGAAGTAGAAAAAACAAACATTCGCATTAACTGCATCAACCCAGGTGCAACACGTACATCTATGCGTGCATCAGCCTACCCAGGAGAGGATAAAGATAAGTTAGCAACCCCTGAGGATCTTATGCCTACCTACCTTTACCTAATGAGCGATGATTCAAAAGATATCAATGGTCAATCTTTAGATGCGCAACAAAAATAAGTTCAGTGCTGTTGATGTATGATTTACCAATAAAAAACCTTACTCGCGAGTAAGGTTTTTTATTCGCGAGTATTTAACGACGCTTAGGCTGCTTAACGCGTTGATTATGCTTTTTAACCGCTTTACGTATTTGGTTTATCTTGGCTCGTTTTTCTTTACGCTTTTCAGGTATAACTGATAACTTTGTTTGCGTTTCACGACCCAATTGAACAGTTTTACGTAAATAGTTAACTGTATCCAGATCAAGCTCTGCCCAACCACCTTGAGGCAAGCGTTTATCAAGCTCTAACTTACCGTAACGAATACGAATAAGACGAGATACTTCCACATCTTGTGATTGCCACAAACGGCGAACTTCGCGGTTACGCCCCTCGGTTAAGGTCACATTGAACCAACGATTTATTCCTTCACCACCTAATGGTTTAATATTTAAAAATTTTGCAGGTCCATCATCCAGTTCAACGCCTTTGGTTAAGTTACGTAAAGTCTCATTCGTTACTTCACCAAATACCCGTGCAGAATATTCTCGCTCAACTTCATAGCTTGGATGCATAAGGCGATTAGCAAGCTCACCATCATTGGTAAACAGCATTAATCCAGCGGTATTAATATCCAGTCGACCTACTGCAATCCAACGCTCACCGTCTACTTTAGGAAGACGATCGAACACAGTACGACGACCTTCAGGATCTTTACGAGTACATAACTCGCCTTCAGGCTTGTTATACATAAGCACACGACAAATCCGATCAGCTTTATCTTCAACTTTTACTACGTGTCCATCAACACGAATTACATCAGTTGCTTCAACACGATCGCCCAAACGGGCCACTTTGCCATTGACACTTACTCGATTTGCATCGATGTATTTTTCCATCTCACGGCGTGAGCCCACGCCAGCACGGGCCAATACTTTTTGTAACTTTTCAGTTTCTACATTACTCATTCAGATAGTTCTCTCACAGAAGGATCACTCAAAAGCTGGTTAATTTTACTTTCCTGTAGTTCAGGTAACGGTGGTAATTCATCTAAACCAGCTAATGAAAAATAGTCTAAGAAAGCGGATGTTGTAGCATACAAAGCCGGACGTCCTGGCACTTCTTTGTGGCCTACAACCCTTATCCACTCTCTTTCTAATAAGGTTTTAATAATCCCTGAGCCAACAGTAACACCTCGTACTTGTTCAATTTCACCACGCGTAATGGGCTGTCTGTAGGCAATAAGGGATAATGTTTCTAATAGTGCTCTTGAGTATTTAGGTGCGCGCTCTTGCCAAAGATTTGCAAGCCACGGAGCTAAGCTTGCGCAGGCTTGAAATCGATAACCACTGCCAACTTCAACTAATTTTATGCCGCGTGTTTGATAATGGATTTGAATATCTTCAATTGCATTATTAATGCGTGGCATAGAAACGCTTAAATCAGCCAATACTGTCTCTTTCAAATGACGTTTAGATAAAGGTTTACCTGCTACAAAAATCGCGGCTTCTATGATTTCGACTAACTGTTCATCACTAATACGTTTTGTGGCCATCGTTACTATAGGTCATTTAAATCACTAACGCTCTATTATGACAGAAGTCTTGCTAGGTTGGAAAAATTATTACAAAAAAAGCCAGTGTAATACACTGGCTACAAACAATGTTTATATTTGAGCTAAGTTACGAGCTCTTTTTAACCATGTCTAATGCGTCATCCTCAGCAACGTCACTACCATGCTCAGTGATATAGTTGATAAATTCATTACGGCTTACGCGCTTATCTTTATCACTGTCCATATAACCAAAGTGGTTGGCAATATCGTCATCGTCGGCTTCTTCAATCGAAATATAACCATTTTTATCGTTATCTAACGATTTAAAATCATTTTCGATCGGGTCAAATTTAGCGATTTCAGCTTTAAACGCCGACTCAGAAACCTCACTATCCTCAGCAACCTTACCGGTATTAAGCTGCATATAAGCATTAAACTCAGTTGGACTGATTTGTTCATCCATGTTGGTATCGATATTTGAAAAATGCGCCCAAATTGCATCATCATCGGCCTCTGTTTTAGAAATGTAACCATCGTTATCATTATCTAAACTGCCAAAATCGCTGTCTATTTTTGCTAAAGAGTTGCTTGCAGAGCATGCTGATAGACTTAGAGCTGCTAAAATTGTTGATGCTAAAGTTAACTTGTTCATAAGACATTTCCTTGTAGTCGATTAGATTCACTTTGACTAATACAAGTTGGATGCCAAAACATCTTGCCAGCTAAAATCAAGCACTTAGAGAGCAGTTAAGTTAAGGTTAAGCCTATGATTCAGCAAGCTTTTCATGGGGTACTGTAATTTTTTCATAAAAAAAAGCGCTCCAAAGAGCGCTTTTTACAACTTATTTAATATAGCTATTAGATAGCCGCGTTTTGGTAACGCTTAACGAACTCTGTTACTGCTTCGCCATTACATTTTAAGGTATTTAAGTTACCAATCTTTTCAAGTACAGGTGTTAAACCTTGTTTAAGTGCTGTAATACAAAGCTGAGTTTCTTTTTGCTGATTCTTAGCAAACACTTCAACTGACACTATAGAAGCCGCCTTTTGTGATTGTGCTTTTTTAGCAATGTCGCGAATGTCGACACCATTACACTCAATACTTTTAGAAAAGCGCGACATCGCAATACCATGCTTTGTCGCTTCTTTACGTGCAGCGGTAAACCCTTCGTTCGCACTCAGACTGCATAACTTCGATTCAATACGATTATCAGCTGAGAAATACTGTGGATTGCTTGCCAATGAGCCAAATGAGATACATGCAAGAGAAAGCATCACTAATTGTTTTTTCATGGTTTACCTTTTAAGTGTACATAATTTGAACGGTTTAATTTGCGCGCATTATATAAACAAAAAAGAACAAATCAATTAAATATATTATTTAATATTTTAATTAATATCGAGTTAACAATGCGTTTAACTAAACCCTCAATTGATCAACATTTAAACAATGCATTTTTCTTTCTTTGCTCATGAATAGCACCACATTTGATGGTAGAATTACGTTACTTCCTTTAAAGAAAAATAAACTAAGGTGCATGATGAAGGTTATCTCGTTCAACATTAATGGACTTCGCGCTCGCTTACATCAACTACAAGCGGTGATAGATAAACATCAACCAGATATCATTGGCTTACAAGAAATCAAAGTTCATGATGAAGCTTTCCCACTCGAAGATGTGCAAAAAATGGGTTATCACGTTTATTTTCACGGTCAAAAAGCCCATTACGGCGTGGCAATGTTATGTAAACAAGAACCTAAATCGGTAGTGAAAGGCTTTGCAACTGATACTGACGAGTCACAACGTCGTATGATCAGCGTGACTGTAACCCAACAGAATGGCCGTGACTTAACTGTTATGAACGGTTACTTCCCACAGGGCGATAATATTGCTCACGAAATTAAATTCCCTTATAAACGTCAGTTCTATAAAGATTTAATGACCCACTTAGAAGTCAATCACACGCCTGAAGAAGATGTTATTGTGATGGGCGATATTAATATTTCACCAACTGATCTCGACATTGGTATTGGTGAGCCAAACCGTAAACGCTGGTTAAAGACTGGTAAGTGCTCTTTCCAACCAGAAGAGCGTGAATGGTTAAGTACATTATTAAACTGGGGCTTTAAAGATACCTTCCGTGAACTTTACCCTGAAAAAGTTGAACAATACTCGTGGTTTGATTACCGCTCAAAAGGTTTTGATGACAACCGAGGCCTACGTATCGATGTAATTTTAGCAACTCCAGCCCTTGCTGAGCGTTGTGTTGAGTCTGGTATCGATTACGAATTACGTGGTATCGAAAAACCTTCTGATCATGCGCCAATATGGTCAACATTTAACGCATGATAGACACTATGCAATGGCAGCTCCCTTTATGGAGCTGTGTGGCTTTAATAGTTTGGCTAAGTTTTGATAAACAAAGCGCATCGCAATTATTGGCAACGCCAATAAGACAAGTTGGTGTGCTCGCCTGTGCTTTGGTACTTGCAGTACTGTGGCGCATTAAAGCAGGGATATTGCCAGGCCTTGAATTGCATATTTTAGGGGTTACTGCTGTGACCCTGATTTTAGGTTGGCGATTGGCCATTTTTGCAAGTGCCCTTGCAAGTTTACTGTTGGTATTAGTTGCTCAGTTGCCTATGGCTTTATTGCCGGTGCATTTATTGTTTACTGCTTTTTTACCAATTACGTTGAGCTATTTGTGTTTTGTGCTTTGTTATACCTACTTACCAAGACATTTTTTTATCTATATCTTTTTATGCGCGTTTTTAACCGCCGCTGTTATCGCCTGTATTAAAATACTTACCAGCGGTGTGTTTTATTACTTGCTTGGTGATTACAGTTTTATTGAGATTTCAGAAAACTACCTCATTCTATGCGCGATAATTTGGTTTCCTGAAGCAATGCTCAATGGTATGGCTATTACCTTAATGATCACCTATCGCCCTCACTGGGTTAAAACCTTTTATGATAAGGACTATTTAGACTCATGAGTCTTCACTATCACTGCCCGCTTTGCAAACTTGAGCTTACACTCACGGATAAAACATACCGTTGTGACAATAACCACAGCTTTGATATCGCCAAAGAGGGTTATGTCAATTTACTTCCCGTGCAAAATAAAAAGTCGAAACAACCGGGCGATAACCTTGAAATGGTGCAAGCGCGACGCGAGTTTTTAAATGCGGGGCATTATGGTTTTTTACAGCAAGCTTTAGCTGAACTCGTGGCATCACTGACACCAAATTCAGTGATTGATTTAGGCTGTGGTGAAGGCTTCTATACCCAAGCCATTGCAGCGCAATCGAGTGCCGAAGTGCATGGTGTTGATATTTCGAAACCTGCGGTAAAATACGCCGCTAAGCGGTATGAAAATGCGCATTTTAGTGTCGCGTCAATTAGCCAAGCCCCTTTTGCAGATGCGCAGGCTGATGTGCTTGTTAGTGTGTTTGCCCCTTTATTTGCACAAGAACTTGCCCGCCTTGCAAAACCTCATGCGAGCTTAATTGTTGCAAGCCCTGGCCCTTGGCACCTTAAAGAATTAAAAGCATTTATTTATGCTGATGTAAAACCGCATACAGAAATAGAACCACCAGCTGGCTTCAGCAAAGAATCGACAACATTATTAGAGCAACAGGTGCTGTTGTCTGTCGAAGAGATTAAACATCTAATTATGATGACACCGTTTGCCTGGAAGTTTCGCCCAGAGCATTGGCAGCAAATAGAGCAACAAGGCCCACAAAAAGTAACGTTATCGTTTTATGTGAGCCAGTTTATTCGCGATTAGAAATGTTCTTTTGTGAAGGCTTTATCCATTTTTTCGAACATATCTTTTAATAGTTGAGCTAAATCTGAATAGCGTGGTTTTTCAGTCGTTAATTGTGACTGATAACCATGTGCTTTCATTTTACTGTGCAGCTCGGTGTACCAACTTAGCATCGCTGGCTCTAATCGGGTTTCTGCACGGCGGCCTAGCCACAATAAACCTTGAAACGGTAGTGACAAAAAGAATAGCGCGATAGTAATTGCTTGCGGGAAATAATCACTACCTAAATAGTTAACTTGCATAAAAACAGTCAGCATAGCCAAAATTGGCATCACTGTAATTGCCAGATCTGTGGCTTTGATCACTCTAAATTCAGCAAACATGGGAGCGAGCTCTTGTCGCATTGGCCATTTTTTAGCGTATTGACGACCTGTTTGCACTTGTGACATGACACTCTTTTGCATCATCACTCCTAGGGTTTTCATCTTGTTTCACAACCGAGTGTAACACACTCCCGGATACAATCCCTGCAAAACCTGTCCTAGTTTTAATACCAAATTAATGTTAATCGGACTAACGTTTAAAGTCTAAATGAGATAAAATGTTATCGGCTTAAGTCAACCAGACTTTAGTATAATTACAGCCTAACTTTGTTAAGTGTAGCAACAAAATACTTATTTACTATACTGGCAAAGAATTCTAATTATCAAGCCTTAATATACACTGACTGATATCGTACTTTTAGGACC
>VAOY01035681.1_pt1 | contig 27601 bp, 21 predicted proteins | sample 3393881 | NCBI WGS metagenome assembly VAOY01 (sample SAMN08290430, study PRJNA428436) | hydrothermal vent metagenome | isolation source: Deep-sea hydrothermal vent chimney | place: Indian Ocean: Southwest Indian Ridge
AAAAATCAGCACTTAGCGAAATAAAAATTTATTCTTAGTCATCTATGCAATATTTTTTGGGCGCAAAGTCTGCGAACTATTTTTTCATTCGGGATTGCTGACTTGTAAACTTAATTTTTATGTGTAAATTTATATACGCTTTCTGATGAATTATATATATGGAAATGATAATGAAAAAAATTAAAATATTATTTTTTACTTTGTCAATGATAAACACCTTCGCTTGTTTCGCCCTGAAAGTCGGTGATCAAGCTCCTGAACTGCAAATCGGCGCGTGGATAAAAAACGGCCCGGACACACTTGCCGCGGGCAAAGGGAAAAACATTTATATCGTCGAATTCTGGGCCACAACATGTAAACCATGTTTAAAAGTAATGCCCTATTTCCACAAACTGCAAATTCAATACAAAGATCAGAGCCTGAAAATAATCAGCATCAGCACCGAAGAAGCTGTTGTTGTAAGGGACTTTATCGCGAAATACAAAGAAATAAATTACAAAATAGCCGTCGATGACAAACAGAAAACTTACAATGCCTATATGCAGGGACAGGAAAAAATACCAGTAGCGTTTATCATCAACAAAGCCGGCACCGTCGCCTGGATCGGGCATCCGCTTGATATATACATCCCCCTGAAACGCATAATTACCGGTAAATTCGATATCAAAAAAGGCGCGCAACGGCAAAAAATCTACCGTCAAATACAAATTCTGCTGACTCAAAAAAAATATGCCGCAGCTCTGAAAATAGTGGAAACAGAACTAAAAAACGCCCCCGGCAATGTGCCGTTTATCGCTCTGAAAGCATTCATTTTGTTCAAGCTGGACAAAAAAAACGAAGCTTTGAAATTCACCGGCGACATGCTGCAAAAACATCCCGCGAACCTGGAACTTTTCAACCTGAAAGCATATATTCTCGGGCAGATGAGAAAATTCAGGGAACTTGACGCATTCCGTCTGGCCTTTATCAATAATTGCCAGGACAAGCCGGTGTTTCTTAATCAACTGGCGCGCCAGCTGCTTGGCACGAAATTCGGAGAAGCCAAACTGAAACCGGCTCGCAGAGCGGCGGAGCTGGCATATTCCAACCGCAAACTTGACAAACTCCAACGAGCCAGTATTGGTGAGACTTTAGCCAGGATCTATTACATGACCGGACGCATTGGCCAGGCCGTAAAAATACAAAAAATTGTATGTCGTATTTTAAAGGACAACAAAAAGCCCAGATATATTTACGCCCTGAGAATATTGCAATATTACCAGCGGGCATACAAATTGAGCATATAAGGCCAAAAGAAAGCATGAAAGAAAAGTATTTATTCGGCCCGGTCGCCTCACGGCGCCTGGGAATTTCGCTTGGTGTTGATCTCGTCCCGTTCAAAACCTGCTCCATAAATTGTGTATACTGCGAATCCGGCGCCACCACCAATTTGACCCTGGAACGCCGGGAATACATTCCCGCTGACGAAGTCATAAAACAATTGGACAAGCTTCTTTCGACTGGCCCTGAAATTGATTATTTGACCTTTTCCGGCGCCGGTGAGCCGACCTTGAATTCCGGTATCGGCCGCGTCATAAACTTCGTAAAAACGAATTATCCTCAATATAAAATCTGCTTATTGACTAACGCGACTTTATTCAGCGACCCTGAACTTCTGGCGGAAATCGCTGACATAGACTTATGTATTCCATCCCTTGACGCGTCTGTCGAGGAAGAATTCAAAACAATTAACCGCCCCTCCCCGAAACTGGATTTCACAACTTACCTCAATGCTTTGATCGCGTATTGCCAAAAAGCAAAAGCTGAAGTATGGCTGGAACTTTTCATTGTTCCCGGCAGGAACGATTCAGACGAATCGATAAAGCGTTTCACCGGGATAATCAAGCGCGCCGGGCCGGACAAAGTACAGCTCAACACCCTTGACCGGCCCGGCACTGTTGAGTGGATAAATGCTTCATCCGGCGAAAACACAATGCGTTTTGTACGGGCATTGGAGCCCCTCGTTCCAGTGGAAGCGGTAGGGCCTTTCAAATACAAAAGCCCGGCTTTGCAAAAGCAAATGAAGCCCGCTGAGATTGACAAATTGATCATCGATTTAATTTCGCGGCGCCCTTCAACGCTTTCGGATATGGGTGAGACCTTCGGTGTGCCTGGGGATGCGATTAAGGAACGGCTGCGGGTTCTGGTTGAGAGTGGTAAAATTGAGGCGGAAAAAAGCGCGCGCGGCGAATTCTTTTCAATAAAATAGTCCAGACTTAATCCGGACTATGTGCTGAATTATTGTTTGCCAAGTCCTTCCAGCAATGCTTTCTGGTCTCTCAATTGATTTTTCAACTGCTGGGTTTCAATATGCTTTATATAATATCTCAACTGCCACAGAACAAGTTTCTGGCGTAATGTGGGCTGCTGAACCTTTTCAAGCGAAATACGTAATTTTTCCGCTTGAGTCTTCAAATTATACAATGAATGTTCAGATGATATGTAACGCCGGGCTAAAAGCTGCATTCTCGTTTCATAAATACTGGTTATGCCTGGTTCTTTAGTGGATTCATTTACGAAAATAAAGATCAGCAAAATGACAATTGGTATCGGAAAAATGGTCAGCAGAGTCCAGAATAAAACGTCACGACGCCCCTTTAATTGTTTCACCTTTTTCCGTGTAGACACTATATTTTTATAAGATTTTTTCTGCAGGCCGTAATCAAGATGATGAATGGAAATCGTATGTATATCGGGTATTAAAGTCGAATCCGGCGCAGTCGAGTGCCGCAAATTCCACAAAGCCTTCAAAAGAGCTTCGTAATCAGCAAAACGATCTTCCGGGAGTTTCTCCATCATTTTTTTAACCAGGTTGGATACTTTCAAAGTAACTCCAATATTCAAACGATGCAGCGGCGGCGGTTCTTCGCTGAAATGCTGGGTGGCTATTTCCTGAAATGATTCACCGGTAAAGGGCAATTCGCCGCTGATCATTTGATAAAGAGTGATTCCAAGACTGTAAATATCACTGCGGCAATCAAGTTCTTCACCCGCGAACTGCTCCGGACTCATATAAGACGGACTGCCGGAAATTTCCGCGTCCGCGTTCCGGTCCCCCGGGGTTATTGCTAATCCCATATCGGTTAATTTAACGATTCCGTCAGTATTAATCATGATATTATCCGGTTTAACGTCGCGGTGGATGAGCTTGGAATCATCCCAGGCGTAGAACAATGCTTCCGCGGCTTGCTGAGCAATGTGCAAAGCTTCATCAGCCGGAATACGTTTTTCGCGTTCCAGACGGTCGCTTAAGGTTTCCCCCTTGATATATCCCATCGCCAGATAACATATTCCATTTTCCTCTCCGACCGCGTAAGCTTGTACCAGGTTGGCATGGCTTAACTGCGCGGCGGCGCGGGCTTCATGCAGAAACGAATCAACAAACTTATCTGAACTCAGTTCAGGAGAAAGTATTTTCAAAGCGACTTCGCGTCCCAGCGACAGTTGTACGGCATGGTAAACTTTACCTATTGAACCGGAACCGATTTCCTCTCCGATAACGAAATCACCAATAACACAATGTTCCTCGAATGCGGTGGGAGGCACAAAACACGAATGTCCGCAGCTTGAACATTCGAGACGGGTTTTAGGAGAGAGATCGGTAGCGACTATAGACGAACAAAAAGAACATTGAAAACGCATATTTTACCTCCCTCCATTTATTGTGGTTTAAAATCATTCTGCTGCTTAACATATCTCATAATGTTATCAATAAAAGCGCTTAAATGCAAGTCTTATCTTATTTTTTCGCTATTATTGCGGCGAAAGCTCCGTCGTGATGTGCGGCGGGCAGCAGCAATTGCTGGTTTATCAGCCTGAAATCAGTATTTTCTGCCAGGAATTTTTCTATCTGCAGCTGATTTTCTTCAGCTTCAATGCTGCATGTACTGTAAATAATCCGGCCACCCGGAGCAACAAGTCCCGCGGCCGTTTCCAGAATGCCGTACTGAAGTTCCAGAATAGCCGCGAGAGCCGTTTCGTTGAAACGCCACAATGCGTCCGGCTTGTGCCGGAATACCCCGGTATTTGTGCAGGGAACATCCGCCAGAATAATATCAAATTTTTCCGCGGAAAATCTTAATTCATCCGCCGCCCCGACAATAATTTTGCAATTCAAATTGCGGCTGGCAAAATTTTCCCGGGTCAAAAGCTGCCGTCTGGCTGAGCGGTCGGCCGCGACCAGTTCGCCGCTTCCCTTAAGGCGTTCCGCCAGAATCAGGCTTTTTCCGCCCGGCGCGGCACAGATATCCAGAATACCTTCACCGCCTTTAATCTCCACCATGGAGGGAGCCAGAACCGTTGCCGGATCCTGAATATAAATTCTGCCGCTCGAAAGGAAATCCCGCCGGAATAATTCCCGGCTCTCTCCCGTAGAGTAAAAAACCATACCCGGCGCCCATTCAAATTCCGGCAGTTTTAGCGCTTTTATCGAATCCAACTCTTTTTCGCTGAGTTCACCGGTCAAACGAAAAGTCAAAGGAGCTTTCTGTGCTAATGCCGCGCTCATCCCCTGCAATTCTTCCGCGTTAAAACGCTGTTTCCAACGTTTCCGCAATATTCCGGGAAAGCAAAATAAAGGATTTCTATCTGTTTCTTTCAGATAATCCTCCAAGTCAGTTCTGAGGATATTGCGGAGGACCCCGTTAATAAATCTGCCGGCGGGTTTGCCATACTTCCGGCGGGCAAGGTCCACCGCGATATTAACCGCTGATTCCGCCCGGATGCCGCTTTGAAAAAAACACTGAGTCAAAGCCATTGCCAGTAAACGCCGGTAGCGCGCTTTAGGCGGCCGCGCGCATTTTGACGCGATCAGCTTGTCAATTAAAGCTTTGTTGCGGAAATATTCAAACAACATACTTGATACCGGCGGCCGCAGTTCGGAAGAAACGCACTGGTCCAGATAATCATCCAGGCTGACTTCTTCTCTCACCCACTGCTTAAGCCCGTCAAGCGCAGTTGTTAAAATTCGCTCAGCGGTTTGCGGAAATTCCTTATTCACCATATTTCAATCTCTTTTTCATATACCAGTGGGCAAATATGACACTGCAGCGGAATGGCCGCCCGCCTTGTCCGGCTGTATTTTACAAAGCATATCTTTGAAATGCTTTTGTATTTTTTCAACTGTTCCTTCATATTCTGTCCGTCCTTTATTTATAATAACCACCCGCGTTGCTATATCAAAAGCCTCATCCCGGTCATGGGTTACGTAAACCACGGTAAACCCGAGTTTTTCCTGAAGCCGGAGGAGTTCTTTCCGAAGCCGGATATTCAACTCCAGGTCGAGGCTTGAAAGCGGTTCGTCCATCAAAAGCACCCTGGGTTCAAGCACCAGCGCCCTTGCGAGGGCCACGCGCTGCTGCTGGCCCCCCGACAGTTCAGCGGGCTTCCTGTCCATATAAGCGGCCAGTCCCACAAGCTCCAGCGCTTCCCGGATCAGGCGTTTCCTTTCCGTCTTTGGAAGCCCCTTGGCCTTCAGGCCGAACTCGATATTCCCTTTTACGCTGAGATGTGGCCAGAGGGCAAGGTCCTGAAACACCATGCCGAGCTTACGTTGTTCCGGCGGCTTGATAATTCGTCCGTCCCGGGCGACCGGCTCTCCCGCTATGGAAATACTGCCCGTATCCGGCGCGATGAAGCCTGCAATCAGCCGAAGGATCGTAGTCTTGCCGCAGCCGGACGGGCCGAGAATAACCAGGCGTTCCCCGGCATTGATTTCGAGCGAGAAATTGTCCAGGGCCTTTCCCCCTTTATAGAACTTGGACACGGAATTCATATCGACTATTTTCATCCGGCCACCTTTCTCCTTATGCTGCCGGGTAGTATCCAGAAAATTCCGGCCGGCAGTAGTGTGGCGCCGATCATAAGCATGCAAAGGGCGGCGATAAGCTGCGGCGAACCGTTGGCCATAAGTGTAAAGATGCGTACCGGCAGGGTTTCATGCCCGGGCGGATAAACCAGCATGGTGATTCCGGTATCCCGCAATGAAAAAATATAGCCCACCAGCCAGGCGGCCAGCAGGCCGCGCCGGGCCAGCGGCGCGACAATAAACACCATCCGGCGAAACCATCCCGCTCCCGCGACCTGCGCGGCCTCTTCCATGGAGGACGGGATCTGCGCGAGCTCTGTGACTGAAATACGACTGGTCAGGGCCGTGTATTTGGCAAGATACCCGAAGATGATGATCACCGGCGTACCATAGATAAAGTTCGTCCACGCCGTGTTCCACAGGCTGATGAGGCCGATGCCGATCACCGTGCCCGGAAGGGCAAAAAGAAAGATCGTCAATGAATCCACGGAGCGCCAGCACCTCAAGGCCTTCGTTTGTATCAGGCAGCCCATGAAAAAACCCAGAAAAGTGAGGCAGGTTGCCCCGATGGCGGCATACGTGAGGCTGCGCAGCAAACTGCCTCCGGCTCTGTTCAATGCATCAACGTAAGCGCCTGTCCCGGCGGACTGGATGACAAGGACAGCTACAGGCACTATCACAATTACAAATCCGCTTATCGCGACAAAGATGAATAAGTATTTACGCCGGGCGCCGAGCTTTATCAGCGGCAAATGCTTGAGCCCGGGAGAGGGACGGAGTTGATATGTCCTTTCACGTAGAAATACAGCCTCTATGAGGAGAAGTATCAGCGTAACGGCGGCAAGCGGAACAGCGGCGGCCGTGGCGGCGCTGAAGTTGTAAAAAGCCGAAAACTGGGTAAAGCTTTCCACTGGAAAGACGTCGTAGCGCAGAAAATTCGGCACACTGAATTCCCCGAAGCTGAGAAGAAAGACCAGCAGGGCGGAGAGCAGGACGCCAGGCAGGATGAGGGGCAGCGTGATTGTCTTCATTACGCCGAACCACCCTGAAACCAGTCTTCCCGCCTCTTCCAGCCGGGGGTTGATTGTCCGTAAAAATATCATGGTGAGGAGCATTGGTATCGGGAGAAAGATTGAGAAAAGGACGGCAGTACAGCCCGGAAGGCCGGAAAAAAAGCGAGCCGTCGCCAGAGTGGCGGAGGCGCCAAGCAAGTGAGCCAGAAGTCCTCCCCGCCCGAGCAGGTCAAACCAGGAAACCGCGATTATGTACGGCGGAATAAGCAGGGGAATGACAAAGAGGACTGTAAAGAACCTGCGAAACGGCAAGTCGGTTTTCCCGAATAAAACTCCCAGTGGAATTCCAAACGCCGTCGTAAGCACCGTTACCAGTGAAGACAGAGCCAGGCTGTGCCACATGAGTGTCCACTGGTGTGCGGACGTCAACAGGCCCCGGTAAGACGCCAGGCTGAAGTGCCCGTCCACAATCATGCTCTTGATCAGCATGGAGAGAACGGGGAGCATGCCAATAGTGAAAAACAGGATGCTGATAAATATGAAGAATAATGTCCGCCTTGCCATCTAAAGCCCCATCCAGGCTTTCAGGAAAGGCTGGATCTCGACCATTTTCCCGGCAACCTCAGCGTAGTCGACCTGCATGACTTTGATGTCCTTGACGGGTTTCAGCCCGGACGGCGTTTGAACGCCCGGATGCAGGGGAATCTGGGCGCAGTCGGCAAAGGCCAACTTTCTTTCAGTTTCCCCGGAAAGCAGATAATCAATAAGTTTTTTTGCCGCATCCGGATGGGGCGCGCCCTTGATGAGTACGGCCGCGTTAGGCACAATAAAACATCCTATCCCGTTTTTTCCCTGGTCCGGATAAACCATCGTAACGTGTTTTCCCTGCCTTATGCGATTGATGACATCGTCGCTGTCCACCAAGCTGAAGTCATATTGTCCCGCGGCTACAAAGTCAGCACTTTCGCCGTTGTTTGTCGAGATTGCCACATCGTTACGCTTCAGCGCGGCCATGAATGCTTTTGCCCGCTCGTCACCCCAGATAGTAAAAAGGGCCGCTATCCCGGAAGTTGTGGTTCCAAAGAGGGGGTTGGTGATAACCGATTTCCCTTTCCAGCGGGGATCCGTATAAGCCAGAATGGTTCCGGGTTTATCTTTTACATTATTGTTGACAATAAGAACCCGCGCCCTGGCGGAAAAACCTGTCCAATATCCTTCGCTGTCCTTGAATGTCGCCGGAATGCCCTTCGCATTCGGAGATATATAAGCAGCCGATATTTCCTTTTGTTTGAGAACTTCCGCACGGATCGGTTCATTTGCCCAGTACACATCAGCCTGGGGGTTATCCTTCTCGGCAATGAGGCGGTTCATTGATCCCGTGCTCTTGGCTTCCTCGGTGTCATAGACTGCGTTGACTTTTATGCCGGTCTTTTTCTCGAAATCCATCAGTACAGGTTCCGAAAAAACCTGGTCTTCGGAAACGTAAACGGTAACGGATCTGGTATTGCCGGGCGTTTTCGCGAAATACAAGATGACAACGCCGATGATAATTACGATGGTTATCAGCCAAAGATAAACAGATTTTTTCATAATAATACGTCTCCTGTTTTACATTATTTAAGACTGAATACCAACTTCTCTCTTGAATTTCCTGTCCGGCCCGCAGTAATATCAATCGCCCAGAAATTTTCCCCGCATACGGTAGCTGCAAATGTAGTCGGCGACGGCGTCTTTCAAACTGGTCGCGGTTTTATCGTAACCAAGTGCCTGCAATTTTCCCATTTCCGCTTTGGTGTAGTACTGGTAACGGTCACGCAAATGTTCCGGCATGTCAATATATTTGATGTTCACCGGCTTGTCCAGAGCCTCAAAAGCGGCCGTCGCCAGGGCGTTCCAGGTTTCCGCCCGGCCGCTGCCTATATTATAAAGCCCGCAGGCGTTTTGGTGATCCAAAAGGAATAATATCATATCCACCGCGTCTTTTATATAAATAAAATCACGCATCTGCTCACCGTCGGCATACTCATCCTTGTAGGATTTGAATAAAGACATTCTGCCGCTCGCGGAGATTTGCTCGTAAGCACGGCAGACCACACTGCGCATTTCCGCTTTGTGCATTTCATTGGAACCGTAAACATTGGAAAACTTCAAGCCGGTTATTCTGTCGAACAAGCCGGCGCGTTTGGCCCATAAATCAAACATCTGCTTGGAACAGCCATACATGTTCAGGGGCCGGAGCTGCTCGATTTGACTTTCGTCGTCAAGATAGCCAAGACTGCCGTCACCGTAAGTCGCGCAGCTGGAAGCGTAAATAAAACGTATTCCGTGCGAAAGCGCGAAAGAAGCTAATTCCTGAGTATATTTGTAGTTATTGTCAATCAGATAGCTCGCGTCCCGTTCAGTTGTTGACGAACACGCCCCCATGTGAATGATCGCGTCAATTTTTTTATTGTCAAAGGTGCCGTCCTGAATCATTTCCCGGAAATCTTCTTTTTCTTCATATTCAGCGAAACGCAGGGCACGGAGATTTTTCCATTTATCAGACATCCCGAGATTATCAACAAGTATGATCTCATCAATACCGCGCCGGTTAAGTCCCCAGACAATACCGCTGCCGATTAAGCCGGCTGCTCCAGTAACTATATACATTATTTGCCTTCCCCTTGTAAAACATGAGTAAACATGTTAACTTTTGCCCTGCTTATTTTATTCAATGGAGTCTGCATATCGACTAAAGTAAACGTCAACATTGCTGTATAAATAAATTCTTTTTCTCCACTGGTATCACGTTTTCGATTTTGCGATAATTCAAGCGCGGCTTCCCAGCAGTGCAATTTTTTAATTAATCTCAATTGCTGCTGACGCATGTACCCGGCCTGAAAATCATAGAAAAATTCATATTCCGCACGCAATTTACGATCCGGCATCAGAGGGGTGCCAAAACCAAAACGGATATTTTGAATATATGAAGTATAATATTGGTCGAAGGTCCCGCCCCCTTGTATTTCAGTAAAATTACTGCCCATGGAGTAAACCGAATGCGTAGTATACGGATTCTGGAGTACATAAGACATAAATAAATTTATATCCGCAGTCGGGTTGTAGCGCACCATCAATTCCCATTTATTCAGCCAGTCAAGCCCGATTCCGTGGCCCTTTCCACCTTCAACGGCAGGCTTTATCAGGTCTTCATCCTGAGCGACATCAATTGAGAAAAACGAGAGAAAACTTAGTTTTTCGCTCGGATTGAAGTAAATTTTGGTAGCAAAATCTCCGGCATTATTGAGCCCTCCATTGGTTTCAAAATGGTAGTCCCAATAATTTTCCATACTGAACCAGTCGTATATCTTTTCACTTCCATAATCGCCGCGCCGGGTTTGAATACGGTTTCTAATCCCCAGACGAACAAAATTCTGCATTTCAATACGGTCGATTTCATCGAAAAAATAGAGATGATCACGGTCAACAGTGGGGTTTGGAATATAGGTATAGTTAAAGTATGGTTCGATTACGTGGCGTAAACCGTCAAGCCTCCAGTAGGCGTTGCGGACATTCAACCAGGAACGGCTTATTTTGCCGGTTCCCTCCAAGCCGATTTCCCCGACAAAACGTACCCGTCCTCCTCCTTTCGCGTCGTAATTAACAACGGTAGCGCTTGAATCGCCTTCCGGCGCGGAAACCGCCCACATGGCATTCAAATTATCTGAACTTATTTTCTTCTTCGAGGAGCGGTTGTAATATGTGAGGCGGACACCGGCGCGGGGAATAAGAGTGAAATTATCTAATCTCAAATTGTAAAAGAACATATTTACAGTATCGAAACGTGCTGATTTATAGTTTTTAGGATCCACTTTGTTTCCCATTGTACGCGGGCGGTTAAATTCACGCCACTTCATATTATAATATCCAAGAGAAGTCTGGCCTTCCCAGTAAATGTTTTTGAAGAGTTCCTGACGCGGGAAGTTAAAACGGAATGTCGGTAAATCTTCAACCGTATTAAAGAAATTATTAGTTTGCGTCCGGGCAAATACAGAAGCGGTAAAACGATCAAATTGATATTCAAAAGCACCGTAAGTACTTGGTTCTGGATTATTATTGTATTGATCTTTAAAGAAATCATAGAGGAAATAATAATCACTGAGAAGTTGGAATTGTCCCCGGAAATCCAAACGCGGAGTAAGGTGAGTTACATTATTTATCCGGACGTTATAGCGGGCGTGCGGAATTGTCAAACGATGTTTAGGGGTGTCTTCTGTTGTCCGGTACTGCTTGATGTCGTAAATACCATAGCCCAGAATATTGGTTTTTGAAAATTCTGTTAAAATTGCCGCGTCAGCTCCATATCCAAAACCGCGCTCACTATAATAATCAGCCATTAATTTAACCGTGGAATACGGTGAATCACTAAGCGTATAGCGTTTTGAACCCAGGATAAAACCGCCCCAGTAGGTATTGTAACCGCCCTTCAATCGAATAAGGCCGAGGCCTTCATCTTTGGGTTTATAAACGAATGGAGTCCACATTACGGGGATGCCGTATATATTATAAGAACAATTAGTGGCCCAAAGGCTGTTGTCGCCAAAATCTTTCCCCCCGGACAGGCCGAATCCAGTCGTCTGCTGCGGGGATATTACAGCGGAACTGCATTTTACGGAATAATGTGAATTATCATGCGCCAGGTACGCGCAGGAACTTATTTCACCATCTTTAATTGTAATCTTACCGCCCGGGTTGCGGGTACCTGATTTAGCTTTCATGGTAAAGGTCTTGTAGCGGCCGATAAAATCGACAAATTTGAAATAACCGGAAGCAAGATTTCCAGTTACTCTGCTGGCTTTAAACATATTACCACGGTATGTAACTTCAACTTTTACCCGCTGCGTGCCTGTGGGGTCAATTGCATAACCAACAATCTTAACCTCAGCTTGAGGGTAAGAACAGAGTTCGGCCAGTTGGTTTAAAGGTATCACGGACTTTTCCTTGCGCAGCTCATATATACGAATATTGCCGGAAGCCTCAAAATCCTTATTTTCGAAATTAACTATCGCTTTATCAGCGTAAATGGTAAAATCGCCGTAAGGAACATAAACATTTCCAGTAACGATAATATTTTTACCGACAATACTCCAATTATCAGCTTTAATATTGCGGAACTCACTGAAAGCTGATTTCTGGCTGAAACCAAGGTCCAAAGCGGCAAGTTGACAACTCAGCAGCATCAACAAAATACTGATAAATCCAAGTTTTTTTAAAAACCTGCTCAATTACGTTCTCCTGTTTTGTTATTATCAACGGGAATACTTCTCGAATAGTTTTTTTTCCGTATCTAAAGTATAAAATCCGTTCTTATCCAAAGTCGCGTCAATTCCGGGCGCTAAATCAGAAATTTTGTCAATCGCCGTCAAGGGCATATCGGGACAATTCGGAAAAATCACTGTTTTACCGGGATATTCCGCGTCAATAACCGCCTGTAAACCTTTCTTCAAAGATTTCATCCCGCCAATCGCGGCCAAAGCCGTTACCGGCTGCAGCGCGCCTGATTCCGCCAGTTGAAGCGTGTAGCGCAGATGTGCGGTTTTACTGCCGCTTGAACCGATATAACGCGCTCCGCCGGCAGCGATTGCCTTAACATTCAGTTCCGCTTCCTTACCCGCCGGAATACCGGCGAAAATATTCATCAGCCCGTTTTTCCCGAGTTTTTCTGCCGCGCCGCTCAATACCGGCACCACCGGAACCAGCATAATCACATCGTCAAAACCTCCGGGTGCGAAGTCTGCAAGTATTTTCGCAAATTCATCCCGGCTGATTTTGCCGGGATTAACTGTTTTAAATTCAATTCCGCGTTTCGCGATGCTGTCGGCCAATAAGCTGCGAATATTTTCAATACGTGCGTCATCCATATCCGAAACCAGAATCCGGCCCGGGCCGTCAGCTGCTTCAACCGCCATTTGAGTGTGCATCTGTCCCATCGCGCCGGCGCCGCCGGGCAGCCAGCAGGAACCGCCTTTTTTCCAGGTACTGCGGACATTGCGGCCGTAAGCGTCGGACAGACAAGTACCCGCGGCCCCTTGATAGAACCAGCCTTCATAGTGAATACTGCCTACGTCAAAGCTCCAATTCTCATCAGGGTATTCGCCAATCAAACTGATAACCGCGCCGCGCTTTCCCAATTTACCCGCGCTTTCCGCTAAGTCACGCGGACAGTCGCAAAGGAAAATATCATCGAAAGTATCGTCCGGCAATTCAGCTGAAACTTCAATTGTCACGGCCAATTCGTCCGACAAAGCTTTTACCGCCGCCGCCGAAAGATTCACCGCGCGGATTTTAGCTGCTCCCGCCGCTTTCAATGTCGCTCCCGCCGAATATATCTTATCGCCGCCCTTTCCGGCGACAATTAATACCGTTCCGCCCTTTTCCGGCGCGAAACGATTTTCAATCATATAACTGGCCTGCACACAAGTCCAGGGCTCCATCAGCGCGGCGACCGCGTCAGGAGTGTCGTCTTTCAAAGGCAGCAGATAACAGCCTTCGTCTCCGTTGAGAATACGCTGGTCAATCAAACTGTACTGCGCCATGCCGCCGTTTATCGCGTAACCGTAGGCAAAACCTCTGCCCTTGACGTAAATATCCGCCTGGATGATAAAGCGCCGGCCGCATTTAAATTTGTCGCTGATATTTTTGCCGGCCCTGACAACAGTCATTACGGCTTCGTGCCCGGGAATCACGGGGTCGGTTTCCAGGTTTTCAGATATGACCCGGGGATGATCTTCTCCGGCGCGAATCAATTTTACATCCGAAAAACAAAGGCCGATCGCGTCAATTCTGACCAGCAGTTCATCAGCTGAAGGCTCGGGAACCGGCACTTCGCAGACCTGGTCATTTTTACCTAATTTATCCATTCCCGCACCAAATAACGGCCAGGCGGACATTTTGTCTGGAATACAACTCATCTTTTCAAACTTCCTTTATATGAGGTTGATACATTACTATCGTAGTAATTATTAAAAAATCAAGCGTTAATAGCATCGTTTAACTCTATTATTTCGTCAAAGTCTTCCATGGCTTTTTCCCATTCGGCGCTGTGCCTGTCCAATTCAGACTGGAGTTGCGCTGAATGTCGATTCACTTCCGCAAAATCAACGTTTTCATCCCCGGCCAGTAACTCAACTAATCCCGCTCGTTCGGATTCAAGTTTTTCTATTTTACTTTCTATCTTTTTCAAGGCCTGCTGTGCTTTCTTTTTAGTCGCGGCAAGCTCCTGACGCTGACGTGCGCGTTCGCGTCGCCGTTCCTTACTGCTGCCCTCTTTCTTCTGTTCGACAATAACAATATCCTTTTCCGCCACACCTAAATTTTCCTGCGCTGATTTTTCCAGATAATATTCATAATCACCAAAATATTTGCGAATTCCCTGCAAGCGCATCGCGACAACCGTAGTAGCCACTTCGCGGACGAATTCAATATCATGACTAACCAGGCAGACAGTTCCTTTATATTGCGCCAGCGCCGCCTGTAAAGCTTCCCGCGCGGCAATATCCAAATGAGTGGTGGGCTCGTCCAGGACCAGTAAGTTGGGAGGATTGACGAAAATACGGGCAAAACAAAGCCTGATTTTTTCTCCCCCGCTTAATACTCCGCAAATTTTGTCCATATTGCCGGCGCCGAAACCAAAACTGCCAAGCATCCCCGGCAGGGCCGACAGTTGTTCTCTGCTTTTGACCATTTCCCTGACTACATTGTAAACGGAGCGGTCATCAGGCAGAATATCCGCGAATTCCTGCGCCTGGTAGCCGGGAACAATGTTATGTCCCAACACCACCCGTCCGCTGTCCGCCCGCAAATTTCCGGTCAATAATTTTAATAAAGTAGTTTTGCCGGCTCCGTTGTAGCCGATAAAGGCGATTTTATCGCCGGCGTCTATTTGCAAATTAATATTTTCAAGGACTTTTCCCCCGCCCGGATAAGCGAATGAGACATCATCAAAGCGGGCGGCTTCCGCGCCGCAGGGCGGGGCTGCCGGAATCCGGATTTTGCCGCTGAACTTCAAATCCGCCGGCAAAACTATTTCCTCCATCCTGTCAAGCTGCTTCTGCCAGCTTTTGGCTTGTGCCGCCTTGGAAGCCTTGGCCTTGAAACGGTTAATATTCTGCCGCATCTGTTCGCGTTTTTTGTCCTGGTTAAGCTTTGCCGCCTCCAGGCTTTTCTGACGGTGTTCGCGTTCGCGCCGGTAATAATCATAATCTCCCGGATAACGGGTTGCCAGAGCGTTGTTGACTTCCAAAGTAACCCGGCAAAGTTTTTTCAATAAATAACGGTCATGCGAAATAAGCAGCAAGGTACCGGCAAAGCCCTGCAGAAAGCGGTACAGCCATTCCACGGCGGGAATATCCAGATAGTTGGAAGGTTCATCGAGCAAAAGCACATCCGGATGCGAAATCAAAACCCGCGCTAAAGCGCCGCGCATCTGCCAGCCGCCGCTGAATTCCCCAAGGTTTTTTTGAAAATCAGCTTCACTAAAGCCTAAGCCGGACAAAGCGGCGGCGGCATCACTGCGCATCGTGTAACCGCCAAGCTGTTCAAAACGGGTTTGCAGATGACCGTGTTCGTGCAAAGCCTGATTGAGTTCTTCTTTGGAAAGCGAGCCTTCCATTCGATGTTCAAGCGTATGCAGTTTTTCACTGATTTCCACCAGTTCCGGAACAGCGTCAGCAACAAAATCAATCAACTTCCGCTCCGTGCAGTCATTCGGCAAATGCTGACGCAAATAACCAATGCGTAAATTTTTAGGCAGGCTTACTTGTCCGCCGTCCGCTTCAACATCGCCAATGATAATGCCGAATAATGTACTTTTTCCGCAGCCGTTCGGGCCGACTACCCCGACCCGTTCGCCGGCGTTAATTCTGAAAGTTACGTCATCGAAAATTATTTGATCAGCAAAGTGTTTCGAAATATTTTTAAAATCAATCATTAGATAAGTATTTCTATAATCTTATTTCAGTGTTCATAAAGGAAAGCTTAAAATATCACTGAAACAGGAATAATCCACTCCAATTACATAGATATTTAGAGTCTATTCGACGGAGCACCGAAAATATCCGGCGAAGACGCAAAAAAGTTGTGATTATAATTTATGAAGGCTGTTGAGCTTATTATTTTTTTTCAAACGGCATCACATAACGAAAGCCAATGTCATTTTCACTGTTGACGCCGCTGTGACTTGAATATCCGATGTTTGAAAATAATAATCTGGTCCGCAAACTACCGCCTTTGATGATAAAAAGCTTGTTGTTACCTACTTTTTCTGTAGTAAATTCACGAACATTGCCGACCAGGTCCCGCACTCCGTAAATGGATTCGTCCCCGGCAAAAGTTCCCACCGGAGATGCGATAGGATATTTTTTTATACCCGCTTTGTTATCCCAGCACAAAGTAGCTTCCGCATTATACATGTTGCCCCAGACAAAGCTTCTGCCGTCCACACCGCGGGCAGCCTTTTCCCATTCTAAATTAGTCGGCAGACGCAAGGAAATTCCAAGCTTTTCGCCCAGCCAGGAACAATATGCCTCCGCGGCTTTGCCGCTGATCCCGACAATCGGCATATTCAGTTTAAAACCCTTGCTTAATCTGGCGTTTTTATCCCAAATGTTGACGTATTTGAAATCGCCGTTGCTGAAAAGATAACGCCCCTGGTAACGCTTTCTGTTCAAAGGCGACTTTAAGGATTTCCAAAACTCCAAATATTGTTTCAAAGTCACTTCGTACCGGCTTATGAAATATGCGGGGAGAAAACTTCGCTGCATCTGGTTGAGGCTTTTCCTGGTTCCCAAATAAAACTTTCCTCCGGGAATATAACACATGCCGTCAGGGACTTTGCCGGGTATGCTTATCTGCACGGGGTTAGTCTGGCCGCACAATACTTGAATGGGACATTTGATATTCTCGCCGTTTTTACCGGTAATAAACAACAAGTAACTTCCCGTCGCAAGCTTCTTTTCAAACGGTGTTTCACCCATTAAAATTTTCTTTTTCTCTCCCCGCTCCTGAGCTCCGGCGGCAGCTTCATAATACACCTTAGTTCCTTCCGGCGTGGAGGTAACTTTGATGATCCCTTCGTTTCGAATAATCATTTTTATCTGTTCATATATTTTTTTGTCAGAACTGATAATCTCCCCGAATACGCGATGCCGTCTCAATCTTAATTGCTTAACCAGGCCTCTTGTTTCGTCGTAATTGCCGGTAAGCAGGCCGAAATTCAATTGCTGCTTCAGCACTTTCAACAAATCCTTATTGATTGTTGAGCTCTTTCCTCCCATATCCTCCGCCTGGAACAGGAATTGCGCGGCCACATTGTAGTTACTGTTAAATTCAAGCTTGTAACGATTAAAGTCGGTATAAAATTTATTAATTATTTTATAGCAGGCTTCTCCCGCCGGTTTCTTGTATTCGTTCTGCAACTTTTGATAAGCTTTCAATGCTTTTAAATAATACCCGTCCCCCTGTACGATACTGTATCGGGCAAAATTTTTCAGGTTGGATATGCGCGATTCATTTTCAAAATAAATTATCCCCAGAACTCCAAGAAAAGTACAAATTGAAACAATTGCCGCTGAGGGAATAAGCGGATGGCGGCGCACCATCTTGAATAAGCGCCGCGCTAATGAGCCCTTATAGGCCACCACGGAATAACCTTCCAGATAATCTTTTATATCTCTGACAAAGAGTTCCACACTTTCGTAACGGTCTTTTTTGTCCAGAGCCATAGCCTTTAAGCAAATAGCCTCAAGTTCACACGGAATCTTGCGTTTCGGGGTACGTTTGCGCGGTCGCTTAAAATCACCATTGACCACCGAGTTAAGAACTTGATTAGTAGTCATCGGGGATTCAAACGGAGCCGTTTTCCAAGTCAGTATCGAATACAGAATAGCCCCTAAACTGTATAAGTCGCTTTGTTCATCAATGTTCTCGGTATGCCCGCCGGCCTGTTCGGGAGACATGTAAGCCGGCGTGCCGCTGACGGAACCTTGTATAGTACTCATGGCGTCATCGTGGCCGACTGTCGCAAGGTCGAGATCAAACTCGACCTCCCATTCTTGTTCGGAGCTGTCCTTTTCCGCTTTGTACTTGACCAGTCCCCAGTCCATCACCATAACTTCGCCGTAATCTCCAAGCATGATGTTTGCCGGTTTCAAATCACGATGAATAATCCCTTTACTATGGGCATAGGCAACTCCGTTACCGACCGCGACAAAAATCTGCAGGAGCTGCCGCCGGGTGTATTTTTGCAAAAATTCTTTATTGCCCTCATCGAGTTTACGGATTACGGAACGCAAGTCCCGGCCGCCAACTTTTTTCATTGAAAAAAACACGCCGTTATCCTCGAACACACCCAGTTGGTGAACGGGAACGATGTTAGGATGTTCAATATGCGCGGTAGCGCGCGCTTCCCGCACAAAACGCTTAAGGGAATCTACTTTGTTGCGAAAAGCCGGCCGCAAAATTTTGATTGCGACTTCGCGGTTGAGTTCCGGTTCATAAGCGGCAAGCACCGCTCCAACTCCCCCCAGGCCAATAGTTTTTATATGGGTATAGCGGCTGATACTTTTATTTTCAGTATGAAGGTTGAGAAGCTTCTTTACCTCATCAATATTCAGCGTTTCAGAATCTTGTTTGTCCACTTCCGAAAAACTCATAGTCTGGCCCGTTTCACCAAACAGTGCTTCGTCAGTTAAATCATTATCGGGTTTTTTATTCATAATTTCATAACTTTAAAAACAAAATTTATCACGGAGACTTTTTTGCTCTATTGATTCGGCTTAGATGCTTTATTCGAGAATTTATTTCCGCCACGGCCTTGGCGAAACCCCTGAAATATTCTTCCCCGGAACGTTTAATTAAAGGTATTTCAACAAGGTCTTTGACATTGAATTTATCCGGAAAAACAAAGCATTTGACCCGCTGTTTTCGCGCCAGGTTGAAATTCTCCACTTTCACCGCGATACCAACGAATTCACCTTGTTTAGTAATTATAAAATCGCCGACTTCAGCTTTCAGCTGGGGGGCATTTTTGCGTACGGAATTACGAATATATAAGTAATTATCGCCTTTCTTCAAACCTAAGGAACAACGTCCGTTCAAACTGCTCGAATCCCGTCCGAAAGTCATATTTTTAAACAGGGTCAAATTTTGCAGGCCGCGTTTTTTCAGTTTGCCGTAAGTTAACAATTTCAAAGACGTTTTTCTTACCGCAGGCACTTCCAGCATACAAACCCGATTATCCACGTTCAAAGACAATAAAGGTTTTTTCACCTGGAACAGATTGTCGCCGTTTTTAGGTTTACCCACCAGGTAGCTTAACTTATTAATCCGGGATGATTTGGTAATCAGCCGTCCCAGACGGTTGAACAATTCAAGAGGTGAAATCAAATACCTTTTCCCCGCGACTAAAACTTCCGGCAGATAAAACATTCCGCTTTTTTCATAATTTATGAAAAAACGTCTTTCCTGAATATTCACTTTCAGCAATACCGCAGCCTGCGAATATTTCTCCAAAGACTTGCTTTGAAGCCTGTGCACTGCTTCTTTCAGCGATTCCTTAGTATCTTTCAAAGACTCCTTAGTATCCTTCAAAGCCATTTGCGCGCTTTCCACGCTGCTGGACGTTTTAATGAGTTTTATCTTAGTTTTCGCGAGTGTTTCAGTCGCGTCCCGTATCCTCGACTTATATTGATTCAGTTCATTTTGAGTTTTTGACAAATCACCGACGGCACTCTCTAAAATCTTTTTTAAATTTATGATTTTTTTCCGGGCGTCTTTCAGCTCCAATTGATTAACCGCCACATTTTTCCGGGTTTTCGCCAAACGGCCGCGACTTTCAGCAAGCTCTTTCTCAGTCGCACTGAGACGTCCACGGGTATATGACAAATCCAAAAGCGAGGCTTTCGCTTCGCCTTGAGACCCTTTCAGTTCCATGGCGATATCCCGCAGGCGCAACTTGGTAACATTCAAAGTATGTTTGGAAACAATCAGTTCATTGGTCTTTTTCTGCAAATTCATTTTTGTTAAGTTTAAATCCGAGGCTTTTTTCTGCAAACTGCCATGTGCCGAATCCAATGCTGACGCAGTTTTCTGCAATTTCCCTTCCATAGAACTCAATACGGTTTTGGTTTTTTGCAGCTTCTTTTCCGCGGAACTCAACTCTGCCGCGGTTTTGTGCAGTTTTTCGGAAACTTTTTTTAATTGACCGGCACGTTCGTCAAGCAAACTCTTCCTGGCCGCCAGCTTGTCATCACGCAAGATTACATTCTGCCGTAAAACCACCGCTTTACTGGCAAGTTTTCTGTTTTTAGCCTGCTCAAATTCCAAAGCGGCTTTGGCAGCCGACATTTCATTGACTACCTTCAAACGCCTGATGCTTTCCTTTTCCAGGCGGGCCAGAAGTTTTTCTTTGGAAAGTTTGCCTATCTCGCCTTTGCGGCTTTTTAATTTGACTTCCAGGTAGTTTAAGCGGACTTGGACTTTAGCCAGTGTGTCATTAAGTTTTTTGACTTGTTTTGAGCGGGTTTCCGCATAACCGAGTTTACGCTGAGACTTCAGCAAAGTCGCGCGCGCTTTCCTCAACTGCACACATTTTGCCTTAAGCTCATCCAGCAGGATATTAGCGGTATAATCGTCTATCTGCGTTCCCCTGCCCATGAAACTTGAGCTCATCGGCGCCACCCCCAAACTGAGCGACAGAACCGACAATACCAAAAAATCACAGATAACTACAAGTATCGAATGATTCACGATTTAATCTCCACTCAATTTAGCTTTTTCACTGACCAGGTGCTGTTTAATCGGAAACAACATGATTGTCCGCAACAAAACACTGATAATAATACCGACGAGAGTTGATGAATATGCTATCAAACGGCTCGTATGCGGATTAAAACTCATAACGATGAACGCGGCGACTGTCCCGAGCAGGCCGACATAGAGTGGTAAATCCAGGAAAATATCCGCATTATGCAAACGCGCCAGCTTCACGTCGATAGAATCATTGGATTTGTCGATAAAACGTAAAACCGTCATGCCGAGGAAAAGCACCAGAAACTGAATTACGATTATGCCGCTGAAGATGTACAGGGAAACCAGCCCCATGGTTTTAAGCTGGCTGGCAAATCCGGCCCCCTGCCCAACTGTTCCGATGACCGCTCCGCGGTCGCCTTCAAACAAGTTGCGGAAAATTGGAGTATTGTCATAAAAGTAAGAAATTATCCACACACTCAAGGCCGCGAAAAGCAAGGCAAGTACAATATAGACAAGTATAAATGTCTTTCTATTTTTCATTACAATTATCCCTTTTTTTGTTATCCGGCCACTTTATTTTGATCCGGAAAATATTCCATTAGTTTCCATACGGATTTTCCCTGGAAAAACCATATAACTACTTACATAAAATAGGACAGGTCGACAATTATGCAAGAAAAAGAAAAAAGAAAAAAGAAAAAAACACATCGCGACGCTCCGGGGCGTTATTTTTTCCTTTATTCAAGGCGTCAACACCTCGATACTGTCAATTACTTCCAGCATTATATCCTTGTATTCAGGGATATTCGCTTCGTCTTCAAGAATTTTTCTCAAAGGGGCCGCGGTGGCCGGGTTTGACGGCGCGAAAACCGTACAACTGTCCGGCACTTGTTCGCTGGATAAATCAAAGGTCCCGATGCGGCGCGCGAGCTTGACCGCGTCATTTTTATCCGTCCCGGCCAGGGGGCGCAAAACCAGCATGTCCACCGCCGCGTCAATCGTCGCCATATTGGTAATGGTCTGGCTTGCCACCTGCCCGACGGACTCGCCGGTGAGCAAAGCCCGGCGTTTACGTTTTTCAGCCACGCTCTGCGCGATGCGGAACATCATTCGCCGGTATAAAACTGTCCTGAAACGAGGATTACACTTGTCCCGGATGAGTTTTTGCAAAGGCGCTAAATTACAGATAAATAAACGGGCCGGCTGCTGAAATAAATTCAAATGATGTCCGATTCGACGGACTTTATCAATAGTCGCCCGCGGCGTGTAGGGATCACTGTGAAAAGTCAGAAAATCACAACGGCAGCCGCGTTTCATGATCTCGTAACAGGCTACCGGAGAATCAATTCCACCGGAAAGCAGCGCCAGTACCGGGGAATTAGACCCCACCGGCAAACCGCCGGGGCCGCGGATAATATCATAATAAATAAAAGCAAACTCACTACGCAGTTCACACCAGATGGTAATATCGGCGTTTTCCAGGTCGATTTTCAGGGAATCATAGTCATACTCCCGGCCGGCCACCCGCGCCAGCTCGATTTCAATAGCTTTGGAATCCAACTCAAAATCTTTGTTGCTGCGCTTGGCGCGGATACGGAAAGATACGACTGATTTTTTATCAAATGCTTCCGCAAAACAGGAACGGCAGGAACTGTCCACCGCTTTTTTCATCGCCTCCAGCGTGGGTTCGCACATAATCACCGGCGAAAATGATTCCAGCCCGAAAGCGCGTTGAAGCTGTTCTTCGGCTATAGCCAGCTGCTCATCAGTAAAAAAACTTTTGTCTTTGCGTTCAAGCCATATTCGTCCACGAACCCGCGAAATCCTGATGTCATGGACTTTTCGCAGAAGGTAATACATGTTCTCCATCATACGCTTCTCAAACATTAAACGATTATTACCTTTTATCGCTATTTCGTGATAGCGGCAAATTATTGCGTTATACATAAAATCTCCTTAGAAATTCAAAATAAATTACAAAAAAAGTTTTTTCTTTTCCCCCAATCTCCTCAAAGCTTGACTTTAAAACCGAGCCGGGCTAATGCTCTGCTCACCTCCGTATCTGAACATTTCGCCAGAAAAACATGAAACTCCCGACGCAGGGGATAATCTCCACGCTGTTTTTCAAAAACAGCCGGCGAACACTGTAAACGTCTGCTGTCATCCTGAACATTATATGCCAAATTCACAGCAATAAGCATTTTTTCTTCAAAACTGAGTCCTTCAGGGATTGTTACGTACCTTTTTTCAGGCAGCGGCAGGTCAGGCGGATACCAGTTTCCAAGCTTCAAACCGAAAAATTCAGCAAGCGCGTTGACGCTCATTGCGGTTCCGTTTGCCTTGCCGTCAGCGGAATATCCCGCGATATGCGGCGTCCCGAATTCCAGCAGCTCCAGCAGTTCCAAATCCAAATCCGGTTCATTCTCCCAGACATCCAGAACCGCGCCGGCAATATCCCGCCGCTGCAACGCTGTCTTCAGGGCCGAATTGTCACAAACGCCGCCGCGCGAAGAATTAATGTAAAACGCGCTGTTCTTCATCGCCTTGAATAATTCACCATTCCCTGAATGATAAGTGGGATATTTCCCATGCTTATTTAAAGGCACATGCATAGTGATAAAATCAGATTCAGCAATAACTTGCGCCAGGTCCGCAAAATTATCCGCTCCTTCTTTTTCCGCCCGGGGCGGGTCATTGAGCAAAACCCGCATAGCTAAAGCTTCACCGGCTCCGGCGACTTTCGCGCCGACATTTCCCGCTCCGATCACGCCCAGGATTCTGCCGCGCAGGGAAATTTTGTGTTTGCGGGCGAGGTTCAGCAGAACCGAGCTCATGTATTGCGCCACAGATGAGGAATTACAAGCGGGCGCATTAGTCCATTCAATGCCGTTTTCCGCCAGCCATTGAGTGTCGATATGATCGTAGCCAATGGTTGCCGTCGCAATAAACTTCACCGTCGAGCCGCGCAAAAGCCCGGCGCCGCATTCAGTGCGCGTACGGACGATAATCGCGTTCGCGTCCTTTACATCCGCCGGAGATATTTTGCCGCCGGGCAAATAAATCACTTCCGCGTACGGCTCCAGCACTCCCCGCAAAAACGGTATTTTGTCATCTGCAATAATTTTCATTTTTAAAATATGGGTTACGGGTTACGGGTTACGGGTTACGATTTTTTATTGTCTTTTTCAAATTAGATAACATTGCTAATATATGATCAGACTTCTCAAGCCATATTTTAGCGTCACTTTTTTCAATATAAGATATATCCATACCAATATATACTTGAGTCGCAAACTCTGCAGCAGAGCCCTTGGCAATCTCTATAAATCTCATTTGTTCTTTAGCTGATTCTTTTTCCATTCCTTCCGCAATATTGCTGGGAATTGAAAGACATGAGCGAGTTATCTGATCCTTAAAACCAAAATCCTTACACATTTTAAAAGCCTTATAAACATCTGCGGAAAGCCTGGCACTAGCCTTCCAAACATCAAGTCTCTCACATTTCACAACTTTTCCTCCTTAACACGTAACACGTAACACGTAACACGTAACACTTTTTTAACGAAGTTTCATAAGTGCTTCGCGACCGGACATACCCATGCGAACCCCTACCGCTTCAGCGGAATTGCTGCACGCGATAATTTTGGCTTCCAGCATGTCGTCAAAAGTCTTGACGCCGGTAACAACAGCAACACGCTCCTGCAGTTTATTCGCCGTTTCCACGGCAAAATAGCCGCAGCCGATAAAGCCGTGCGCCGCTTTAATTAACAGAATAGCCGCTGATTCCGTGGGAATCCGCCACGCTTCAAATTCTTTCCCGTCAAGAATAATTTTTTCCATATTCGCCCGCGCCTCCGGTGATTATCAAAATATTTATTATTATACTGATTGTAAAAAAACATTTTTGGCTGTATCTGTACAGCATATATAAGAGTATAGCAAAAATAATAAATTGCGAAAAAAATGTTAAAAAAATTAAGGATATTCACATGCAGGAAAGTTTTTTACAGCAAAACTTCGCCGAGCGGGTCGGCGGCAGTGCTTTTGGTAAAGACACGACCGTCTACAAGTTCGAAAAAATCAAACGCGCCAAACGCGCCGCGCTGAAAGCCAGGCCCAATATAAAATTAATTGATATGGGCGTCGGCGAACCGGACGAAGCCGCTTTCCCGGAAGTAATCGCGGCTTTGGCCAGGGAAGCCGAGGTTTGGGAAAACCGCACTTATACCGATAACGGCATCCGTGAATTTACCGATGCCGCCGGCAGGTATATGAAGGAACTGTACAATGTGGATATAGACCCGGAAACAGAGATTGTCCACGCGCTCGGCAGCAAGTCGGCTCTAAGCCTGCTTCCCGCGTGTTTCATCAATCCCGGCGACATCTGCGTCATGACCGTCCCCGGTTATCCGGTAATGGGGACATGGACAAAATATTTCCAGGGCGAAGTCGTCAATTTGCCGCTGCTGGCGGAAAACGCTTTTATGCCGGATCTTGATTCTCTCAGCGCGGCTCAGCGCCGGCGCGCCAAACTGCTTTACCTGAACTACCCGAACAACCCGACCGGAGCTTCCGCTACTGAAGAGTTTTTCGCGAAGGCGGTTAAGTTCGCGCGCGAAAATAATATCCTGATTGTTTCGGACGCGGCTTACGCGCCGCTGAATTTCACCAGTAAACCTTTAAGCCTCCTGTCCATACCGGGCGCGAAGGAAGTTGCCGTCGAACTGCACAGCATGTCCAAAGGCTTTAATATGACCGGCTGGCGTTTGAGCTGGGTTTGCGGCAGCGCATTGGCGGTCAAAGTTTTTGCCGGCGTCAAGGACAACGCCGACAGCGGCCAGTTCGCGGCAATCCAGAAAGCCGCCGTCGCGGCGCTCGAAAACCAGGCGGAAATCACCCCGAAAATTTGCGCAAAATATGAACGCCGCTTACAAAGCATGACCGCGGCGCTGCGGAAAATCGGTTTCCCCGCCGTGATGCCGAAAGGTTCCTTTTATTTATATGTACAGGCTCCCCGGGGAATAGCTGACGGCGAAAGTTTCGCGTCCGGCGAAAATTTCAGTCAATGGCTGATCCGCGAAAAACTAATCAGTTCAGTTCCGTGGGATGACGCCGGCCATTATGTCCGTTTTAGTGCCACTTTTGTCGCTCGCGGCGGCGAAAAAGAAGAAAAAGAAGTTTTAAATGAATTTGCTAATCGCCTGAGCGATGTTAAATTTATTTGGTAACAGCCCTGATTATATAAGGATTGACAGGCATGATATTTGCAAATAAACAGAAGGAGATTCAATCGCAGATTTCTGAGTATTGCGCAAGTGTCCTGGAATGTATGGATGCTTTTCAGGAAGCGGTAAAAGAATATTGTTCCCAGACGGACAGGAATGCCGCTAAGGCTTCCTTTGCCAAGGTCCACAAAGCAGAAAGCAAGGCCGACGATATCCGCAGAGCGATTGAAGTCATGATGTATTCCAAGTCGCTGTTTCCCGAATCCCGCGGCGACATAATGGGTTTGCTTGAGACGATGGACAGGGTGCCGAACCAGGCGGAATCCGCTGTCCGCATGATATGGAACCAGTATGTGACAATACCGGAGAAACACGCTTCGGAGATATTAAATCTGGTCGATGTCTGCTGCCGGGCAGCCTATGCGATGGTGGAAGCGGCGGAAACCTTGTTTTCGAACTTCACTAATGCGGCCGTCGCTGTAGGCAAAATAGACGAGTTGGAAAGCGAAGCTGACAAAATGGAGGCCGCACTTATCGAACAAGTGTTTTCAAGCCATGTTGACAGCATTGCGACGATTGTGTTTCGCGACTTTATCAAATGTGTTGCCCAGATCAGTGACCGGGCGGAAAACGTCGGCGACAGGATTCGCATCATCGTAGCCAAAAGGACGATTTAGAATGTTTCCTTTAACTGGAGGTCTATATCTGGGTTGGGCGTTGGGTGCCAATGACGCGGCCAACGTTTTCGGCACCGCCGTAGCTTCGCGGATTATCACCTTCCGCAAGGCATCCATCCTGTGTTCAATAGCTATCATTGCCGGTGCAATGTTTCAAGGTGAAGGCGGTATTCGTACTTTAAGCAGTTTGAGCACACAAACGCATATGAGCCTTTTTGTCGTATCAGTCTCCGCCGCCGTCACGGTAACATTAATGACGATCATGCGCTTGCCGATAAGTACTTCACAGGCTATTGTCGGGGCGATTGCCGGTGTTGGACTGGCCACTGGCTCAATGCACTGGGGAGGCTTGGTGAAAGTCATAATATGTTGGCTGGCAACGCCCATCGGGGCGATGTTTATCGCATATATTTTTTACAAGTTGCTGGCCGCATTTGTCCGGCATGTACCCATGAGCATTTTAACCCGCGACAAAATTCTCTGGGGCGGCCTGCTGATCGTCGGCATATACGGTTCGTATGCGCTCGGCGCGAACAATGTTGCCAACGCCACGGGTATTTTTTCCGGCCAGTTCCCTGGAATATCCGATAGCCGGCTTGCTCTTTTCGGCGGAATTTCCATCGCGCTTGGAGTTCTTACCTACAGCAGGCGGGTGATGATGGCTGTTGGTTCGGGTATCATGCATTTGGATGCGTTCACCTCTTTTGTAGCTGTTTCATCAATGGCTGTTACGGTACATATTTTTGCTGTTATCGGCGTGCCCGTGAGCACATCGCAGGCGATCATTGGTTCAATAATCGGCATCGGGGCTGTCCGCGGCGTTCATGGTATTAAATTCCGTACCTTAGGTAATATTGGCTTTGGTTGGTTACTGACGCCCATAATCGCGTTAATCCTGTCATCATCAGGTTACGCCATCTTTTGTATAAAAACCGGAACTATTTTGAAGTAATATAACTCAAGTTTTGCAGTTCAAATTTGAGCGAAAAACGAACGATCAAACATTGAAAAACAACCATTAACATGCTATATTTCAATAGCTTATAGTAAATT
>VAOY01030497.1_pt1 | contig 27531 bp, 23 predicted proteins | sample 3393881 | NCBI WGS metagenome assembly VAOY01 (sample SAMN08290430, study PRJNA428436) | hydrothermal vent metagenome | isolation source: Deep-sea hydrothermal vent chimney | place: Indian Ocean: Southwest Indian Ridge
ACCAAGGTTTAGGAAACTAAAACAAGTGTCCGAAAGTTTACCGGAATGGTGTCCGAAACTTCTCCGGAATCACTGTCCGAAACCTCCGGAATTTCCAATTTTTCATCTTTCCAGTCGGCTAAGTGGTTAAAAAGTCTCCATTTAACGTTATCAAGGAATTCAGTGAGTTGGTTATTTTTAAATCCAACTTCCATTAAAAAAGCACAGACTAATAGAATTTTTAGTTTTTCTGTAAGGTAAAATAGGTCTGAACCTTTTAGAGCTTTCTTTTTACCATCCTTAGAGTAATGTGTGTAGTAATTACGAGAATGTTTTACTTGTTTCACAAATAATTTTTTGTCATCTATTATTTTATCAAGGATACCATTTGAATACTTGTCCGTGATTTCTGTTAATCGTGCATGTAAATTGAGATTATTCCCGAAATTAAATTGGTCTTTAAGCCATTTGTGAAATCCAGTTGGTGTTACTTTGAGAATTTCATCTTTCATTATTTTATACTCATCTCGAGGAATTTTTGTATGATTATGAACTCTAGCGTGAAAAGTTTCTGCCGATTGTGCCAAGTTCAAAAAAGTGTTTACTGTAAATCTATTCCCGTTATAGAATTGTTCAAATAGTAAATTGAATGCGGGTTCTAACAGTGAGTATTTCTTGTACCAATTTTTAATTATTGTTGAGAAATCGTCTTTAATTCTCTTATAATCAAAGAGCATTTCAAAATCTAATTTTGGCTTAATAGTTTGCTTACGATTAGAATTAGAAAAATATAGTTTAATATTCTTCCTTATAGGTTTTCCATCTCCATAATCTTTTGTGTGCTTGTCGCCAAGAAGATTTATAGAAAGAGGGTAAGTACTTCTGTAGAGAGCTAGAATTAAAAAATTCTGAAAACTATATACATATGATAGTAAATCATCAATACTTTGTTCTGATGGAGAGTCAACTTGAAACTCTACTCTTTGATTTATACTTACACTTTTTTGATAACGAGATAAACCTGGTTGATTTGCGAGAAATTTAAATTTTCCCGTTGCTTTGTCATCAATGTTAAAATCAATAGGATTCGGTAATTTATACTCTACAGAAATCTCATGTTTTTTAATTTTTTCAAAGTCATACCGCTTATTAATAAAACCACTAATTCCAACCCATTCTCCTAAATTATTGATTTCACTAGATATTCTATTAAATTTGAGCTCGTATACATTATTTACATGTAATCCAACCAATATATATCTTATTGAATAAATAACAGAAGGTTTACCTGTTTCTTCTCCTTGAACTAATGTTGCTCCACCAGATTTTGTCATGAGGCATCCATACAATACTACTTGTTTACTATTGCTTGTCAACCCAAGTATTAATTCTTCATCTTTTAATTCTGGGAGATATGGGTCTGAACAGAGACTGCCATAAAGCTCTAATGTGGCTCCTTCTTCAGGATGAAAGTTTAACGTACCATGTACTCTATCATCTTTGTTTGTTGGAAGAAACCATTCTCCTATTAATTCAAATTCTTTAGTCATTTAATCTCTTTTTTGCTTGCTTAAAATGTCTTGCTAAACCCAATATTGCGTATAGCGGGTTCAAGTGTCTAACAATAATGTTTCAAATTGAATGGAATTTGTAACTTTATTCATACAATAAATATTTAATTTTCAAAATTGAATAACATTGCGAAGGTTTTTTTGACCTTCGCAATGTTTAATGATATAAGAGAGAAATAAACAATTTAACACTTCTAATCATTGCTGCCGGTATAGTCTCTCGCTATGGTAGACTGAAACAACTGGATTCCATTGGTCCTAACGATGAAACGATTATCGATTATTACGTCTATGATGCCATTACAGCGAGAGCGTAGCGTAGTTGACCTGAAGGATGGCTATGGCCTATACCCATTGTTTTGCTTTTACTTCTTTATCAGTAAAACACTTGCTCACTTTTGTGTGAAGATGCAGGTCACATTTGTACCAATGTGTACCCTTAAAATTCTTCATGGTGTCAGATCTTTTCAATTATTTCTATTTCCTCTTCACTCAACTTGTAAAGCCCATACACCAATTCATCTATCTTTTTCTCGGTATGGGTGATAGTGCGTTGGATTTGCTGCCGCTGGGTTTCCAGTTTGGTGTTTTGTAATTGCTCATTAAATTTTAGCACGTTGTCAACGAGTTTGATAATTTTAACTGAAAGACCATTATCAAAGTTCTCTTTAATTGGAAATTCTTTTAACCAATGTAACCGAATTTGTGGAAATGTGTCTTTCTTGGAGAAAGGATTGTTTTTCAAAAGATACGTTGCCAAATTAGAATTTAAAAGACCCAACACGAATTTGAGGTCATACTCTGTATTGTTCAAGGAAAAACTAAAAACGCTTTGTTCATAGTAGAACTTATGATAATCTATTGTAGCCACAATACGATTACCTGTTTTTCGAATTAATATCTTCTCCTTGTTGAATACAGCTTCATTTCGCAATCTAATATCTGTCGCTTGGTGTTTTTCAATAGCATATTTTTCACGGCAGCAATACAATCCACCCCAATTTGAAAAATACCTTTTTATGTCCGAACCCACATACATTTGAAAAAAGGTCTTATCATACTTCTTGTTTTGAAAAGCAAATGCTTTGGCTGGACCTACAACCTTAACGCCATCACTCCATTTTCCAATTTCTGACAAGGGAACAGTGGCTTCATATATCGAATTTAATACTTCATCTGCATCATCGTCCAAAATGATTGGGATTATCAAAGTAGACTTATCAATTTCGGACATATTTATTTTGCGTTTAGGGGTGGTGTCTCTGTCATCAAATAGTCTTTCAGATTGATAAAACTCAATTTGTTTTTTACTTCTACCAGATTCAATAATAAAGATGATGGTGTCCACAGATGCTTTAAAAACATTCTTGCCTAAGAAAATGATTTTGTTCAGAGCATAATTTGATAAGATTAATTTACGGAGTTTAGTCGCTTGTATAATAGAGAGCCAAGTTTGCGGGGTAATTAAGGAGATAAAAGCTCCTTTCTTTTTTATAAGCATAGTACTTTTTTCGAGAAAGAACTGATAAAGTTCATATTTCCCTTCAGCCGTTTGGTATTTGTTTTTCATGTACTGTTTTTCTGTCTCAGCAAATGAAGTGCTTCTTCCAACGTAGGGGGGATTACCAATGACTGCATCAAAACCGCCTTGCTTGAAAATTTCTGGAAACCCTGCTTCCCAGTCAAAGGCGTTAATCTTTTTCATTTTCTCTGGGTATAAGCCAAGCTGGTTATCAAAAAAGTCAGTGCCTATAAGCGAGTTTCCGCATTTGATGTTATCGGAAAGATTGGGCAGGACCCTTTCGTGAAACAACTGCAATTGCTGATTGATGGATGCCTGTGTTTCACCTTCCAATGCTTTGAGCAGCAGGTTTAACTTGGTTACTTCTACAGCTTGCGTATCAATGTCAACGCCAAAGATGTTGTTGAGCAGGATTTGTTTCTTTTCCGCAGTAGTCAGGTTGCCGTCCGGTGTAAGCGGGTTGTCTTTCTTTTTTTTAGGCGGATTGATTGCATAGTATTTCAAGTGCCATTCAAGCAAGAATTGGTATGCCCCGATGAGGAATGAACCGGAACCGCAGGCAGGGTCGCAAATCTTTATTTTCTCAATGTCTTTTGGTTTCTTGCCTTTGATGAGTTTGCCAACTGTGTTTTCTACGATGTAGTCTACTATATATTTGGGGGTGTAATACACGCCTCCGGCTTTTCGCACTTCTGGTTTTTCTTCAATCTTGGCATGATGGGCTTTTGTCAGGCGAATGGTCTTTCCGAGAAAACGCTCGTAAACGCTCCCGAGAATGTCGGCAGGCATTACGGAAAATTCGTATTCACAATTCGGATAATAGAGTTCATTGATGATTTTCTTCATCACCTTATTGTCCACCATGAGGGTAGGTGTGATTGTGTCTTCTTTAAAGTCAAACAATCCCGAATTGTACTTTTTGTCTGCCATGTGGTAAAGGGCAAACAGGTTTTTGTAGATGTCACCTTTTTCTGCTGCATTTTTCAAGTTGCCGTATTGCTCAACGCCTCTGTCCTCACACATACGCAGGAAGATGATTCGGTCAATAATTTTCTGAACAGCATAGTTAATTTCATCCTCATTGAGCGATTTGTTACGTATTGCGATGTTGGTAGCAAGATATTTTCGCCATTCTTCAATGGATTTCAAGAACTCATCGTCAACAGTGGCGGTTCCTTTTTTCCTGGTGTCGCTCTTAACGTATTTATCGAAACGGCCTTTGGGTAAATTCTCTTTAGCGAAAACATCCCAAAGGAAATCGAACTCATCAAGATATTGGTCATAGGTAATGTATTTGATTCGCGATACCGATGCTTTGTCGGTAAGTATGGGCTTCTTGGTGCAATCGTAGATGGAAAATTCCTCAAAGTCGGTAACAATTGAAATGGGCACTTTTGCACTCCATCCATAACGCCTCACTTGATAGGCCGGAGCAATGTCGCCTTTGATGTTAATGGCCGGTTTTTTTGCGTCAACAAAGAATTTTCGTTGACCGAAAAGTGTAAAACCATAATCGGGAGCTTTAGTGCTGCTACCTACTTTTACCTTATCTTCATGGATTACCTCCCGGTATGCTTCAGCGTATCCCTGTTCATTGTCCACATCCCAACCGAGTGCTTTGAAAAATGGGTTGATGTAGTCCACTCGTGTTTGATGCTCATTGTAGCCATGTCGTTTGTATTCTTCAACGTGTTCGCTAAATCGTTCAACGAGTCGAGCTATTTTTTCATACGCTTGTTCTTTAGTTAATTCCATTTTCTTTCAATTTTACTCTAAAACCCTCATGCGGCATAGCCTTTGTTGTGCGGGACACAGAATATTAGTTTATCAAATATTTCTGTCTTTATGATATATTTATCTGCATCCCATTTTTTATTATCTCGTTTAATTTTAATCAGCCCGAAATAATCCAAAAATCTATCAAATGTCCTTAATGAATAACAATGTGAAGCATCGGTTTCAGGTGTACCAAAATTTGGTTCAATGGAATAATCTATTAACATTGGAAATGCTTTAAAATATTTGTCAGCGTAGAATGTGTCTAATTGTTTAGTCCCTCCGTATTTACTCAATAAAATCAACGTAAAACCAAATCCTAATTGTCCGATAATATCATTACTATACCTATCAAAAAATCCCCAATTATATTTTGAACCAAACACAGAAAATATATGTCTTAATAATTTATGGTTATCTGTAAATATTTTCTCTCCATTCTTTGTTAAACTCAATTTGTTATTTCTTTTTTTTACAATTCCACCAACTTCAAGTAATATTCTTGTCAATGTTATTGTTATTGAATCCAATTCTTTCGATAACTTTGAAAATCCAGATTCAATAAATTCATCCTTCAAGAATCCTTGATCATAAACAGTTGACACAATTTTGGGTGGTAAATAACCTTTTGCTGTCAGTTTTAGTTCTCCTTGTTTATTTATCAATTCAGAAAGAAATTTGATTTGGTTTAGTATTGGAATCTCTCTGTAGTCTGATTCGGTCAATGGAATCAGTTGAATTGGGCTGTTATTTTCGAAGGTTTCATAGAGGATAAATTGCATTTCATCAGGAGAATATCCTTCGAATTCAGAGATCCCATGTAAATTCTGATCATTCATTATTGTGTCAATTTGCAATTCATCTATCATATTATTAAGTGCCTATCCTGTATGCGCTGTTATCTGCTGGGTGGTTCATCTGACTCATCAATTTTTACCAATTTGTAACTTGTACTTCTTCCGCCACCTTCAGTCTTCCTTAATATTTGTTTATTAATTAAATCCTGTATATCCCTTAATGCTGTATCAGGAGAGCATTTTGTTATTATTGCCCATTTTGATGAAGTTAATTTTCCATCAAATCCGTCTAATAACTTATTCATCATCATTTTTTGTCTATTATTCTGAATTTTTAGTGCATTTTTAACCCAGAATCTATGTTTGTATAACACCCTTTCTAATATCTTGTCGGATGATGTTAAAGCATTCATTAAACAGTTTAGAAACCATTTAAGCCATTGGGTTACATCTAAATCACCTTTCTGTGTTTTTTCTAAATTGTTATAATATTCCTTTCGTTCCTGGCGAATTTGCGAAGACATACTATAAAATCTCTGAGAATTCCCATCGGCTCTGGCCAATAACATGTCAGCAATTGCGCGGGCTATTCGACCATTTCCATCTTCAAATGGATGAATTGTAATAAACCATAAATGGGCAATTCCAGCTTTAATTACTAAATCAATATTCTCTTTTTCACTAAACCATTTTAAAAACCCAGATATTTCTTGCTCAACCTGAAGTGCTTCGGGAGCTTGATAATGTACTTTTTCTTTTCCCATTGCTCCGGATACAACTTGCATTGGGCCTGTAGAATCATCTCTCCAATTTCCAACAATTATTTTATTCATTCCACTCCTTCCTGTTGGGAAAAGAGCAAAATGCCAGTCAAACAATCTTTGTTTTGTTAATGGTTCATCAAAATTTTGTGTTGCATCTATCATCATATCCACAACCCCGTCAACGTTTCTGTCCGAAGGAATCAATCCGGATATGTCCATTCCTAACCTTCGTGCAATGGATGAACGTACTTGTTCCGGATTTAGAATCTCTCCCTCTATTTCAGTGGATTTAGTTACATCTAATGTCAATGTTTCCAGGTTAGCTTCATTTTGTAATTCAAAACCTAACGATTCCATGGAGCCAACTAATTTTCCTTGTAAGCTCCTTACTTCTCCTAAAATCTGAAGTAGTTTTTCACTATCCCATTTGAAGTTTGGCCAATTGTTATGTTGATGGATGTACATTTTCACCGCATTATTTGCAGTGAATATAGTCATTATTCACCGCAAAAAAAATATTCTCTGCATATTATGCTATGAATAACTCTTTTAATCTCCGCATTTTCCCAAATAGCCTTACACGTTGTTGTGTGCATGTATTTTTAATTAATATATTCAAAATCTATCTTTTCAAATTCCTTTCCATTAGTTATAAGCAAAAATTGATGTTTTCCAAGGTGAAATTTTCGCGTTGTTATTAGTTTAGCGGATTACAAATGAACGTTTTGTTAATCTTAATATTGCGTTTACTAGGTTTAAGTGTCTAACAATACTATTTCAGATTAGATGAAATTTGTAACTTTATTCGAAGAATTAAAATAAAATACTTAAAATTGGATAACCTTACGAAGGTTTCCCGCCAGAAAACAGGCGGACAGGCAAACATTCGTAAGGTTTATGGATTTACAGATAAAATGAATAATATAACACTTTTGATCATGGCTGCCGGTATGGGCTCACGCTACGGTGGGTTAAAACAATTGGATTCAATCGGCCCTAATGGAGAAGCTATTATTGATTATTCAGTATATGATGCCATCAAGGCAAGATTCAGTAAAGTCGTTTTTATAATCAGAAAAGAATTTGAAGGTGAATTCAAAACAAAGATTACAAACAAATATACCGGAAAGATTGATGTTGAATTCGCATTCCAGGATCTGAATGCACTACCGGATGGATTCACCTGTCGGGAAGGCCGTGAAAAGCCCTGGGGAACGGGACATGCTATCTTAACAGCAGCAGATTTGATAAATGAACCTTTTTGTGTCATCAATGCAGATGATTTTTACGGCCGTGAATCGTTTCAAAAATTGGCGGAATTTTATGTCGATGAATATCTATCCTTCAGCATGGTTGGTTATCGATTGGATAAAACATTGTCGACCTTTGGCGGTGTAACTCGTGGTATTTGCAAAGTGGAAAATGATCGTTTATCCACTGTAGTTGAAACAGGGAATGTTCGTAAAATGGATTCCGGCGTTACTTCTGATGGTGACGTGAAACTGGACGGCAGTGAACCTGTTTCTGTGAATATGTGGGGTTTTACTCCAATTCTGTTTGATTATCTAGAGGAAATGTTTATGGATTTTCTAAATGAAAACGGTACAGAACTTAAGAGTGAATTTTTAATCCCCACTGTAATCAATGATCTTATTCAAACCGGAACAGAGGAAGTTCATGTATTGCGAAGTGACTCATCATGGTTTGGAGTAACATATAAAGAAGACAGACCCTATGTTCAAGGTGAAATACAAAAACTCATTAAAGCCGAGGTTTATCCAAAAAAATTATTCATTTAGTCCTTGAATCCGCATTGGATATTTAGCGTTTCTGTACTTTACCTTACCTATTAATTGTATTAAAATTCACCCCGGTTTTTTAATCTAAAAATAACAAAATGGAGAAGCGAGAATGTCGAAACATCAGTTTCAAACTGAAGTAACCCAATTACTGCATCTTATTGTTCACAGTTTATACTCTCATAAAGAAATCTTTTTGCGCGAATTAGTTTCCAATTCATCCGATGCCTTGGATAGGCTGAAATATCTTACAATCACCGATGATAAATTCAAATCATTGGACTTTGATCCCCATTTGGATATCTCTTTTTCTGAAGGCGATGTAAAAAGGATTGAGATTACTGATAACGGGATTGGTATGAATGAAGAAGATCTGGTTGAAAACCTGGGGACGATCGCCAGATCAGGTACGAAGTCATTTATGAATAATCTAACCGGGGATGAAAAGAAAGATTCCAATCTCATTGGCCAGTTCGGCGTTGGATTTTATTCATCTTTCATGGTGGCCGATAAGGTAGAAGTGCTGAGTCGAAAAGCAGGCGAGGAAGACGCTCATCGCTGGGTGAGTGGTGGAAAGGGTAATTACGAGATTTCTAAGGATATCCGAAAAGAACAAGGTACGACAGTTATTCTGCACCTGAATGATAATGGAAATGAATACGCCAATAGATGGCAGATTCAGGAAATCGTTAAGAAATATTCAAACCACATTGCTTTTCCTATTTTCCTCCATTACATGGATACAGAATATGATAAGGATGGAAAAGAAAAGGAAAAGAAACCGAAAACCGATCAGATCAATGCGGCATCCGCTTTCTGGAAGCGTTCAAAAAGTGATTTAAAGAAGAAGGATTATAACGAATTCTATAAATCCATTTCCAATGATTTTGATGATCCACTGCATTGTGTGCATACTCATGCAGAAGGTACACTGGACTATACAACCTTGTTTTACATCCCAAAGAAAGCTCCAATTGATCTTTATTATGCCGAATATAAACCCGGTGTCAAACTATACGTCAAACGAGTTTTCATAACCGATGATGATAAAGAATTACTTCCATCCTGGCTGCGATTTGTGAAAGGGATCATCGATTCGGAAGATTTACCTCTCAACGTGAGTCGGGAAATTCTTCAGCAAAACCGCATCCTTGCTAAAATTAAAAATAATTCTGTAAATAAAATTATATCGGAATTAAAAGTTATAGCAAAGGATAGTAAAAAATATGTTGAATTTTGGAAGGAATTTGGTCGTCCTATTAAAGAAGGCGTGTATCAGGATCATGATAATAAGGAAGCACTGCTTGACCTAATGCGGTTTAAATCCACAAAAGTGGATGGCTATACCTCATTTATGGATTATGTAGGTGGAATGAGCGGGGATCAGAAATATATTTATTTCATTACTGGTGAGAATGAAGAAGCATTGCGTCATTCACCACTCCTTGAATTATACAAAAATAAGGAAATGGAAGTCCTGGTTTTGGATGATGAAATAGATGATATTATCATGACATCCATTCCGAAATATAAAGAATGGGAACTAAAATCCGTTAACCGTAGCGATGCGGCTGAGGATTTAAAGACCGATGATAATAAAAAAGATGAAGACGATCTAAAACCTGTAATCAAAAAGATCAAGAAAGTTCTTGGGGATCGTGTAAAAGATGTGGTTGCATCTACGCGGTTAAGTGATTCTCCATCTTGTATTGTTGCTGACTCCAATGATCCCACGGCTCAAGTACAGGAAATGCTAAAAGCCATGGGACAGGCGGCGACTCAGGAAATTAAACCGATTCTTGAGATTAATCCAAATCACCCAATTGTTAAGAAACTTACTGATATGCGTAAATCAAAATCATTTGATGATACCTGTTTTTTGCTCTATGAACAGGCATTATTGATAGAGGGAGTGAAACTGGATAATCCGGCTGAATTTGTTAAGCGAATGAATGCTGTGATGGAGCGGGCTTTATAGCATATGTTCAAGGTGCATAAGTAATTGTGTAATTTAAAAAATGGCTGAAAAAACAAAACTCTGGTATCTGGAAAATTTCAATCTCTTTTCAGGGATGAATGAAAAATCCATGGAAGACATGGACCGCATAAGTAAAATGAAATCCAACAAAAAGAAAGAAATATTATATTTTCCGGATGAGCGAAGTGATACTATTTATATTTTGAAAGAAGGCAAAGTGAAAATTTCCCGTATTCACGAAGATGGTAGAACAACGTCAATGCAGCTTATTGGTCCGGGAGAAATATTTGGAGAAGGTTCACTTCTGGGGCAGGACAAACATGAAAATATTGCTGAAGTAGTGGAAGATGCAATTATCTGTACTATCAGCAAGGATATGTTCCAGGAAATGATGAAGGATAATCCTTTGTTGGACATGAGCATTACAAAATTTATCGGATTTCGATTACGAACCATTCAGGCTCATGTAGAGGATTTAGTGTTCAAAAATGCCCAGGAACGGATTGAATCCTTTCTAAAGCGGTATGTAAAAAACTTTGGAAAAAAAATGGTGGATGGTTGGATGGTACGGCCTTTTCTGAAACATCAAGAAATTGCAGATTTGACAGCTACAGCGAGACAAACCGTTAATATGGTTTTAAATGAACTATCGGAAAAAGGGACTATAAAATATACTCGACGGTTTATAAAAGTTATGGATACGAACTGGCTGAATTAGCCCTTTTGTCAGCTCACTGACAAAATTCCATTCCTATTGTTTATAATTTCTTGCATGAATAATCTTCATAATGGAAAATTTACACAGGTACACCTGGTCGTTCGGGATTCATGCAGTCTTTGCACTGAAAATTATAATAAACTAAATTCACTCCGCATGAAGGACGAACCATTCCAGTTAACCGTTATTAATTTGGATAGGGGAGATGCCATGCCAGATTGGTATGGACATATCGTAACTCCTTCCATTTTTATCAATAATAAATTATGGAAAGTGGGAGAATTAAAAATATCCGACTTCTCTGATAAACTCAATTCCTAATAAAAAAGCACTCAATAATAAACACAAGGAGGTATCATGGATACTACTCTAAATAAGTTCTCTGGTTTTGGTCATTGGTTACCCCGTATATCGTTGGCAGCCACTTTCCTCTACCACGGTTTTCCAAAATTCGGCATGGCGCAAGGGATGGCGGATATGATGGGAATGCCCGTCATTATGATTTACATGCTGGCAATGATGGAAGTGGCCGGCGCCCTATTGATTCTGTGGGGCGGTTTTGGACCCGATTGGGCCACCAGGATTGCCGGATTGATTTTCACAGTTGTAATGTTAGGAGCCATCGGAATGGTTCACTTCCAAGAAGGCTGGAACTCAATTAATATGGGTATGGGCAATATGGGCAAAGGAATGGAATTTCAAGTGTTGATAATTGCCGTCTCATTGTTTTTTGCATTCAAAGGCAACGGAGCAAACGAAGCGAATAATTAATACTTTGTCTCATCAGGTGTAGCAAACAGGACGGGGAGACATGAACACCCGTTTCCCCGTCTTTTATTATGGCACGTTAATTCTGCAATTCTTCAACATGAAAATGAAAATATCTATTATATTTCTTATGAGTTCTTTACTTTATTCGCAAATGATACTTCGTGATGATTTTGAAAATTTAGATAATTGGAAACCACTCACATTCCAAAAGATTGAAAAACACACTCAGTATACAATTGAAGCAGAGAATTCCCAAAGATTTGCTTTGAAGGCAAAGTCAGCTGCTTCCGCTTCCGGCTTGGTGTGGAAAGAATCATTTAATGTAAGCGAGATCCCAAATCTCCGATGGAAGTGGAAAGTGTCTAATGTGTTTTCAAAAGGAGATGCCAAATCAAAATCAGGTGATGACTATCCAATTCGTATTTATGTTATATTTGAATATGATAGTAAATCCGCTGGTTTTTGGGAGTCGGCTTTGTATGAGTCTGTAAAATTGATTTATGGTGAGTATCCACCCCATAGCAGTTTAAATTATATCTGGGCGAATAAAGACCATGAAGAAGATATAATTCCAAATTCCTATACGGATAAAGCACAAATGATTTCTCTTCAAAAAGGTTCAAAACATGTTGGAGAATGGATGGTTGAAGATGTTAATATCCTAGAAGATTACCAACGTGCCTTTGGCGAAAATCCACCCAAAAGAGCAAGCCTTGCAATTATGAGCGATTCGGATAATACCGGTGAATCAGCTGTTGCATGGATTGATTATATTGAATTAACCAGTAAATAAATATGGCTAAGAAAATTCTATTTATCGGAGTTCTTGCTGCTATTGTAGCTTGTTACTTTATTTTTGATCTGAATCAATATTTGAATTTTCAATATCTTAAAATTCAACAAATCCAATTAGCAGAATTTTACAGTGAAAATAAAGTTTTCACAATTTCGGTCTATTCAGGACTCTATATTATTCTTGCCATGCTTTCATTACCGGGTGCTACGATTATGACTTTGGCTGGTGGAGCTATCTTTGGTTTAGTGACTGGAACCATCGTTGTTTCGATTGTGAGCACTATCGGAGCTACATTCGCAATGCTAAACTGCCGATACCTATTTCGTAATGCATTCCAGCAAAAGCTAAAACCGATTATGAAAAAGGTAAATCACGGCGTAGAAAAGAACGGCACCCTGTTTTTATTCATGTCCCGATTGAGTCCGGTATTTCCATTTTTCCTAGTGAACGCAGCATTTGCAAAAACCTATATTAACGCTGTGACTTATTCACTGGTAAGCCAAATCGGGATGTTACCTGGTACAGTTGTTTATGTAAATGCTGGAACGCAGATTAGTAAAATGGAGTCTATTGGTAGTATTTTATCTCTAAATATGATCTTTGCGTTTGCACTTTTGGGCGTATTTCCACTTGTGTCGAAAAAAGTAGTTCAATGGTTAAAGAACAGGAAATTGAATAAATTGTTTAAAAAACCAAAATCCTACGATTATAACATGGTTGTTATCGGGGCAGGTTCCGGAGGGTTGGTTTCTGCCTACATTGCTTCAGCAGTAAAAGCGAAAGTTGCCTTGATTGAAAAACATAAAATGGGCGGCGATTGTCTGAATACAGGATGTGTGCCGAGCAAAGCTTTTATTCGATCTGCGAAAATGCTCCACTATGCCGAACGTGCAAAGGACTGGGGATTTGACTCAACGAAAGTGGATTACGATTTTGCTAATGTGATGGATCGAGTTCAGAATGTTATTAAAAAAATTGAACCCCATGATTCCATAGAACGATACACGAAATTGGGTGTTAATGTATATGAAGGAGAAGCAAAGATTATTGATCCTTTCCATGTAGAAATAAATGGGGAAATTTTAACGACAAAAAATATTGTCATTGCAACAGGCGCACGGCCTTTGGTACCGCCGATTCCCGGTATAGATGATGTTCAACCCCTCACAAGCGACACACTCTGGAATATCAGAGAATTGCCAAAACGACTTGTTGTAGTTGGCGGTGGACCCATTGGCTGTGAATTGGCACAGGCGTTTGCCAGGTTTGGATCAAAAGTAACGTTGATAGAAGGAATGAACCGTCTACTTCTGAAAGAAGATTTGGAGGTGAGCGAGGCTGTCCGGACAAAATTTGAAGCAGAAGGAATTACTGTTCTCACAGGGCATATGGTAGAAGGATTCAAAAATGAGCACGGTTCCAAAGTAGTCAATTGTGATTGTAAACCGGAAAAATTAGAAATTGAATGTGATGAAATCATCATGGCGTTGGGACGAAAAGCAAATGTAACCGGCTTTGGACTGGAAGAACTGGGCGTGGAAATCAGAAAAAATGGTTCCATTGAAACAGATGATTTCTTACGTACAAATTATTCGAATATTTACGCAGTTGGTGATGTGACTGGCCCATACCAATTCACCCATTTTGCTGCACATCAAGCTTGGTATGCGACAGTGAATAGTTTGTTCAGTCCGTTTAAAAAATTCAAAACAGACTATCGTGTTATTCCCTGGACAACGTTTACAGATCCGGAAGTAGCTCGCGTGGGTATCAACGAACAGGAAGCGATTGAAGAAGGACTGGATTATGAAGTGACTCGCTACGGTTTGGATGATTTGGATCGAGCCATTACAGACGGTGAAGACCTTGGTTTCGTGAAAGTGATTACGCCCAAAGGAAAAGACAAGATTTTGGGCGCCACAATTGTCGGGTCTCATGCTGGTGATATTCTTACAGAATTTGTTTTGGCCATGAAACATGGATTGGGATTGAATAAAATTCTTGGAACTATTCATGCGTATCCTACTATCGGAGAAGCGAATAAATACCTTGCCGGAAATTGGAAAAAAGCACATGCACCGGAAGGACTTTTGAATTGGGTTGAAAAATTTCATGGCTGGCGACGGTAAGATTTGATATACCGGATTGCTGGATTTTTAATATAATGGATTAGTTAAAATCGGGATGGTATTTCTACATTCGGTATTAAGAAATGAGGAGTGAATTGACTGCATGTCCAATAAGCAGATGATTCTATAAAAAAGTAAATATGAAAGCAACAGACTTATTTATTAAAGCATTGGAAAATGAAGGTGTGGAATACATTTTTGGAATTCCCGGAGAAGAAAATCTTGATTTTCTGAATTCGCTGAAAGGATCGAAAATCGAATTGATTCTCACACGTCACGAACAGGGTGCAGGGTTTATGGCCGCAACGTACGGCAGATTAACTGGAAAGCCGGGTGTGTGCCTTTCTACTCTTGGGCCGGGCGCCACCAATTTTACTACGCCTGCGGCTTATGCTCAACTTGGCGCCATGCCCATGCTCATGATTACAGGGCAAAAACCCATCAAGAAATCCAAACAGGGGCGTTTCCAAATTGTGGATATTGTGGATATGTTTCGTCCTATTACAAAATATACGACCCAAATTGTGAATGGAAATAATATTCCTTCCAGAGTTCGGGAGGCATTTCGGTTGGCTATGGAGGAACGACCCGGCGCAGTGCTTTTGGAACTTCCGGAAGATATTGCTGCTGAAGAATGTCATGACCGAATTTTTGATGTGGTTGGTTCCCGAAGACCGGATGCGGATACATCATGCATTTTGAAAGCGGTGAAAATGATTGAAAATGCCAATATGCCGCTACTTTTAATCGGCGCCGGCGCCAATCGGAAAAGAACAAGCAAAGCGTTGACTGATTTTATTGAGCAAACGGATATTCCATTTTTTAATACACAATTGGGAAAGGGGGTCGTAGATGAACGACACCATCATTTTTTAGGGACAGCGGCTTTATCTGATAATGATTTTCTTCATTGTGCAATTAATCGAGCAGACTTAATCATCAATGTGGGGCACGATGTTATCGAGAAACCACCATTCTTTATGGAAGAGGGCGGCACCAAAGTGATTCATATTAACTTTTTCCCTTCGGAAGTGGATGAAGTGTATTTTCCCCAATTAAATATTGTGGGTGATATTGCTTCATCTGTGATGAAAATTGCATCTCACGTGAAGAATAAAAGCAATTGGGATTTATCTTATTATGAAAGAATTAAGGAAGAAATCAAAGTCCATTTATCTAAATATTCACAGGACAATCGTTTTCCTATTTTGCCCCAGCGATTGGTTCATATTATCAGGGAAGAATTACCGGATGATGGCATTGTCACATTAGATAACGGCGTTTATAAAGTTTGGTTTGCCCGGAATTATAAATGCTATAAACCCAACACTTTATTATTGGATAATGCACTCGCCACCATGGGCGCCGGATTACCGTCTGCCATATGTGCAAAATTGATCAATCCGGAGAAGAAAGTAATTTCTGTTTGCGGTGACGGTGGTTTTATGATGAATTCGCAGGAATTGGAAACAGCAATACGTATTGGACTCAATATGGTGGTTATCATTTTGAATGACAGCGCATACGGCATGATAAAGTGGAAACAGGAAGAAATGGGATTTGACAATTTTGGTTTGGATTATAAAAATCCAAACTTCGTTCAATATGCTGAAAGTTACGGCGCTGTTGGACACAAACCGGAAAGCGATGAAGAATTCAGAAATGTGTTATCCCATTGTTTAAGTACGGATGGTGTTCACGTCATAGATCTGGCTGTGGATTATTCCATGAATCATTCTATCCTGAATGTTTTGTTAAAAGAAAAAACGTGTATTCTATAAAATGAAAAGGAAATCATTATGTTAAAAGTACTCTCACCTTATGACCAAAGTTTAATCCAAGAAATTCCGTATATGGGAAAAGATGAAGTAGAAAATGCACTGGAAACAGCTCACGATTTATTCCAGGATTCATCAAAATGGATTCCGGCTCATGAGCGGATTGCAGTCTTGGAGAGAACTGCAGACATTATGAAAACCCGTATCGAAGAATTGACTAAAACGGCAGCGCAGGAAGGGGGAAAGCCGTACACAGATTCAAAAGTGGAAGTTCTACGAGCTATCAATGGTGTAAAAATCGCCGCGGAACATATTAGTCAACTAAAGGGAGAAGAAATCCCCATGGGTTTGACAAAAGCGTCTGAAAACAGATGGGCATTTACCATGCGCGAACCTATTGGAGTTGTAGCATCAGTTAGTGCATTCAATCATCCACTGAATTTAATTGTCCATCAGGTCATTACTGCGTTTGCAGCCGGGTGTCCCGTGATTATAAAACCTGCCTCAACAACACCTTTATCCTGTTTTGCTTTGATTGATATTTTAAAAGAAGCCGGTATGCCAAATGGATGGTGCCAGCCGATTATTTGTGATAACGATACAGCAGAAAATTTAGTTACAGATCCACGAGTTCATTATTTTTCCTTCATTGGTTCGGCAAGAGTCGGTTGGTATTTAAAATCAAAATTGGCTCCGGGAACTCGATGTGCATTGGAACATGGCGGTGCGGCTCCGGTCATCGTTGAGAAAGATGCAGATTTTGAAGCCATGCTTCCATCTCTATTAAAAGGTGGATTCTATCATGCCGGGCAAGTATGCGTATCCGTACAGCGGGTTTTTGTCCATAAAGATATTTGTGAGGATGTTGCGAATCAGCTGGCGGATGCAGCTAAAAAGTTAATCGTTGGGGACCCAATGGATGAAAAAACGGAAGTTGGACCACTCATTATGCCAATAGAAGTTGATCGAGTGGAAGAATGGGTTCAGGAAGCTGTGGACGGTGGAGCAAAATTATTATGCGGAGGTAAGCGTATTTCGGACACCTGTTACGAACCGACAGTTTTGCTTGATCCTCCGGCAGATGCAAACGTTTCCATATTGGAAATATTTGGTCCGGTTGTATGTGTTTATTCCTATTCAGACTACAACAAAGCGATTGAAATTGCCAATAGTTTGGATCTCCATTTCCAGGCATCGGTTTTTACGAAAAATATCGATGTTGCACTGGATTGTGTAAAAAGACTGGATGCAACAGCCGTCATGGTAAATGACCACACAGCGTTTCGAGTGGATTGGATGCCTTTTGGCGGAAGGGATACTTCAGGAATAGGTATGGGTGGCATTCAATATTCAATGCATGAAATGACCAGGGAAAAAATGATGGTTATCAAAAGTGATGTATTATAGTAAATATGATTATTAAAGGAGACGCATGAACGTAAGAAATATTTTTTTCATTTTATCAGTCCTAATTCTAACTGCGATTGGTATCAGTTCGAGATTTTGGACACCCGTTTTATGGAGTTTAATTATTGTGGGTCCCCTTGTTTTATTGGGACTTTCTGATATAATGCAAAAGAAACACACGATTTTAAGAAATTTTCCTGTCATAGGACATGGACGTTTCCTCCTGGAAAAAATCCGTCCTGAAATCATGCAATATTTTGTTGAAACAGATACGGAAGGCAGACCCATTAACAGAATATATAGAAGCCTAGTGTATCAACGAGCCAAAAAATCGAATGATACGGTACCGTTTGGGACGCAGATGGACGTCTATCGAGTCGGGTATGAATGGTTGGATCATTCCATGTATGCTTGCGACCATGAAAATGTTGATCCTCATACAAGAGTGATGGTCGGGGGACCTGACTGTAAGAAACCCTATTCAGCAAGTTTATTAAATATTTCTGCAATGAGTTTCGGCGCTTTAAGTAAAAATGCAATTTTAGCTTTGAACAAAGGTGCAAAAATAGATGGATTTGCACATAATACCGGGGAAGGAGGGATTAGCCCTTACCATTTAGAACATGGCGGTGATTTAATTTGGCAAGTCGGGACAGGTTACTTTGGCTGCAGAACATCGGACGGAAAATTTTGTTCCAAAACTTTTGCTGAAAGAGCAACCATAGATAATGTGAAAATGATTGAAATAAAAATTTCACAAGGAGCAAAACCAGGACATGGCGGCATTTTACCTGCCAGTAAAAATACAGAAGAAATTGCAGCAATTAGAGATGTGCCACCACATATAGATGTAAACTCGCCTCCAACGCATTCGGCATTTTCATCTCCAACAGAGTTAATGGATTTTATTAAACTGCTACGAGAAAAATCCGGTGGAAAACCCATTGGATTTAAATTATGTGTAGGGAAAAAACAAGAATTTATCGACCTGTGCAAAGCAATGATTTCTACCGGAATTAGACCGGATTTTATTACCATCGATGGAGGTGAAGGCGGTACAGGAGCAGCCCCCATTGAATTCTCTAATTCACTGGGCATGCCTTTAATAGATGCATTAGCATTTGTTCATAATACATTAATGGGTTTTGATTTAAAGAAAGATATTAAAATCATTGCTTCCGGTAAGATTTTCAGCGGTTTTCATATGGCAAGAACAATTGCCCTTGGAGCAGATATGGTAAACAGCGCTCGGGCGATGATGATGGCTGTAGGGTGTATTCAAGCTTTAGAATGTAATAAGAATTCATGCCCGGTGGGCGTAGCAACACAAGATAAGAGTTTGATGAAAGGATTAAATGTAGAAAATAAAGCAAAAAGGGTTGCCAATTTTCATCATACGACATTACATAGTTTTAGTGAATTAATTGCGGCTGCAGGTATTAAAAATCATGCCGATTTAAAGCGTATTCATATTAATAGAAGAGTAAGTATGACATCTGTCTTAAGATACGATGAACTATTCCCTTATACGGAGCGTGGTTCCTTATTAACAAAATAAATGAAGAATAGGAAATAAGACATAATCATGGAAATATTAATTCAATATAAAGATATACTCCCAATTTCAATCCTGATTAAAACGATTACAAGGTCTTCAAGCATTGGAGGGGCACAATGGGTATAAAACCTGGAACAGTTGCTCCTGAATTTTCTATGAGCGATATTTCTGGTATTGAGCAATCTCCAGAAAAATACCTTGGGAAGAAATGGATGCTGTCGTTCTTTCGCTATGCTTCCTGTCCTGCATGCAATTTGCGTGTTCAAAATCTTCTTCAGGAGTATGATGAAATGCAGGAAAATGGAATGTCCATACTTACCGTGTTCGAATCTCCGAAAGAAAGCATTTTAAAGTATGTAGGTAAAACTGAACTACCGTTTCCTATCATTCCAGACCCGGAAAGAAAATTATACAAACTCTATGGGGTAGAATCTTCTTGGCTGGGATTTATCATGGGAGGTCCTACGATAATGAAAGCGTTGTGGAATGGATTTCTTCCCGGGAAAATGGAAGGGGATAAAGCAATAATTCCTGCTGATTTTTTGATTAATCCAGATGGAACTATTCATACTGTGTATTATGGAAAGAATATTGGGGATCATCTTCCCACGCAACGTATTTGGGATTTAATAAAAGAGAATTAAATGTTATGGATTTCGAAAATGGCTGTGGTAGTGATAATTCTTATGTTAACATCATGTGTGGAAAATAACCAATATGTTACTGCTTCTTTTAACGTGGAAGGAATGGATATCCGTGGCGGTATTCTATGAATGGGGTGACCCACCAGTATTGGTAAAGCCCTGGATGGGCTGAAGGGAATAAAGAAACATACATTTGATTTGGAAGCAAGAATATTTTCTGTAAAATACAATAAGACAAAGCTTTCGAAAAATAAAATCATAAAAACTGTTGAATCAGCAGGGGATTTCAGAGTTATTAACTGGACAATAAACAAGAAGAATTAAGCTATGTTTGATGTGATTATTATTGGCGGTGGTATTGGGGGAGCAGCCTCTGCACTCCGTGCCGCCCAAAATGGAATGAAAACACTGTGGTTATTGGGATCAAAAAAGACACGAAAACAAAGTAGATCCCAATGGGTCATGAACCTGGATAATATTGTGGGTTTCCATGAAGATATCATCAAGAATCAAGCCATTAAAACACTGCAAAAACACCAACAGACAGAAGCTGTTTCTTTACTTCAAAAAGAACATTATCACATCAATAATCGGATGCTGATCAAAAATACTATTCAGCGGATAGAAAATGATTTTCCTAATGTAACAATAATTGATGGTGAAGCTACTTCGTTGAAAAAAATGGAAAATGGGTTTGAAATAACATTCAATGATGAAACAGTTATTGCAGAAGCAGTGGTAATATCAACCGGTGTCATGGATGAACAGCCACATATCCAAAAACTGAATAAAAAGGGTGAATGGGGAGAAACACCTAATTGGATTTACCCTTTTGCCAATCGGGAACAACTTCTTTACTGCATTCGTTGTGAGGGACATTTGACACGAGAGGATCCAGTGGCTGTTATTGGTTACTCTAATGTTGCAGCAGAATTGGCCATGATGCTCCATGAACGGTATGGCAATAAGGTCTACATTTTGACCAATGGCGCTGTGCTGGACATTTCTGACGAACGATATAGTATACTAAAACATTATGGAATAGAGATTATTATTGAACCTATCACTGATTTATTGAGTGAAGGTGTAAAGCAGCTCCACGGATTTGTCTTTAAGCAAAATGATTCTGTTAAAGTTAAGTTTGCTTTGGTCTCTCTGGGATTGCATCGAGTTTATAATGACTTGGCCAGACACTTGAATGCCCGTCTTATGGATGAAGACCAACCGGAAGAAAAGCGGCACGTATGGATTAATCATAAAGGAGAAACATCCATTCATGGATTATTTGCCGTGGGCGACATGACGAAACGGGAGGATGAACCTGTCATGAAACAGGTTTATACTGCACAGGAATATGCCGTTCGAGCCGTGGATACTATTGATTCCCGAAGGCGGAAGAAAATGAGGCAGAAGATTTTGGATAAAGATTAAAAATACAGAGTTGGAATTTTAATCATCATTATTTTTTATGGCTCATCACAGTAGTGCGTATCTAAAAATTAAAATAGCATGTCATTCTGAACGTAGTGAAGAATCTCAAGCATAAAATAATTAACTGACATTTGAGATTCTTCAGTCTTCCGATAAATCGGAATCCTTCAGAATAACAATATTATTTATAAACATCCCCTCTGGAATCTATTTTTATAATTCGTATTTCATCTTCACTCATCAGAAAAATAACACGGTATTTTCCAATTCGTAAACGGTATAGTGGAGGTATATTTTTACCCTTTAAAGATTTTACATCCCCTAAAACAGGTAAATCTTCTATGGCTGAAATAATTCGTTTTGTGAGGCGGGGTTGCAGAGCCTTTAAATATTTTAAAACCTGCTTGCTTAAAGAAAAGGTCAATGATTATTTCTTGTCTGAAATACCTAATTCTAACTTTACATCATCCATTTCAACAAAGTCATTAGATTCAAGAATTTCCAGTATTTCTTTTTCATCAGATGATTCTAAAAGCAGTTCACCTTTATGACTAAAAGAATGATTCAAAAACCATTCTCCCATTGCTTCTCTTAATAAGTCTGAAATGGAACGACGGGTTATAAAACTAGCACGGCGGGCTTTTTCATATAACTTATTATCGATCGTTAAATTTATTCTCTTCATTATTTTCCATATAGTGATGTATTAATGTATATGTGCATTAATGTATTTAGCAAGTTTAATTTGAAAATAGTAATTACAATAGTCATCCGACAGATGCCATTGACAGTTGACGACGTAAAGCCATGAGGAAAGAAACGATTCATTCAATTGAGAATAGATGATGAAGTATCATATTTTTTTCACTTATTTGTTTTTGATTGATTATTAATGTCTTTTTATCCAAACAATCGTAAAATTATAAGAGGATTTTGGTTTATGGATAAAACATTTGTAATACAGTATAACACTTATCAGCAGTGCACTATCAGGTTTGTGCATGATAATAGTATGTTAGATTGGCTTTTGAATTTGATTATAAATCTTAAAAAGGAATTGAAGTTATGGGTGTAATAAATGTTTTTAAAAAAATATTCACTGTTTCATCAGAAACTGAACAAAAGCAACCTATACTTAAGAAAATTGGAATTGCTGAAGCAGTATGTCCCTATTGTGGTGTTGAGTTAGAGAAAAAACCAACTAGAAAGAAAAAATGTACAGACTGCAATAATTATATTTTCGTTCGAACTAGCCCATTTGATAAATCACAGGTATTGATAACTGAGAATGAAATTGATTTGATTGATGAACAGTGGGCAATTTATAATGGTACTTATGATGATTACTTAAGTCAAAAAAAGAAATTTGAATATGAGAGAGAAAAACTAACTAAAAAGTTTGGTAGTACAGCATCGGAGAATGATATCAAATGGTCACTTCTGAATGAGGAGTTACTATCAAATGCAAAGAATGGCGATTGGGGTTTATATAGAAATACTAAGTTTGCTTTGACTAATATATTAGTAAAAGAGGAACGTTATAAAGACGCTTTACTAGGGTATATAGAAATTTGTTATTTAGATCTAAATGGTCCTAATAATACTGGCGGAATGAAAGATTCTCATTTTCCACCATTTTCGACAGATAGGGCATTTCTAGCGCCAGGTATTGTCAAAAAGATTTCAAAAATGATCAAGGTATTAAACCTTGATAAAACTGAGGTAGAAATTTTGTTCTTTAGAATATCAAATAAACTGGAAAAAAGTTTAAAGCTCCCAGTGTCACCAAAAAAAGTTTGGGTTAGGATAAGTAAAGAATTGTAATATTAGAAAAGAATACTCTCAAAGCCAATCTAACTCGCACTGCTACTGACGCTGAAAGCTTCCAGCAAGAAAAGAAGATTCAGGAAAACAAAATGATGTTCAGATTAAAAGAAATGCAAATACAGAATACACAAACAAAGAGATAAATATGAAATGAAAAAAACTAAATTCTTTATACCTCTACTCATATTATTAGTGATATTTTTAGCATGCGAGAATTCAGAGGAACCAGACACAACTCCACCTACCGTTTCTATCGCATCTCACACTTCAGGTCAAACTGTATTCGAGATTGAAACGATAAAAGTATCAACGAATGATAATGAAGGGATAAGTAACGTTGAGTTCTACATAGATGATTCATTAGTGTTTTCAGACACAGAGTCACCATATCAATATAAATGGAATACTACTCATTATCAGAATGGGTCTCAACATATTGTAAAAGTAATTTCTTTCGATACCTCAGATAATTCTACGGAATCACAACCGATTATGTTGATAGTAGATAATACAAATTCATCTCCACAGCCTGTCAATATCATCAACGTATCGTATAATCCGTCTGAAATGGAAATCACCTGGGAAAAATCCAAAGATCATGATTTCTTTTTGTATGATATATACACTTCGGATAACGAAACAGGGATCAAATCACTAATTGAGTCTTTTTACAATATCGATGATACATTGTTTGTTTTAACTGAGTTTGACCTAACATCACCACTATGGTTATGGGTTGGCGTCACAGACACTTTGGGATATTCCACATATGGGAATAGTTATTCAGTTGTTGAATACCCTCCTACTGTATCCGAAATAACATCAATTATATTTGAAGATAATTCATTTAATATGTCTTGGGATCAAAATAATGATGATGATTTTGAATCTTACAGTTTATATGAGTCAGATAATGAAATTATGACTAGTAAGAATTTAATATATTTTTCTAATGATAGGATAGATACCAATTACTTACAATTAGGAATTAATAATGATGTAAGAAAATATTATCAATTAACGATTCAAGATATTTATGGTATTGAATCAAGTAGTCCTATCAAAATTGGTAGTTCTTATATAAAAATTGTTTTTCAATCAAATCGATTTAGTGATGTATTATTTTTAATAGATATTGATGGGAATAATAAGACTCAACTCACATACAGTGGGAATAGCAGGTATCCTATGTTTTTTCCTAATGGTCGAAAGATTCTATTTATTGAATATGAAAATAATTATAAATTTTACTCAGTCGATATTGATGGAAGAAACATGATGCAATTAACCAATATTACAGGTCGTGATAGAGATCCTGATATTTCGCCGAACGGAGAAAAAATTGTCTTTCAAACTAATCGCGATGCAAATGAAGAAATATACATTATGAACTCTGATGGTTCTAATCAAATTAATTTAACAAATCATACTGGTAGTGATAATGAGCCAAAATTTTCTTCAAGTGGAGTTAAAATTGTCTTCTACTCTTACAGAAATGGGAATACAGATGTGTATTTGATGAATAATGATGGGAGTAATCAAACACGACTTACAACAGAACCACAGTATGATGGACAACCTTCATTTTCTCCTGACGGTTCGAAGATTGTCTTTAGGTCATATCGAGACAGTAATTATGAAGTATATATTATGGATGTTGATGGTAATAATCAAATTCGATTAACGAATACATCCGGTGAAGAAAAAGAACCTCAATTTTCACCAGACGGGGCAAAAATACTTTATCAATATGACGAAACAGGGCACTATAAAGAAGACATTTATATTATGGATGTGGATGGCAGTAATAAACTAAACCTAACAAACAATCCTGAAGATGACAGAAATTCCCAATTTTCATCTGATGGTTCTTTTATTATTTTTCAATCTGAATGGGACCATGAAGGGAATTCTGATATACATAAATTGGATATTGACGGAAGCAATCTTACTAATATATCTAATGATCCCTATTTTATGGAGTATAATCCATCAATTCAATCACGGCCATGATCGATATTCTATTTACTTTTTCACACTGCTTAGAAAATTTCTACGCAATTTCAATCATAATTTCAGTTTATATTATGTTCTTAATATTATTTGAGTAGCGTATGAAAAAAGTATTTGATTTAGGGATTCTTGATACATCCAATGAATATGAAAGTCCCGTTTCATGAGTTACGACGCAAAGACCTTTAATGTAATGATTGCGTCGCCTAGCGATGTTCCATCAGAACGAAATATTGTTCGCGAAGTAGTCTATGAATGGAATACTGTCAACTCACAATCGAGAAAGATGGTTCTCCTGCCGGTTAGCTGGGAAACTCACTCTTCTCCTGAGATGGGTAATAGACCCCAGGCAATTTTGAATGATCAGGTGCTAATAAAGTGTGACCTCCTAGTTGGTATATTCTGGACCCGAATAGGCACTGAAACAGGAAAGTATATAAGTGGAACGGTTGAGGAAATAGAAAAACATATCGCTTCAGGTAAGCCCGCTATGCTGTACTTCAATGACAAGCCCGTGGAAGAGGGGAGCGTAGATAATGAGCAATATTCAAAGCTAAAAGTATTTAGAGTTTCGTGCCAAAAAAAAGGCTTATACGCTGCATATGACAGTCATTCTGAATTTAAGGAAAAATTCTATCACCATCTTCAAATAAAGGTTAATGAGCATGAGATATTTAAAGAGTCTAGAGACCAAAGCCAAGTCCATCCAGTCATTGTACAGTCTGAAAGGAAAATTCCATCTCTAAGTGATGAAGCTAGAATACTTCTAAAGGAGGCGAGTCTAGATAGACATGGATCTATTCTATTTGTTCGCTATAGCAATGGTACAGACATACAAACTAATGGAAAAAATTTAATAACAGAGCAAGATCGAAGGCAAGTGGCTAAATGGGAGGGAGCACTTCAAGAACTCTTAAGCAAAGAATTAATTGTGGAGCGCGGGCATAAGGGTGAGATATTTGAGGTGACAATCATGGGATATCAAATTGCAGATATGATTGAATTATAACCATAATAATACACCCAAGCCGGACGGTTTCTCTGCCGCTTGGTTAGATTCTGAAAGATATGATTGAAAAATTTGGAAACGGGTTAAATTCAAATTGGTTTAACCTGGTTCCAAAAGTAGAACTGCACTTGCACCTGGAGGGTGCGATTCCCCACGAGGCATTATGGACACTTATTCAAAAGTATGGAGGCGATCCATCAACCCCAAACCTGGATGCATTGAAGCAAAAGTTCGAATTCCGGGACTTTCCCCACTTTTTGGAAAACTGGGCATGGAAAAACCGGTTTCAACGTGAATACGAAGATTTTACATTCATGGCCGAAGCAGTTGCGACCGACCTGATACGCCAAAATATTCGTTACGTTGAAGCATTCTTTTCACCATCGGACTTTGCTGACCTTGGCCTCAAACCCCAAAAGCTGGCTGAAGCTATCCGTACCGGCTTATCATCTGTAAAAGGGATTGAAATATTCCTCATCGCTGATTTGGTTCGGAATTATGGTCCGGAAAAAGCAACCATCACCCTTGCAGAAGTAAACGAAGTTCGAGATTTAGGTATAATTGGAATTGGAATCGGTGGCGCAGAACACGAGTTTCCACCGGAGTTATTCGAGAGCGTTTATAAAGAAGCTCGTCGCCTTGGTTATTACACAAGCGCTCATGCCGGGGAGGCTATGGGTTCGGAAAGCATATGGGGAGCCATCCGCAGTCTTCGCGTTGATCGAATTGGTCACGGAACCAGAGCAGAAGAAGATAGAGCTTTACTTGATTATCTTGTGGAACACCAGATTCCATTGGAAATGTGTCCCATCTCTAATGTGCGAACCGGGGTAGTGAACTCAATCGAGGAACACCCTATCAAACGGTATTTCGAGCGTGGTATAATTGTTACAATCAATACCGACGATCCGAAGATGTTTGGCAACTCGTTGGCCGAAGAGTATCGGCTTCTTGAGGAAAAGCTAGGTTTTTCACGAGAGGAAATACGTACTTTGATACTTCAAGGCATCCGGTCATCCTGGCAGTCAGAGGACAAGAAAAATCAACTCATTGAAACGTTTAGCAACGATCCAGCCTGGGAAATGGGTGCAGAATAAATTAGCAGATGTTCACCAGATATGAACCTCAATAATGTTTAAACAGGTCGGAACATTCTGTGAAATTTATTTTAATTTATCTGACCCATCACAATAATGCGCACCTAAAGAAATGAAGTACATGTCTTTCTCGTATTGCAACTGAGGCTTACCCGCCGCAATGAAAA
>VAOY01001348.1_pt1 | contig 27410 bp, 24 predicted proteins | sample 3393881 | NCBI WGS metagenome assembly VAOY01 (sample SAMN08290430, study PRJNA428436) | hydrothermal vent metagenome | isolation source: Deep-sea hydrothermal vent chimney | place: Indian Ocean: Southwest Indian Ridge
ATATTCACCAAGTTCGGAATAGTAATCCTCAAATATTCCGTCTACGGGACTCCGGATTGTTTTCTTTCGGAGTCTGGCTTCGAGTGCCCGGACAGTAGCATCTCTCATGCGGGCATTTCCCTGGGCCTGCAGGTACGCCAGTTCAGTCCCAATCTGCTGTTCTTCCCAGAGAACCTTCTGCCGTTCCCACTGCTCCCGGGCAAGGTCCGCGGCAGCTTTCGCCTCTTCGAGCTGGGCCTCCAATATCTCGGAACCGAGACGTGCAATAGCCTGTCCCTTGCGTATGTTTGACCCCTTCGGGACCAGGATCTCATTGACCACCCCACCCTCTTCGGCAGCGATCGTAACATCGTAAAATGCTTCCACCGAACCTGTGACGCGGATTGCCGAAGTAAATGACCCAGGCACTACCTCGATCACCTGGACATTCATAATGCGGATAGATTCGACTTCCTCCACCGCACTGCTTCCACCACAGGCCGTCAAAATGACCGGTATTAATAAGGCCACTATATAGAACAGAGGTTTTTCTCGATTTCGCTTTGTACCAGTAGTAACTGCCATGCTATCGCTCCGCTTTCCTGTCCTTTTCATTAATCTGGCGAAGTTTCCAGTATGGAAACCAATCTAAACATTCCGTTCATGTTCTTACCTGATCGTCTCATCCACAAGAGGAACCTGCCCTATCGCAAGATCGAGATCCGCCTGGGCATTCAGGTGGTCGTAAACCGCCTGGGCGTAGTTGAATTCAGCCATTCTCAGTGCATTCTCTGCATCCACAACTTCCAGCCTGCTGCTCACACCTTCCCGGTATTGAGCAAGGGCTATCTCGAAGCCCCTGTTGGCCTGATCGACACTGCGGGACTGAGCCAGCGCCCGCAGTTTTGTCTCTTCAAGAGCATCCATCAAGGTCTCAACTTCGTTCATCGCCTGCTCTCTCAGCTGGATCATCTGTGTATCTACTCTGAGCAGAGCCAGTTTCTCCTGCTGAACCCTGGACGTCGTCTTGAAACCGTCGAAAAGAGGAATCCTCAACTGAATCCCGGCCTGAGACAGAGCAGTTCTCTGACTTGAGTTCTCTCCGAAGAAATCGAGTCCGTTGTTCTCCTGTGCGATGACCGTGTAGGAGTAGAATCCGGATAATGTAGGGTAATAGTTGGAGATGCTGGCTTTGATCCGTGCATTGCCAAGGTCGTGGTTGATCCTGATCACACGGATATCAGCCCGGTTATTCAGAGCCTCCTCGATAATTGGATCGAGCCCCATCTCCAGCGCATCCGGCTTTCCAGCTATCGACAACAGAGTCTGTGATTCCGGCGTGGCTGCCCGGCGGGTCTCCAGATCAAGTTCCATCAAACTGCCGGCAAGAGTCAACGGCGATTCGACATTAATTCCCATCAGTATCGCCAGATTCCTGCGCGCGGCATCCAGAGCATCTGAAGCCCTTCTCAGCTGAGGTTCCAGGTTCCCCAGCTCAACTTCGAGGCGCAACACATCGTAGTCGCTGGCAAACCCGGCTTCTCTTCTGGCCCTTGTCTCCTCGAGTGTCTGGATCAGTCTCTGAACACTGTTTTCGGTAAGACGGAGGCTTTCTCTGGAAAGCAGGACACCGTAGAATGTCTTGCGGACCGCTGTTGCTGTCTGCTGCGCAACGCCTCTCAGAGCTTCAACCGCAAGCTGCCGGGCCGTGCCGGCGACCTTCAATCCGATGAATACCGTGTAATCGAAGAGAGTTTGATTGATAGTGATTCCACCGTTCCAGTTGTTATCGGTACTAAATCTGAACGCAATGAAGTCATCGGGTGAGGCGGACGGGTCGAAGATGATCGCCGGAATAAATGACTCGAGTGGCGTCAGGTTTTTTGTAACCCCTGCATTGAGCGTGAGATCGGGAAATGCCGAACCCCTCGCCTCTGCTACCTGGCGCTCGGCAACCTGAAGGGCATATGAGGCGTCGAGTACGCTTCTGCTCTCCTCGAGGGCGATCGCTATGCTCTTCTCGATAGTCAGCGGATCGCGCCCGGAAGCAACCGGAATCTGCTGGGCATTCAGGCCGGCAGGCAGCACAAGAAGAACCAGCAGCGCACTTACAATGCCGAATCCTGTTCCGATCACTTTCTCTTTCAGGATATCACCTGATCGTACAGATGAATGAACTCTCAATTGCATTCCATTTACTCCGATCGGGGAGAAAAGGTCAAGAAACGCCGAACCGGCCCGAACCAGAACTGGCTACCGGAACGGCTAACAGCATGCTGGCGGGATTACCGGATATCCGGCTCCATAAAGATACGTAACTGATGAGGCAAAAGGTACACTCTATGATGACCTGAAGATGACCTGTCAGTTCAGTATTTATCAGAGATGATACGGGTCAGTTACAGGTCAAATTCAGGGTGTGATTATTATTCACCCTTGAAAGTCCCTTTCCTCTTTTCCAGGAAAGCGGCAACACCCTCCTTCTTGTCTTCTGTAGTGCACAGCAGAGCGTGCAGATAGGACTCGAGTGTAAAACCTGCCGCCGAGTCCCCCTCCTGGCTTCTGTTGACAGCCTCTTTGGCGTACATGACGGCAAGAGGCGGTCGTGAAGCGATCGTGCGGGCGAGTTCCATCGCACTCTCGATCAGATCTTCAGCCGGGACCACTTTATTGACCAGACCTGTTCGGTGGGCTTCCTGTGCATCGATGAAGTCACCGGTCAGTATCATCTCCATGGCGCGCCCGAGACCGACAAGACGGGGCAGACGCTGGGTGCCTCCATCGCCCGGGATTATACCCAGTTTCACTTCCGGGGCTCCAAATTGCGCATTCTCAGAACAGATTCTGATGTTGCAGGCCAGTGCCAGTTCAAGCCCTCCTCCCAGTGCGTAACCGTTCACGGCAGCAATGACAGGGATCGACAGACTTTCCAAACGGGCGAAAAGGGCCTGCCTTTCCTGCGTAACTCGCCGCCCCATCCTGGCATCCCGGTCGACCAGCTCCTCGATATCGGCCCCGGCGACAAAAGCCTTTTCTCCCTCACCGGTGACTATCAGCACCCTCAGTTCATCGTCCTCTTCGATCTCGTCGAGCAGTTGGGCCAGCTCTGCTGTCAACCCGGCTGAAATCGCATTCATTTTCTCCGGACGATTGATGGTCAGGAGACCGATGTTGTCCTCTTTCCTGTAAATAAGTGTCTCGTACATATCCCTGTTCTCCTGTGCTGATCTCACATCCTCGATCGAATCACTCAATTCAGAATCTGACCGCCTGTCAGTCGAATGCCTTGATACCCAGTTCGAATGCTCCGATGATCAGCTGCTGGATCTGTGAGGTTCCCTCGTAGAGCGTATTGATCCTGGCATCGCGGTAGAACCGTTCTACGTCATACTCTCCCGAAAAACCGTAGCCTCCGTGAATCTGGATCGCCTTGTAGGCCACCCGGTTAACCATCTCGCTGCAGTAATACTTTGCAATTGAGGTTTCTCTTGTATTGGGCATATCCTTGTTCTTCATATCCCCGGCACGATAAACCAGGAGCCGGCCTGCCTCGCATTCAACCACCATGTCTGCGATCATCTGCTGGATCAACTGGAAGCTGGCTATCGGCTTGCCGAACTGTATCCTCTGCTTCGCGTATTTCTTGCAGACATCGATGCAGCCCTGCGCTGAACCGACACAACCGGCGGCTACGGTGAACCGGCCGAAATCGAGAGTACCCAATGCTACCTTGAATCCCCTGTTGACCTCCCCCATGACGTTCTCTTTCGGAACACGGCAGTTTTCCAGGTAGATCTCACCTGTATTGGACGCCCGCAGACCCAGTTTGTCGTGCAGGTCCCTGGTCGAGAAACCTTCATAATCCTTCTCTACCAGAAAAGCGGTTATTCCCCTGGCCCCCGCCTCCAGGTCCGTTTTGGCATAGACAATGGCTATGTCGGCAATCCCGGCGTTTGTGATCCAGGTCTTCTGGCCGTTCAGCACGTAGTAATCCCCATCTTCAACGGCAGTCGTACGCATGCTTGCAGGATCGCTTCCGGCATCGGGTTCGGTGAGACCGAAACAGCCTATCCACTCACCGCTGGTCAGTCTGGGAAGGTATTTCTGCTTCTGCTCTTCACTGGCGAATTTGAAGATCGGCAGTTCGACGAGAGAGACCTGAACCGAATAGGTTCCGCGTAGAGATGAATCCACCCGACCTATCTCCTCGGCAACAATGGCATGGCTGATGAAATCGAACCCGGCCCCGCCGTACTCTTCCGGGATCGGTGTACTGACAAACCCGAGTGCCGCCATCTTGTTGAAGAGATCTCTCGGGAATTCGCCTTTCTTGTCGTTTTCACTGGCTACAGGAGCGATTTCCTCGTTGGCGAATTTCCGGATGGTATCCTGGATCATCTTCTGTTCTTCATTCAGGTCGAAATCCATCAGGTTCTCCTTTTAACACTCATGAGGGTATTGCCGGCACATTTGAGCCTGTCCGAGAAACACTCCGGCTGCGGCTTACGCCGGAATCCGGCTGGCTGCGTTGGTCTTCGCAGAATATCCTCGACGTAGCACAGTGGCTACGTCTCCGGGTATTCCGCTCGACCGCCTTGCCATCCAGCGCCAGCGTAACCCTCGCTATCGTCGGCTTCTCGGACAGGCTCAATTTCCTGATACCTCTGGAATCCTCAATACTTGTGGAATCCTTCTCCCGATTTCCGGCCGAGTCTGCCCTCCGCGATCAGTTCTCTGATGATCTCGGGCGGTCTGTAACGATCATCGTTCAACCTGGAATAGAGGGTCTCCATCTTGGCCAGGTGGATGTCGAGGCCGATCATATCGATCAGTGCCAGCGGACCCATCGGCAGACCGGCTCCCAGCTTCATGGCTGTATCGATATCCTCAGGCGAAGCGATACCATCCGAATAGACCACGGCAGCTTCATTCAGAAGGCCCGCCAGAACCCGGCTGACTATGCCGGCGGGTGCTTCCCTGGCCGTGGCAATTGGAACTTTCCCCAGCATCTCTGAAAAAGATCTGATTGTCTCGATCGTTTCATCGGAGGTCCCTTCACCCCTGATGATCTCAACCAGCTTCATGATCACAGCCGGATTGAAAAAATGCATCCCCACAACCTTGTCGGGACGGGATGTGGCCGATGCAATTTCGCTTACAGAGAGGGCCGTAGTGTTTGTGGCCAGAATTGTTTCAGGTGCGCAGACCTCATCCAGCCTGGCAAATACCTCTTTTTTAGCATCGAGGTTCTCGAAAATCGCTTCGATGACTAAATCACTGCCTTCAGCAAGCTGCAGATCGGTCGACCAGGTCATGCGTGACAGCACGGTGTCCATTTCCTTCTGAGATATCTTTTCGTTTTGGACCCGCTTCTGCAGACCACCCTCAACCTTCTCTCTGGCCGCGTTGATGATCTCATCAGCAGTGTCAACGATCACGACATCGAATCCCTGCTGGGCACACAGTTGTCCGACTCCGGCGCCCATGATCCCGGCACCCATGACAAAGGGTTTTTCGACAGTCATTTGTGTTCCTCCTCATCGTGCCTTGCCGGCCCGACACTTCGGCGCTTTCGATACATCACCGTAATTACGGAGCGATGCACTCAGCCGGTCAGTTCAGTCTTTCAATGATAATAGCCACACCCTGACCTCCGCCAATGCAGAGGCTCACCAGACCCATCTGCTTGTCCCGACTTTTCAGCGCATAGATAAGTGTTGTAAGTATCTTTGCTCCAGTTGCTCCTACGGGATGTCCAAGCGCGATGGCACCTCCATGGACGTTGACGATAGAACGATCCCACTTCAGTTCCCGTTCGACGGCAATGATCTGGGCGGCAAACGCCTCGTTCAGTTCTATAATGTCTATATCTTCCAGGTTCATACCCGCTTTTTCGAGTGCTTTGCCGACCGCCGGCACCGGACCGATGCCCATAATCGCAGGATCGACGCCTGCATGCGCATAAGAGACGATTCCGGCCATCGGTGTGACTCCGAGTTCTAAGGCTTTCTCTTCCTTCATAATGAGAACGGCAGCGGCAGCATCGCAGAGAGCACAGGCGTTACCTGCAGTGACAGTTCCATCCTTCTTGAAAACAGCAGGCAGCCTGGCCAGTTTCTCAACCGTGATTCCCTCCCGCGGGATCTCCTCTGAATCGAAGATCTTCGTCTCGCCCTTTTTCAGCGGGATTTCAACAGAAAGCACCTCTTCCTTGAATCTGCCCGCTTTCATCGCCTCGATCGCCTTGTTCTGGCTCTCTGCCGCAAACTCGTCCTGCTCTTCCCTGCTGATATCATATTTGTCGACAAGCGTTTCTGCTGTCATTCCCATCAGGTGCCCGGCCAGAGGGCAGAGGAATCCGTCCCTGTGCAGGATATCTATAAGTTTGCCGTCACCCATCCGGTTCCCCCATCTGGCCCCCTCTGCTATGTAGGGAACCTGAGATGAATTCTCGGCTCCTCCCACCAGAACCACTTCGGCGTCTCCGGCCTTGATGATCTGGGCGGCCAGGGAAACACTCCGCAGGGAGGAACCACACCGCTTGTTTACAGTGAAGGATGGCACTTCTACAGGCAGCCCGCTCCCGATTGTTGCCAGGCGGCCGATGTTGGGCCCCAGGCCTGCCTGCCAGCCGGTCCCGAATACGACTTCATCAACCTGATCGGGTTCTATCCCGCTTCTTTTGACGGCTTCCTGAAGGACCAGAGATCCCAGATCCACCGCGGATACACTCTTGAAAGCTCCGCCGAAGCTGCCTCCCGCGGTTCTCACTGCGCCGGCAATAACGATGCCACTCATGTCGAATCCCCCGATGCGATATGTAAGAAGAGGAAGATCTGTTCAGGTAATATGTGTATAGCATTCATTCGTGGTGATTAGAAACTGCGGATAAAATCAGATTGTGCCGACAGGACGGACTCCCCTGCCTTTTCTTTCCATATCTCCCAGGTCATCCCTGGCCGTTTCGGCAAGTTCCTGAAGGCGTTTGACCGCTTCGGGGTATCTGTCGGCCACATCCAGCGTCTCACCTTTATCATTCTCCAGGTCGTACAGCTCCAGGCCGGTAGAAGCCTGCTGATAAGGAACCGAGAGGCCATCCTGCCTGGTGGGCCGGACTCCCAGTGTCCTGTAATTATGCGGAAGATGGAGTTTCCATTTACCCTGGCGAACCGCCTGCAGTTGATATCCTTTCGAATGCGTATAGTAGTAGAAGAGATGATCACGGGGATTGGCATTCTGATCGCCCTCAAGCAGTGGAAGAATATTGACGCCGTCTATTGTCTGCGCGGGCAGCGGTGCCCCGGCAATAGCCGCAAAAGCTGGAAGCAGATCCATTGTTGTCGCAATCTTCGAGCATTCAATGCCGGCCGGGATGTGTCCGGGCCACTGCATAATACACGGTACACGCTGCCCACCCTCCCACGACGTACCCTTGCCTTCCCGGAGTGGCCCGGCACTTCCTGCGTGACTGCCGAAATTGAGCCAGGGTCCGTTGTCAGAGGTGAACACCACAAGTGTGTTGCGATCGAGCGAATATTTCTCAAGTGTCCGGATGATTTGACCCACCGACCAGTCGATCTCCATCATCACATCACCGTACCTGCCCTGTTCGCTTTTCCCCCTGAACCTGTCTGAAACACCCAGAGGTGTATGGGGCATGGAGTGAGGAACATAGAGGAAGAACGGTTCGTTCCTGTGTTTCTCGATAAATGCAACTGCACGCTCTGTATACAGCGTTGTCAGGGTATCCTGATCCTCCATGGTCAGCACCTCACCGACTTTTTCATTTCCGTCGATCAGAGGCAGTGGAGGATGCACAGATTTATTGCCTTCCGAAACCGGATTGCCATGATAGTCGTTGGGCCACATGTCATTGGAATAGGGCAGTCCAAAATACTCATCGAATCCATGCTGGAGAGGCAGGAATTTCCGGTGATGCCCCAGGTGCCATTTGCCGAAGATGCCGCAGGAATAGTCCTTCTGTTTGAGTACTTCAGCGATGGTCATTTCCCGATCGCTGATTCCGACCCTTGCCCGCGGCATGAGTGCGCCGCGTATACCTATCCTGTTCGCATAACAACCTGTAAGCAGAGAAGCACGAGATGCACTGCATACTGCCTGGGACACATAGAAATCGGTGAAGCGGATACCATTTGCGGCCATACGATCCAGATCAGGCGTTTCGAAATCCCGTGCTCCATAACACCCGACGTCGCCGTATCCCTGGTCATCAGTAAAGATCACGACGAAATTTGGAAGACGTCCCGAACGCGAGCAGGAAGACATGAGGGCGGGCATGGCAAGAGCTGCTGAACCCAGGGAGATATCCCGTAAGAATGTCCGCCTGATAATAGATCGGGTCATAGCCTCACTCAGCAGGACGATACGTGAGCTGGATACTTCTGCAACTGACACGATCTTACAGCCCGGTCAGGAGTCCAGCCTACCGGAATTTTCCGCTCAGGCAGGATCCTGCCTCACTCAATCCCTATGGCTTTTATCTCCGGAATAGGCACCCTCTATGTAGTCCAGAGCGGCGGCTCTGACCAGTTCAGTCTCTTCGGCGTTACCGGACAAAATTGTATTGAGTGATACGGATTTCTGAGGTACAGGTTGTGGCGAATCCAATATTACAGATCAGAAATCGGATAGAGACGCTGATCTCTGAAGGATATTAAAGACCGGCCTCCCGCCTGGCTTCGTCGAATAGAGGCGTGGAATAGTACCTGTCACCTCTATCTGCTATTATCGCAACAATATTCCCGCGTTTCATTTTGCTTGCCAGCTGAACAGCCGCCCATACAGTAGCCCCTGAACTGATCCCGGCGAAGATGCCTTCATGCCTGGCGAGCATCTTCGAAGTGACAATGGCGTCATGATCCTCGACCCTGATGATCTCATCCACCAGGCCTGCATCGAAGATGGTCGGCATATACCCTTCTGTTGAATTCTTGATTCCCTCGATCCTGCTGTCGATGGACGAGGGCTCAACGCCGGCGATCCTGCCTCCAGTGCCGGCTTCCCTGAGTGCCGCCCCGATGCCCATCAAGGTGCCGCCGGTTCCGAATCCGGCAACAACAGCATTCACATTCCCGTCAAGATCATCCACTATCTCCCGACCTGTACCCTCCAGGTGAGCCAGAACATTGTCCTGGTTCTCATTCTGGTTGATATAGAAGATCCCATCGGAACTCTTTTCGGCCATTTCCTTTGCAGCCCAGATACTGGAATCGGGATCGTCACTCGACGTGAGTGTAAGTTCACACCCCAGATAATAAAGCATGTACCTGCGTTCTGATGACTTTAATTCGCTCATAAAGAGATTGCATCGATACCCTTTCAGGGCGCAGACCATGCCCAGTGCAATTCCAGTGTTGCCGCTCGTCGCTTCGATTATCTTCGCACCGGCAGACAATTCCCCCCTCATCTCTGCACCCTCAACCATTTTCAAGGCTATCCTGTCCTTGATCGATCCGGAAGGATTCAGAAGCTCCAGTTTCCCGTATATTGAAACGTCTGAAACCGAGCTGAAACTGTCGAGTTTCACAAGAGGTGTGTTGCCGATTCGATCCAGAAGATTTCTGTGAACCATACAAACCGTTTCCGTTAAAAGGTCCCGAATGATTGCCGGATAGATTCCGATGTGAATATGATTACTGCAAGGAATTCTTTTTGTTCCCTGCAGTCTCACTGGAATCCTGCTGCAGTGTTGTCCAATCCGGTCAATGAGCATTGAAGCAGTTGAATTGTCCGCTGCAATCAGCCAATAATTGTCCATCTAACAGCATAAACCGGGGTAATTCATACTCCGGAATGAACGGATCGGAGAAAACAGTGTTGAAATGGGGAAAAAACACAGGAACACAGCTGGTCGGTGCTTCGGCTCTCCTGACAGCCGTATTTCTTCTGCGATGGGCCGGCATCGTTGACGGACAGCAGGAAGGCCCTCTTCAGCTAACCTCCCCTCTCGGTCGATCGTTATATGCACAGACCGATGCCGGTGAACAGGTATCTGAGATCAGGAATCTCCTCAGCAAATCCCCTGACAACGTTGAAACGTGGATGGAGCTGGGACTGGCTCTGGCAGGTTCGTGGCGCTATCAGCAGGCGATAGATGCTTATTCTGAAGGACTCTACCGAGATCCTTTCCACGCCCTGCTCTACCGTCACCGTGGACATCGTTTCATTTCGACCAGACGATTTGAGGCTGCAGCGGCTGACCTGGAATTAAGCTCCAGACTCGATCCCGGAAATTGGGACACGTGGTACCATCTGGGACTGGCTCATTACCTCCTGGGCAATTTCGACCGGGCAGAGTCAGCCTACCTGAAGTGCCGCGAATTGACTCAGGAAGGCGATGACGGCGCGCTGGTGGCTGTATCAGACTGGCTCTGGATGACGCTTATGAGACAGGGTAAGGAAGATAAAGCCTCGCTGATTCTGGAAAAGATCCGCGCCGACATGGAGGTCGGAGAGAATACCTCCTACCATCAGCGTCTGCTCATGTATAAGGGACTTCTAAATCCCGAAGACCTGATAACCGATGATGCCGAAGATCTGGAGATAGCCACATCCGGTTATGGAGTAGGCAATTATTATCTGGTAACAGGCCGAAAGGAAGAAGCTCTGGAAATCTTTAGAAGAGTCGTATCCGGATCCTACTGGCCCGCCTTCGGATTCATCGCTGCCGAGGCGGAATTGTCACGGATTATCAAATTGTAAGAACGAGATCGGTCAAGAGCTGCCGGTTCTGTTCCAGGATTCAACGAAGCGTCAGAGAGAGGCGGACACCGATAGCTCTGTTCTTTATCGTTGAACGAGCATCTGGAATGCTGAGGAACCGGATACTGAACCGTCGACTATCCCGGTCACCGGGAGCCAGCCAGAGCATATCTGCCAGCATAAGCAGATAGGTCCCGAAAACAACTCCACGAAGGTACTTCTTTACGGTTCTGGCCCTGTACCTTTCATCCGCAGCTCGACGATCATGCACCTTTTCGTTATCCATGGTCCGGAAAAATTCTTCGGGAGTAACCTCACGCCGGCGCACGAAATATCGGTAAGAACTCGTCCCTGGAATGACCGTGGCACCGTACTCATTAAGATCTATCCTGAAATCATCCGGTTCAGGTGCCAGGAGACCGTACAGGGCCGCACCTGCTATAAGACCGGCATATATTTTGGTGCGGGTTGGTGCATCTGGCCGGGGCAGATTCAGAGAAGATTGGAAAGATCTTACAAACTGAGCCTGGACCGGAACGTTGAGAAGCAGCAGCAACAGAGATGGAACCAGAATTCTCTTTCCTGCAGTCCCGTTCAAGGCAGACCCTCCCACCGGCCGTAATAGAGTTCTCTGGATGTATCAGAATAAACGCTGATACTGATCGAACCATCCTTAGCGACATGCAGGTCGTATTGTCCGTACGGATTGAGATTGTCGATGATGGTCTGCCGCTGCCAGGAGCCGCCGCTCGTAAAACGGGCAAGTCCGAGACCCTCTTCATGGGGATAGAGCGCCCATAAACCACCATCGGGTCCGGGACCCCTGCAGAGACGTATCAATCCGTTATCTCTCCCTTCATCTACCATCCCTGCAGCAGTGTCATAAATTCTCCCGTCCGTTTTCTGATAGAGAATATGAAGATCGCCGTCCTGATCGTACTCACAGGCCGGGGTCGAACCGGGATCAATCGATGTGGCAACCTCAGTGGATGTCCAGAGTGATTCAGGTGCAGCAGCGGTCTTCAATACAAGCGTGGTCCCCTGTGAATACCTTTCTTCAAAGACGACAATAACAGGCCCATCGGGCCCTACGGTGAAATCATAGGTGTTTATCGATATCCTGTAGACGAATATCTGTCCGGCCAGTCTCCAGTTCTGGAATGACCCGATCCAGTAATTGATCCGGTCGGTGTCAGCGTTGATTTCCAGCAGATGCAGGTTATCAGGCTCAATCAGCAGTTTCGGCGATCCGCCGAACGATTCAGAAGGTACAAAACGCTCATAGTTCCATTCACTGCCATCGAACTTCGCGTATCTCAGGTCCGCATGATAGTTGTCCTGATAGGCAAGATGAAGAGTGTCACCCGGACCCGTTTCAATAGTCACAAAACGCCCGAATCTTCCTACGGTATCGATACGCGTTCTCACCCACTGATCAGGTCCAATCCGACGGGCATAATACAACCTCTCGGAATCTCCATCGTAGTAGACAACATGAACGGTACCGTCTGTCGAGGTAGTCAGGCTGCTGTGAACACCTGCCAGATTTCCGGAATCCAGAATTTCAAATACCCAGCCCCGGCCTGTCGGCCGGGTCACCCCTTCTGATCCGCAACCGCCGGTCAGCAGCACAAAGAGCAGCCAGAGAACCGACGCGCGAAACCCTGATATTCCTGTAACGCAGATATTCACACTCTATATAACTGCAGCCCGCTATTTTGCTTCACATCTCTTCCCATAATCCGAGCCTGATTAGTCACACCATGATGCAACCGACACGGGTGAGCTGCGTGTTCATTATATGCTGCATATTTGCGTGGGTTTTCAGCTGCTGATGTGTCAATTAGACAGAAGCGACCTCAACACGCCCCGGGAGAATCAGATGGACGAAAAATCCATCCTGCAGATTTATGAGAAGAATATTATACCTCTTTATGAGTATGTCTCCCGGAGGTGCGGCGGAGATAGAAGCCTTGCCGAGGATGTAACGCAGGAAGCATGGCTGAGAGCTGTCGTCAACTGGCGGCGTAAAGGTATTCCAGAAGAGCCTGTGGCCTGGTTGAAGACGGTGGCAAGGAACCTCCTGCTCAACTACTTCAGGCGCGTCAAACCTGTGTCTCTTGACAGTCTGCCCGCCGGATGGGAACCGGGCAGGTTCGATGATGGATTTGAAACCGATTCTCCTGACACAGCGATCCTGATCAACAAGGCCATGGCCCTGTTGAAGCCTGCACAGGCACATCTTCTCGAGGCTTTTCATTTTGAAGGAATGAAGGTGTCGGAAATCGCCGCCACGCTCGGAATTTCGGAACGGGGTGTTGAGGGCAGATTAAGAAGATCGAGAATCTCCCTGCGCCGACACCTGGAGACTTTTCTCAAACCGGATGGAGTGAAAACATGACTGACACGCATCAGCCCAGACCTGAATATGTCGAACATCTACAGTGGCAGATCAGGACAGCTCTCGGCAGGAAAGAAAGGTTCAGCTCTCCGATCAGACTGACCGATTACCGATATCTGGGGATTGCCGCCCTGGTGCTCGTCTCCTTCTTCTGCGGAGCTGCAGGAGTAGTGGCAAAGGACCAGATCCAGGAATCGAGGCAAAAGGAACTTCTGATAGCTCGTGTCGAGATGGAGTTGAGACTAACAGAACTGCAGTTGAGGATCATCCGATCAGAGATGACGGAGATTCAGAATCAGTTCCAGGCAGGGTTCGTGGGCGAGGAGGCTGTATCTGCTGCTCAAATGAGACTGCAGGAGATCGAATCACAGCTTATATGTCTCCAGATCGACATCGAGGAAATAAGAGCCAGCGGCGAAGAACCTCGCAACGATCCGGCTGCCCCACTCATAGGAGGGAAGGACTACTTCTCTGAACGTCTGACCCACCGGCTTGCGGTGGTAGCACTGGCCTTGAAGCAGGCAGAAAGAAAACAGAAGAGAAGCAGGCACCTGCTGGATGCCGGAGCGATTAATGAAATCGAGTATCAGGAAATGGAGGCAGCATTCAGAGAATCTCAATACGCATACATGGATCTCGCCGCTCAGATAGAGATCCGTGAGCGTTTTCTGAAAGGTGAGATCACTGAGGAAGACGTAACAAGAGAAGTCAAACTGAACAAAATGAAGAATCGACTCGAACTGCTGAGATCTCTCATCCAGATAACTGTAGCACAGGGTGAAAGACTCCAGCAGTTATTCGAAAGAGGGCTGATCAGTGAAATGGAACTGTTACGTTCCAAAGTCAAAATCCTGGAGGAGCAGCAGGAAATCGAATACCTGACACGGCAGATAGAGCTCTTCTCTCCTCCTATTCCTGTTTGAGTGTTTCAACAGGATTAACATGGGCGATTCGTCTCGCAGGCAGGTAAGAAGCAGATAAGGCTACGCCAAAGAGCAGGATCTCCTTCAGTACGTACAATGATGGAGCATCGACTGCCGCCTGCACCAAAACGTTTCCACGGAACCCAGACGTGTCCCCTGCTCCACTGCCTGAAACCCCAGTGATGGAGACCGGAGACGACACCAATGATGCTGAAAGTACTCTCCTCTCCTGTGGTAAAGGTACGGCCTAAAGCCTCTTCTCCGGGATAGAGGAGATCGGCAAGATATTCTGAAATTACAGCTGGAATCGGATCAGGCAGCTCATCTCCAGAAATGAATTCCCGTCCGCGCAGGTTAGCTCTGAGAACCGAGAAATACCCATCCGTGATCGGGTTGATGACGGAGAACTCTTCGATCGCCCGTCCGCCATCGGAATTCCTCCGGGATTCATTGTATTGAATATCCAGACACCGAACACCGCTATCACTATGCCTATCATTCCGCCTGAGACCGAGAGCAGAGCGTTCTCAGTGAGCAACTGACCCATCAGGCGGCGACGGCTCGCTCCGAGAGCAAAACGAAGGCCGATCTCGTGTACCTGCTCTGTGCCTCTTGCGAGTACGAGGTTCGCGACATTGGCACAGGCGATCGCGAGCAGGAGAGATACTGCTCCCAGGAGAAGGAGCAGGGGCGACTCAATATCCCCGGTTATGGCGGACTGCAGAGAGATGATCGGGATACGCCGTGGATTTCCTTCCCAGTCTACGAAAGTATCGGGCATTTCCTCATTCAGCGTGACCGCCAACCGGTTCATTTCAGCCTGAGCTGTTTTGATGCTCGCACCCGGCTTCAGCCGTGCTATTACTTCGAGTATATAATAGCCTGTCGATTGGAATTCGGGCAGGGTGACGTCGAGCGGCAGCCAGACATCCACCTCCTCTCCCATTAATCCGCGTGGAGATACCCAGCCAGGATCGAGAACTCCTATTATCACGGTCGGGTGCCCGCTCAAGATGATCGTCTTACCGATGATGGATCGGTCCTCTCCGAAGATGCGCCTCCAGGTCGAGTGACCGAGGATGACAACCTGCGGCATTCCATTGAAATCGTCCGCGAGGAATATCCGCCCGAGGATAGTGGCGGTGTCCAGTATCTGGAAAACCTCAGGAGTCACCATGATTCCGCTGAGTCGTTCCGGCCTTTCACCTCCAATGTAGTTCGAGGGTCTGCTCGGTGAGGGCTCCCATCGAGCTGTAAACAGTGCTTCTGATTTCCCATTCGCGGTATTGCGGCACCGGATGGGAAGGACAGTTGAAAGTGCGTCCCCGATGGTCCGGCGCCTTAAATTCCGGTTATCTATCCTTGCAAGCTGTTCCCGGGTACTTTCAATTTCACCAAACTCTCTATGTGCCTCGGCACGCGCTTCTTCTTCCTTCATCCCTTCTTCCATCAGACTTTCGATCCTGCTCTCCAGGTGAAACATGATCTCTTCGTCTATATTCCGGTTCAGATGTCGGTGTGATTCTTCGAGTCTGAACAGGCGCTTCCAGCCCGATCTGCCGTCCATTACACCTCTCCGGCAGCCAGTTCAAGTACATATCTGACTGCATCAGTATGGCTTATCCACTCCTTCATATCTTTCCTGAGGCATTTCTGGCCAGCCGTGGTCAATACATAAAACCTGGCCCTCCTCCCCTTTTCTGAAATCCTCCATTCCCCTTTCAGCAATCCCTTTCCTTCCAGGCGATGAAGTGACGGGTAGAGGGCGTTGCCCTCTATCTGTAACCGATCTCTTGACAGTTTCCGGATTTCTTCACCAATGGCCAATCCATGCATCGGGCCACCAAAGGTGAGTGTCTTCAGTATCAATAGATCGACACTTCCATACATCAGATTATTACTTGAGCCGGCCATGAGTACTCCGGTAGATGAGATGATCGTTAAGCTTAGTTTCCGTCCGGAAACGGCCCTTTTGCGCAATCTCGGCGTCAATCTGCCGGATTTCTTGTGCGACGTACACATGTACGTCTCCGCGCAATCCGTTGATTTCCTTGACCTTGCGTAAAATTACTCGTTTCCATACTGGAAACTTCGCCAGTGCCCATCCGGAGTTATCGGAAAGGCATTGGCTTAAATCACCTGTTGATATCAGCTGTTGATTATAAGACGACGGAAATGAAAGGAAGGTTGCCTGAAAATACAATTATTCTACAGGTATACAGAAGATGTCGAAGTGGCGCCACCTGGTCAGGTCGTCCTTTCCTACAGGCTCTCCGCGGTAATTGGAATCGCTTTCGACCCGGTAGACCTCATACCCGTGGCTGGTTACTTCATTGTAAAGTTCCTGACGTTGTTCGCTGTTAGTATTCTTGAAGACTTCAGCTTTAATAAAGGGTCTGGTCTGTTCAATAAGCCCGGAAATCGACTGAAGAACCGCAAAATCATACCCCTCGGTATCGATCTTTATGTATCTGATTCTCGATGCCAGGGACTGGTACTCTTCCTCGATCAAGGATTGAAGGTTCCGTCCTTCCACCTCAAGTTTGAACGCATGGCCGTGCCGCCACCTGCTGATCCCCTCGTGCAACCCTCCATTGCAGAATCCCGGGTCGGAGTACTCGAATTCATACTTACCTGAGGTTCTGGTAGCTGCAAACATCAGGGGAATGATGTTCGTCTTCCCGCGATTCAATTGTGCGTTTTTCTCAAGGACGGGAAATACATATCTGTTCGGTTCGAGAGCCAGAACGCCCCCCGATCGTCCGACAGCCAATGCCATCGGGATTGCCGTATCACCGGTATGTGCTCCAATGTCGATTCCGACGTCCCCGGGCTCCAGAAAAGTGCGGAGTTCATCAATGGCTTCCTGAGTGAAGTGTTTCTTCCCTTCACTGGAATGCAGCCATTGGGCATAGCTTATCTGTCCCTCTCGCGGCAGATCGAAAGTGTGAATCTCACAGCCGAATACCTTCGGCTTCGGTCTGAATCCAAGCAGATAAAAGACTTCCTTCAGCCTCATGCCTGCTATCCTTTCATTTCGGATGTGCTGTCACGATTTCCACCGAATATATCCTGATACACTTCCAGCGTTTTATCCGCCATGACTTCCTTGGTAAAAGATTTCACCTTCTCGTAAGCCCGTGACACTATCCGATCTCTCAGTGTTCCATCAGATAGAATTCTTTTCACGCCGGCTGCAAGTGCTTCAGGTCGTTTCACACCTCCCAGCAGGCCGGTGACGTTATCTTCCACGATCTCCGGGATACCCCCTGCATCGGTTGCAACAACCGGCACCCTGCAGGCAAATGCGTCCAGGATCGTTGTGCCGAATCCTTCTGTTTCAGAAGTAGTCAGAAACAGATCGAGCTCGGGAAGAACCCGGGGTATGTCACTCCTGAATCCTGTAAAGATAACGTGGTCGGTTATTCCCCTGTCTTGAGCATATCTCTTTAATCTTTTTTCCAGTTTCCCTTCTCCGATAATAAAGAACCTGGCCTGAAGATCCTCTTTCACCAGCAGCTCTGCGGTATCCAGAAATGTGAAATAATCTTTATGTGGAGCAAGAGCGGCGATATTCCCTATAAGCTTAAAATCAGAAGACAGGTTGTATTCCTCTCTCAATATCCCGGATCCACAACCTGCTGTAAACCTGCCCGGATCGATGCCGGAATAAACGGTTTTCAGTGCGGATTTATTCACGATATCTCTGCCGGTGATCTCCCTTATGGCATCGGATACGCAGAGGATCTTTTTAATGTTCGGGTGGTTGTACTTTCGCTTCGACTTAACCGGAAAATCAACTCTCCTGCTCACAACCAGTGAAGCACCATTTCCGAAAAAATCGGCGGCCAGAAGTGCAAACGAGAGCGCATGCGAGTCGTGAACATGTATAATATCGATTTCATGCCCTCTGCATATCTCCCTGACTTTCCGCGCAAACAGAAGATTTATATTACTGCCCTTTCTGACAGAACAGTGCTTATAAGTCTTTGAAATAAAATATTGCTCTATAACAGAATTCTTTGCACATAAAAGTATCTGTTGAATGTTTTTAGTATTTAGTTCTTCGTAAAGATACGTCAGCTGCTGTTCTCCACCTCTCCAGGTCCTGGCAGTAGATATATGTAATATAGCAGGATGTATTTTACTCACTGGTATCTGTCTTGATTCTGACGCAATTCGTTCAGTTTTCTGTATTTATGATAGGCCGCAGAGGCCGAGATCGTGCAGATCCGGTATCCTGCCCGACCGTCCAGTATCCCAAGTTTGAAGAAATACATTCTGACGAACCGGGAAACGGCACTGATGATCCCTATAAGCTTCGTCCCTCTCCGGTTGCCAGCCAGAAGTTCCTCCGCCTTGAGGTGTGAATACCGCTCAACTCGCTCATAATGTTCATCTATCGTGTAAAAAGAATAGTGCAGAATATCGCCCTGCAGATGAGTTGAGGCCGGTTCGCCGTCTAACCTGAGGCTTTCATGCACGTAATCTCCCTCCCACCTGGCGATTTCTGCAGGAAAGAGGCGGGTTTTCACATCCGGGTACCATCCGCAGTATTTGATCCACCTGCCGCAGTAATTGGTCCGACGGTTAAAGCAGTATACTCCATTCAGACCTCTCTCTTTTTCAGTGGTGATCGAGTTTCTCAAATCTTCCGACAGGACCTCATCGGCATCGATCGAGAGAATGTATTCATGACCGGCCAGCGTATTGGCATAATTCTTGGCGTTTGAATATCCTTCCCATGCCTTCTGTACGAATTGAGTTCCTCTTTCGATGCAGATCTCTCCGGTCTTATCGGTAGAGAACGAATCCACGACAATCACTTCGTCTGCCACACCATCCAGCGAATCGAGGCATCGCCCGATATTGCGCTCTTCGTTCAGAGTGATGATAACCGCTGAAATCATGGTCTTCGATTATCCCACGACGCGAAAGATATGCCAAACAATAATGAGAGTACGATTGATGCGGAATTCCGGATATTTCCCTTTTTCAGGCCGCTTCTGTGTCAGCCTCAACGAACTTCGAATCCCACTCACGCAGCATGGCTGTGAAACCTGCAACCAGGTCGGGAGAGAACTTGGTCCCGATTCCCTGTTTCATGACCTCCATTATCCTGTCGAGAGATTGTGGTGGTTCATAGGGCCTTTCTGTGCGCATGGCGTCATATACATCGCACAGTCTGACCACCTGGCTTACCCTGTGCGGAGTGCGCTTGTAGATCATTTCGGGATATCCCTCTCCATCGAGCGCTAGGTGGTGTTCGTATGCAGCTACTGCTGCCATATCGAATCTTTCTCCCGATCGCATTAGAATCCGCGCGCCTTCAACAGGATGTCTCTTCACGACCTCCCACTCTGTATCTGTCAGCTTGCCCGGTTTGTTCAGAATATCTTCCGGGATTGAAACCTTGCCGATGTCGTGCAGCAGAGAAGCCTCCCCGATCATCCTGATCTCCTGTTCCTTCAACTTCATGTGTTCGCCCAGGGCGATCCCCAGTACTGAAGTATTCATCGAGCGGACTGAAGCCAGTTCGTTCCCCTCGGTTACCGGAACGATCGGAATCACCAGTCCATCATCTGTATGCATCGCTCCCCAAATGGAATCGAGTACCGATCTGGATAGTCCGGCAGGTATCTGACCATTCCTGTCAGCCTCTTCAAACAATCCGTCGGCTGCATCGGCCTGTTCGAATAAATGAAAGAGCGTGTAAGTTTGTGAAGCCCTGTCAAGCAGGCTGGCCGGTCCGAATCTGATGTGGTGGTATTCTCCCGGTTCTCTCTTGTTCAGATCATGCTTGCCGCTGACATACTCAGAGAGTTCTACCATGAATTCACCCATCTCTTCACGAGTCACGCCCTCAGAGAATTCGATCCTTTCAATGCCACTGCTCTCCAATCGTCCGGAGAGTGCCCAACCGCGCATCTCATGTAGGGGTTGATCGGCATAGACCACTTCGTCCGTGAAGAAGGTAAAGGCCGGATTCTCATTCTCCTCCTGGAGCTTGTCCAGAGATTCCTTGATTTCATCGAGTGCCTGCTGCCTGGCCGCGTGTTCTTCCCCATAGAGGCCAATCGCTGAAAGAATGCGTGAAAGGGCGTGAAGGAATTTGACGGCAGCATTCATCGCGCTCCTCCCCTCTTTCCTGCCACAGCCTTTATCCGGGGATCCTTCGATTTAAAAGCGGCTTTAAGAATCCTTTTTGCCTTCGAATTCGAATTCCAGCGATCGGCCAGAACTGCTATAGCCTCCAGCATCTCAGGGGTGGCAGGGGTGAGACCATAGATGAAGAAGAATTTCCTCTGCCATGTCAATTGCAGGAGTGCATTCAGAACTTCCGGGGAGTCGGACGTCCCCAGCGCTCGGATAGCAGCCCTCCTGACTCCCGCCGGTTCTTTTCCATCCTTTGAAATAGAAATAATTCTGGTCAAGGATTCGGGCGGACACCCGCGGGCTACCTCCTTCAGGCCGAACGATACGATATCCTGATCTGGATCACGCAGGGCTGAAATGATCACCTGTCCCCTGTTCTCTCCCTTCTGCAAACCTGTCTCAAGTGCCTGACGACGCACCCTCCTGTCGTCATCCAGGAAGAAGGATGAAAAAGTAAAATCCTCCGGCAACTTGCTCAACCGTCCCAGGAGAGTGAGCAGGATCACCCTGGCCTGCCATGGTGCAGCATCCAGGTGCTCGACAGCTATGGGCCCAACAGCATCACCAAGTTCTACCAGACGTTCGGCAAAACCTCTCTGGACCTCCTCATCCTCAGATTCAACGAGAATATCGAGCATCGGACCGGCAGCGGTGATGCCCAGAGACGGCAGTAACCGATCGATACTGTCGAAGTCTGGAGGATCACCAGAAAGGAGTCTGATCAGTATCCTGGGCTTCGATACCATTTCGAGGATCGACCCGGCAGCACTGTTGCCGGCAGGAGCACCATCGAGCATGCCCATAAGGGTTTCCAGCTTCCCGTCGGTTACGAACATCTTAAGGTGTTTGTGAGCCGGCGGTGTCATCTCATCCATCTCGACACTCATCTGCAGAACCCGCACCGATTCGATCTCCCCCACCCACTCAGGTCTTACCATGGTCTCAGGGGCGGCATCGGAGAGGGTTGAAATGGTTGCGCCGCATTCAAGCTGGCCGACCAGCTCCCCCAGAATCTCGCCTGGCCTGACATCTGCAGCACCTGGTCCACCTGCTCCCATTTTACGTCCTACCCTGGTGATTAGTGACAGCATCGTTGCAGCTGGCTTGTCGGCCCCCCCTCCGGCTGCCCGGGCAAGACTCAAAACGGCCCGGTCGGGGGATCCATCGACTCCTTCGGCCCTCATAATCCCCTGGAACATCTTCAGCAGACGCTGCCTGCCACCGTCGTCAAGATTCGATAAGAGGCTCGATATCTCCTCCTGGAGCACTGAACGTGCGCCGGGAATACCAATGCCAGGTCCTCCAGCCGACAACTCCACTCCACTGTCGATTGTGTCACCTTCAAGGCCTTCCACAACCCCACCGCCATAACTGTCTCCTCCCAGAGCATCACCCGATCCTTCATCATCCTCGAATTCAGATTTACGGGAGAGTCGGAGTGAGGCATATGGTGTGGGTTCGATCCCGATGTGAGGCCATATGTTCAGTTCCTCATCAGGTGATACACCGAATGGAACTCCCACGTTACCGGCCTGGACCGCAACCACTGCCAGGAAACCTGTAACTTCTGCCTGTTCGAGACCCTTCTTGAAAGTGATCACAAAGAGCTGATGCTGATGAAGGCGCCTGGCAAGATTGGTGAGCGCCACGTTGTCAGTCCTGGTCTTCTCCCCGTCGACGATCAGGTGGTCTCTGGCCACCTTAATGACGAATTCATCTTCCTCGTTCAGATGGGAAACCAGAGAGGCAAGAAGTTCATCTACAGTAGAGGTTCGTGAAGGATGGCCCTCTGCGTACATGGTGAATCTCTGTACGGTTCGGGCCATCTTAAGGAGGATCTCGTTAGCGTTTGCCAATTGATCTCACCACCCCGTTGCAGTGTGCCTGCTGACAGTCCGCGTATCAACCCGACAATACCAGCTATAACTGTAACAACCTGTTCTCAGATTGCCAAACAGGCTGTTAATAACCCCTGATTATATGATTTATGAGTCAGGCTGGAACCGCTTTGTGTAGATGTGGCAGTAAGGCTGTCTGCCAGAATGGAGTTACTATCGAGACCAGGGCGGCCGCAATTAAAAGCGGTTGTTGTCGAATCTACTCCTCTACCAGCTGAAATTGTGCTTCTCAAGCACCCTGTATCCTACTACAGCGACTGCTGTTGCAACATTGAGGGAATTCTTGAAGCCGTAGGTAGGAATCTCCACGAAACCGCTGCAGATATCCAGCACATCACTGCCAACTCCCAGAGCTTCATTGCCGAAAACAAGACCGACGGGACGTGGATAGTCAGCCGTGTCAAAGCGCCTGGCATGCGAGGTCGTCTCAACCGCCCAGACTTCTACTCCATCATCCTGCAGAGATCTGACCGCTGTACAGGTGTCCTCAAAATGCCGCCACGGAACATAATCAATAGTTCCAAGTGAGGTTTTCGCCAGCTTCTTGTTCGGAGGATGGGCAGTATAGCCACAGAGATAGAGACCCGAGACACGCATCGTATCACACAATCTGAAGATGGAACCTATGTTGAAGGCGCTCCGCAGATTGTCGAGGATAACATATAGAGGAGATTTAGGAAGTGACCGGTATTCTTCAACCGGGATATCCACGTCGAAGCTCCGCACTTCGTAATTGGTCTCCATTTCGCTTCGACGACGGGCCATGATATCAGATGTCAGCTTCCAGATCCATGTTTGATGATACCTCCCGGAAATTTTCAACACAGCAGTCTTTAATCTCCGGTTTCAAGTATAACATATACTCGGTACACCGTTCCGCAATTACACCGGCATTCAAGCGCCTATGTACTGTCTGCCATGCTGACAGGGATTTCTTCCTTCTGAGCTGTCTTTTCCATTCTGTCCGTTTATTCGGGACGGATACCATATATCCATGTACAATTGGACAGTTCATCAACCATGATACCGCTTCCGGTCAGCGGAAATCCTTATCAAGCGTACGATAAACACCAATGCGATGAGAAAAGAAATTAAAGAGAGGCTGGAGAAACGCTCTGAGGCGGGCGGCAGGGAAGCCGAGTTCTACCGGATACGCAGACAGCTCGGTTTCGCTTTTACCGCCCTGATCATGGTGATCGCCATCGGTGTGATCGGATTCATGGTCATCGGCGGCGGCCAGTACAGCATGACCGATGCTCTATACATGACCATCATCACCCTAACAACAGTCGGTTTCAGCGAAATTATCAACCTGGCAGGCAATCCCACGGGACGGATATTCACAATGTTCCTCATCCTTGGAGGAATGGGAATAGTAGCCTATTCGATGGCGATGCTGGCCGCGTTCATAATCGAAGGACAGCTTCATCACATTTTCTACAGGCGGCGAATGCAAAGGAGAATTGCTCGTATGACAGGCCATTACATCATTTGCGGTAATACAGCCGTTAAACTGTACGTACTGGAAGAGCTGATCAAAACAGGTCGGAGTGTGGTCATTGTAGCTCCTACCCAGGAAGAAATAAATACAGCCAACGAGCGTCTCGGAGACCTCCCCGGTGTCGTGGGAGACCCCAGTGACGATGACATTCTGCTCAAAGCCGGTCTGCAGAACGCTGCTGGAGTTGTCTTCTGCATGGATAACCACAAAGACAATCTGCTGGGAGTGCTGACCGCGCGTCGCCTGACACCTGAAATAAGGATTATTGCTGCAACAGAACTTGTGGAGATAGATGCCAAGCTCAAGGCTGCTGGTGCAGATTCGGTTGTCAGCCCCAGTCGTATTGGAGGGCTCAGGATGGCTTCAGAACTCATCCGGCCCACAGTGGTAACCTTCCTGGATCAGATGCTACGTGTCGGAATAGGTGACCTGAGGATAGAAGAGGTGAATGTACCCGTCAGCGCTTGTAAAGCAGACTTAACCATCGGTTCCCTTCAGATCAATGATATCGAAGGTGCCCTGCTGCTTGCTGTCTGCCGGTCTCAGACACACGAGTATGAATACAAACCTTCACCCGACACACCGCTGGAATCGGGAATGATTCTAGTGGTCATGACCGACCTGAAAGGTCGTACCCTCCTGGAAGAACGACTCAAAGAGCTTTGAGGCGAATCTCTCGTTATTATCATGCATGTGTGTTATGATGTTTATAATTGGAGGTGTCTGTGACCGGCAGAGAGTTCCTGAATGCGGTTTCCAACAGGGGGACTGATCTTCTCCAGATATTCCTGGATATCCTGGAAGAGACCTCGTCGCAGTATTGCGTAATCGGCGGGCTTGCTGTCAACGCCTACACTGAACCAGTGGTCAGCCTCGACCTGGACATGGTAATCGTTTCTGGAGAGCAGGATAAGGTTATTGCAGCGTCTGAGGCTGCAGGGCTTAAGGTCCAGGAATTCGAACATAGTATTAACCTGTCAGCAGCAGATTCCGATTTGCGAATTCAGATCCAGATCGATCCGCGGTATCAGGATTTTCTGCAGAGAGCTGAACCACACGACGTGCTGGGATATAAAATGCATGTTGCTGCAGCGGTGGATGTCCTAACCGGGAAAGTCTGGGCCTGGTCGGATAAAACCCGCCGGAAGAGTAAGAGGCAGAAGGACCTGGCTGATATAGTCAGACTTGTAGAATCTCATCCTCACCTCAGGGAAAACCTGCCTGCGGAACTCCTGCCAGAACTGGACTGAGGGAATCGAATACCGGCTCTCCGGGCAGATAGTTGTTGGCGCAGGGCCAGGTTTTCAATGATTAAGCCACGACGCTACCTGAGGCCGGCATAAGGAAATTCCGGCGGCTACCGACGATTGATCAGTATATCCAATACCGTCCAGCCTCCATCCCCGACCACGACGCTTTCTATCCTCTCCACTACCATCCCTTCGGCCTCTATCTCAAGACTGTATTCCCCCGGCTGCAGGACACGGTAGTAGCGACCTGTCGCAGGATCCGTGGTTCGCGGCGTGACAGCCCCGGTATCGAAGGGCAGGATGCGAACTATGACCGAAGCGGGCTCCCCTGTCATCCTATCGGTAACCACGCCGGTCAGTCCCGGCCCATGAGCGCGCTCCAGAAGATAATGTACTCCGGGCTTGTTGTTATTGATGATCCTCTCCAGCACCGGCTTCGGGTACACATGATCGTATTTACCCAGCTCGATCATGAAGTCTATGGTTCCGAATACACCGTAGTAGTAGTTGGTTGTATAGGCGTCATCGAACGTATTCCTCACAGCCTCATAAAAATATTCATCATTGAGGCACCTGATCCTGCCGGCTATCGCTTCTGCGATCCCGGTCAGCAATATATCTTCTGAGCTGTATTTCTCCTCCCCGTGGCGGCTGATCCGCCATGGATAATAGACCCGCGCTTCGGCACTGTGATAAGTGACGGAAAAAAGGAATTTCTCATTTCCGACGAATGTCGCCATCGCCCGCACCCCGCTCTCCGAGAAGGGAGCCGTACCGCGGTAGTATCTTGACGACGGGTCTCCACTCCCGCTTGTTTCGAAGTTGAAATCGAAGTTTCTGTTCAGATCAACTCCGTCACCATCCGATAATCTCCCGTCACCGTTATTGTCCCTGGCATTCTTTCTCCACATTGGATGGTCCGTGGTGGATATGGAATAGCCATCCGCATTGATAACAGGTACAAACCAGATCTCCAGCCCATCCACGGCGCGGGTGATGGCGTCAACCCGTCCATATCCATCCACCAACTCATCTATCAAAGCCATACAAAGTTCCGTACCCATTATCTCATTGCCGTGGATCGCCGCCGAGAAAAGTATCCTGGGCTCATCCTCCCGGATCGCCGCATTATCAGAGATCTTGAGTGCGAATATCTCTTTCCCGAAACCCTGTGTCCTTCCTATTGATTCCAGATGAGCAATCTCGGGAAACCTGAGCTGAAAGCTCCTCAATTCATCAATGACCTCGCCATATGTATGGTATCCATCGGGGAGCTCCATCCGGGGCCCCCATACCATTCTTTTGAATAACTCCCTCTCGCCCTCTCTCATTACCTCATCGAGGTCATATCCCCGATCGTGAAGAGATCTCAGATCATCATCATCCACGATAACCCAGAGGAATCCGAACTCTATGTTCGATACGACCCTGTAATCGAGTGACCTTATCTGCCTGACCAGCGACATCGCGGTACTGTCCTGTTCGATCTCTTCGATAACACTCTTTTCCGAGATTCGTAATTTCACAAGATTCCACTGTTTTACCGCATCATTGGAGGAAGGTGTACACGAAGAAGCGGCAAGAATCGCCGGCAGAAAAGACAGGCTCACAACTATTTTAAATACGTGTCTGAACCCCGTCATCAAGGCATCTCCACATTCATTCGTAAAGAGGTTTGAATTTGATGGAAAAGGACACCACCAATATACTGCGGTCCACCAGTTCAATTCCTGTGTCAATTACATGTATCACAGGCATCTTCAGAACGGAATGAATATATGGAACCTGGTTGGATCTCGATAATCCCCGCCCTTCTGGCAGTAGTCCTTGCTTTCATCACACGAGATGCCGTCATCAGTCTCGCCCTGGCCTGTGTTGCAGGTGTCATCCTGATGGGTCAGGGCATCCAGGGATTCCCGGCTCTCATAACCAGGGCACTCGGCAACGAGGATTTCATCTGGATCTGCTCCATCGAGTTCAGCATCGGAATCCTGATCGCCTTCTTCCAGCGAAGCGGAGCCGTAATCATGTTCTCGGACCGGGCCCAGAGATGGGCGATAAACCGGAGAAGGGTAGGAGTTCTGGGCTGGGGAATGGGCCTGTTCATCTTTTTCAGCGATTATTTCAGCCCATTATTCGTCGGGCCCGTGATGAGAGACCTCACAGATCGTCACCGGATCTCGCGGGAGAAACTGGCATATATATGCGACTCGACTTCTGCCCCGCTGGTCGTAGTGATCCCGATCACAGGATGGGCTGCATATCTGAGCGGCCTGGCGGTCGGTCATGCGGGCATCGAGAGCAGGGAGGAAGCCATGAAACTCTTCCTCCACAGCGTACCATTTAATTTTTACGCCTTCCTTGCGATCATCATGGTACTCCTTATTGTACTCCAGCTCATACCCGACTTCGGTCCCATGAGGAGGGCCGAAGAGCGGACACTCCGGACCGGCAAAGTGCTTCGCGACGGAGCTGTACCCATGATGGGGAAGGAGCTGACTCAGCTGGAGGCATCCAGCTCACCCAATCCCGGTATCTTCCTGAATTTCCTGCTGCCTGTGTTCCTGATCATCACTGTGA
>VAOY01014005.1_pt1 | contig 27208 bp, 32 predicted proteins | sample 3393881 | NCBI WGS metagenome assembly VAOY01 (sample SAMN08290430, study PRJNA428436) | hydrothermal vent metagenome | isolation source: Deep-sea hydrothermal vent chimney | place: Indian Ocean: Southwest Indian Ridge
AAAGTCGATTCCGCCGCAAAGAAATTAATCCCTTCTATGGTGTCATTTTCCGTGATGCATTCAAGATAGTTTCGGTGTCATGGTTAAATGATTTGACACGCCCCGCAGCGAAATCCACCGAAACCGGGTTTCGGTGGATTTCGCCGTCTCCCGTCCCCCACCCCCCTATCCACCGTCCACCGAAACCCGGTTTCGGTGGACGGTGGATAGGGGGAAAACAAAACAGCCGCGGGGTTTGAATTCCGCGGCTGTTTCAAATCAATCTTCCGCTGGAGCGACTATTCGCTCTCGCCGTTCTCCGTTTTCGCTTTCAACTCTTTTACCCGATTACGAAGCATTTGCATCTCTTTGAGGCTGCATCGCCCTTTGTGTTTCACTTCAACTTTATTCTCATTTTCAGCGACACATTTATTGGAATAAGTTTTTCCGTTCTCGCCACAAACCGGATTATAAACCCGAGAGCAAGCAACGCCCTCCTTTTGCCCGTTCTCGCCATTCTCTCTTCGCATCATATCTTCCCTTTTTCCCATATTGACACCATTCTCTCCGCGACCCTCCATTCTGTTTTTTAAAATTTCTCTCCCCCTTTCGGAACGCTCTCTAATCCCCTCTCTTCGCGTTTCCATTTCTTTTCTCAATTTTTCCCCCTGCCCTCTGTCCATATGCTCAAATCCTTCCCTGATATCATCCCTTCTTTCCAAGATTTTTTCCGCGGCGCGGGAACTTCTCACAGCCGACATCGCCAGGCCGAAAGCCACTCTGTATTTCTCCGCTTCAAACGCTTTTTCCGCCGCCGTTAAATTTCTGTCGGCGGTTACCAAGAGAACCTCAGCCGCGCGAACTATCTTCGGCGTAGTAGTTCCCATTTTACCCAAATCAACTTTAATTTCAGAAATATTCTCCGTCGCCTTTTCAATCAAATCCGCGGAACGCTCCTTGAAATCAATCTTTCCCTCATACATATCCTGAAGCGCTTCATCGGTGGTGGTGGCGCCCCTAAGCATCATCCGCTTTCTCGCTTGAAGTATTGATCTTATCGCCCCTCTTCTTATAGCTCTAACCCTTTTTCCGATACTCGTATCTTCCCCCATTGATTCCGTGGAGAAAATGGTATCTTCAAGAAGATTCAGTTTTTCCGACATAATTCCTTTCAACTTTTCCTTCAAAACGGGGTTCTCAATTTTATCAATTCGTTCTGAGCGGCGTTCAATCTGCCTCTTCATTCGCTCCATTCTCTCGTTCATTAATTTCTCAACCTCCGCTCCGGAAATTAACCCTTTTTCCTTCTGCTTCATTAAAATCGCCTGGCGTTTTTTGGCAAATTCGTAAATATTTTTCAAGGATTTTTCCGTTCTCTCTTTTATCTTTTTCGGAGCATCCTTCAAAAGCATATTCTCCATCACTCTCTGACTGTTCAGCGAAAGATTTTCCATCTTCTTCAGCAAGGGGCCCGCCTTTTTATTTTCGGCGTTAAACCTCTCAAGCGCGCCGTGCGCCTTGTCAATTCTATTTACAACATCATTCTCAAGCCTTTCAATAACATCCTTCCTTTGCGGGTCCTTCTCGGAAACCTCCTTTAATTCCGCCAATCTTTCGTTGGCAACCTCAGTGGCGACTTCCGCCCTTTTCAGAGGGTTAAAGAAAAAGAAATTGACGCGCGCCCAATCTCCGAACCTGTCCAGAAAATAAAACGGGCTCAACGGAGTAAGACCGGCACTCGGTAAAGTATCCGCCACCGCAACAGTTGGCAAAGTGCTCGTGGCATCCGCACTCGTGGCGGTATGAGCCAACGCGCTCCCCGCGCCCATAAACGCGAAGCCGATAATAAAAGCCATAATGGTTTTTTTGTTCATCATTTTTTTATGCTAAAAACTTACAAATAATAAAAATCTTATAGACCTTCATTAATTATACCCCACTTGAGAATTTTCCCCACAAACTTATCCACATCTACAATCCACCGCCACCGAAACCGGGTTTCGGTGGATTGTAGAATATAAGCAAAAGAAATCCACCGAAGCCGTCCGCCTTCCTCAATGACCGCAAACAATAAATCCGGGAAAAATAAAAACGGCATCATAATGAATTCCAGCCTAAACCAAAATCTTCCCGCATCAGCCATTGAACCATTAAACCGACAACGGTTGTCGGTTTTGTCCTCCCCACCGACAACCGTTGTCGGTGGGGAGGATTTTCTGCTATAATATAAAAATAATGTTAAGAAAAGACAAATTCGTTCCGGGGCACTACTACCATATCTACAACAGAACTATTCTCAACATCCCTGAATTCAAAAAGTACGATAACGCAGAAAGGTTAGCGCAGGCTTTTTTGCTCGCCAATTCAACAAAATCCACTGAGGCATTCCAATTTTTGAGGAACAATAAGAATGCCACCACGGCGGACGCGCTAGAAATTGCCGAGTCGGGCGAAAAATTAGTAGATATTTTGTCCTACGCCATAATGCCAAACCACTATCACCTTTTGCTAAAAGAAGCAAAAGAAAAAGGTGTCAGCGATTTCGTCCACAAATGCAATATCTCAATCGCCAAATACATAAATATTAAAAATGAAAGAAAGGGTCCCCTCTTTGACGGTCTCTTCCGGTCCAAACATATTTCTTCAAACGAATACTTGCTTCATCTTTCACTTTATATTCACCTCAACCCTATGGATTTTATTATTGGGAAGGAATGGCGTGAGCATAAAACGAAGAATTGGGAGGATGCAAAAAGGGAGTTGTTAAAATACCCATGGTCAAGTTTAAATTTTTTTCTGGCAAATCAGGACGATAAAATTTTATCCGGCACAGAGATAATACAAGAACAATTTAAAGGACCGGGGGAGTATGGAATGTTTCTGCGAGAATGGTCAGAAGATCAGACAACAAAGGAAGCCGGTGAATTGTTTATTGATTAAATTGCCAACAAACCGCTAAACCGACAACGGTTGTCGGTTCTGTCGCTTCCACCGACAACGGTTGTCGGTTTTAGCAAAAGCACCACTTGACACCTTTTGACACTTTCTGTAAACTGACGAATATGGCTGAAGAAATTAAACGAAACGCAGTTTACACCACAGCGGAGACGCGAGAACTGCTCAAGATAAGCGACAGCACCATCAAACGCCTGCTCAAAAACGGACTGATACGAGCGAACAAGGTCGGCGGGCAATACAGAATAATGGGGAAAGAAATTTTGCGCCTTATCTCGCCCGAGGTTGAAAAACAAGCGGTAGTGTCTTATTTAAACCTCAAAAAGAAAGTTGTGAATAAAATCAACAAATGGTAAAACAAAGTTGAAAGTTTATGAAACTAACCATAATCAAGCCTAAAAAAACTTTCAGCTGGGAAGATTTCAGGGAAATCTGGCGATACAAAGAGTTGCTGTATTTTTTTACGTGGAAAGACTTCAAGGTGAGATACAAACAAACCGCTATTGGGGTTTTGTGGGCGGTTTTTCAGCCGTTTATGACAATGGTGGTTTTTACCATATTCTTCGGCAGACTCGCCAAAATGCCGTCCGACGGCATCCCCTACCCGATATTCGTCTACGCCGGATTATTATTTTGGCAATTCTTCTCTTCTGCCCTGACACAAACAAGCAGTTCACTAATCAGCAACGCCAACATAATCACAAAAGTTTATTTCCCTCGCTTAATACTCCCGATATCTGGAGTATTAACCAAATTCGTTGATTTTTTTATTGCCGCGATTATTTTAGTGGGTATGATGGTGTATTATGGATATACTCCAAGTTTGATTGGTATGTTAATAATGCCATTGCTTCTGTTCATAACTTTTATGGCAGCGGTCGGAGGGGGGCTTTTTCTGGCATCCATCAATGTTAAATACCGAGATGTCAGATATGTTCTGCCCTATTTTATCCAAATGATGCTTTTTGTGACACCCGTTATTTACCCGGCGAGCATTGCCGGCAAATACTCCTGGATATTGGCGCTAAACCCAATGACCGGAGTCATCAAAGCGGTAAGGGCGGGTCTTTTCGGCAACGCGCCGATTAACTGGGACCTTCTGGGGATTTCCCTCGTTGCCGTTTCAATTTTATTTGTCATAGGTGTGATATTTTTCAAGAAAACAGAAAGGTATTTCGCGGATATAGTTTAAAATAAAAAATTTACAAGCTTCAAAAACTTTTGATCAATTTATTATGAAAAATTTTGATGAGTGGAACAAAAATAAAAAAGACACCAATTGCCAAAAAAATAGGTTGTATTTTCGTGACGGTGAAATTTGGTGGATAAAACTTGGTGTTAACATCGGCTATGAACTAGATGGTAAAAGCAGTGATTTTACACGCCCGGTATTAATTCTTAAAAAATACAACAAGTACTCTTTTCTTGCCGTGCCCCTGACTAGTAAGATTAAATTGGGTTTATATTATTTTTCGGTTGGTAATGTTGACGGAAAAGACGCAGTGGCGATTTTATCTCAACTGAGAAACATAGATAGTTTGCGGTTGGTAAACAAAGTGGGTGTTATCAATAAGAATATATTGGGGGAAATTAAAAAAGCCGTCAAAAAGGCAAATTCTCTTTAACGGTTTTTTATTTCTCCTCGCCGGAGCGAGGCGAGCCCTAAGGCCATCTATATTAAATATACTAACAACTATAATAAAATTATGCAAGAACCAATTATTGAAGTAAAAAATATATCAAAAAAATACAATATCACCCACCAGCGGGGCGGTTATGTCGCGTTGCGGGATGTACTGACGGAAATCGCCAAAAAACCATTGTCGTTCCTTAAACATAAGGCAAAAGCGGCGATTGGTATGGAGACCAAAGAGGAATTCTGGGCGCTCAAAGACATTAATTTCACAGTGGAAAAGGGCGAAGCAATCGGTATTATCGGCGCGAATGGCGCCGGAAAATCCACACTTTTAAAAATATTATCGCGAATTACTCCTCCCACAACCGGGGAAATCAGAATGAAAGGCAAGGTCGCCTCCCTGCTTGAAGTGGGGACGGGGTTCCACCCCGAACTCACGGGGCGAGAAAACATTTTCCTGAACGGCGCGATTTTGGGAATGACAAAAAAAGAAATCGCGGAAAAATTTAACAACATAGTGAAATTTTCCGGCATCGGGAAATTCCTGGACACTCCAGTAAAAAGATACTCTTCTGGAATGTATGTCCGCCTTGCCTTCGCCGTCGCCGCCCATATGGAGCCGGACATCTTAATAGTTGACGAGGTCTTAGCGGTTGGCGATGCTGAATTTCAGAAAAAATGTTTGGGGAAAATGGATGAAGTAACAAAAACCGCCGGCAGAACAATTCTTTTCGTCAGTCACAATATGGCAGCGATGCAAAATTTATGCAAGAGATGCATACTATTGGAAGATGGAAAAATAAAAATGATTGGAGAGACGAAGGAGGTTATAGCTGAGTATTTAAATAAGAATGCTACTTCCAATAAAATAGTTTTTGAATACCCAAAAGATGAAAAAATGGATGCTCAAATCTTAAAAATTGAAATCAAAAATATTAGAGATAAAACTGTGTCAAATATTAAGTGTGGCGAGGAATGGAAAATAAATATAACATATCAAATAAAAAAAATATGCCATAGAACAATCGTAGCTCTAGAATTTTTCTCCAATAATGAAACGATGTTTTATCTTACAACTGATAATGATGAGCTACATTATATGCAGGATAAAAAAATTGGCATATACAGTACTGAACTTATAATTCCAAAACATTTCCTCAATCCTGGAAATTATCGTTTGGCACTATCTATTCAGTCTCCAGGACAGGTAGAATATGATGGTATAAAAAATATTTTTATACAAATTAATCCTGATGAATATGGCATTAAAAACCATTATTTTAATGGAAAATACATGGGATTTTTATCTGTCATAATTCCATGGAAGACAAAAATGATTAATCAATGAAAATTAAAATGTATTTTATTAAAAAAATAATAAAACATCTGCTTAATAGAATGGGGTATGAAATTATTAGTGGAAATAGGATATTTATTAAAAATTATTTTAAAACTGATTACACAAAAAACGTATTAATTTCATATATTACAAATCCTTTTGTTACAGGTATCAAACTAAACCACACAAATTCTGTAGAGTGCCTTCAGATAGCTAAGATTTTTAATAAGCTGGCTTACAATATTGATGTAATTGATTTCAATAATGAAACCATCAAAATTAACTACACGAAATATGATGTGATTTTTGGATTTGGTGATCCTTTAGAAAAAAGTTTCTATGATTGCAACGCAAACGAAAGAACAACTATTCTTTATGGTACGGGCTGCCATTCTGATTTACAAAATAAAGCTACGTTAAATAGATTATGTGAGGTTTTTCATAAAAAAGATGCTTATATTCCTAAATCTGCTAGGATTGTTAATAAAACCTGGGTATTACAAAAATCCTTTTCATCTGGAATAATTAGTTTAGGAAATAATTTTGTTAAAGATACATATAAAGAACATTATAAAGGAAGTGGAAAGATAATATCTATACCGGCAAGCTTTCATAAAACCTATAATATTGACTTGAGTAAGAAAAACTACGCAGAAGCAAAGAGACACTTTCTTTGGTTTGGCAGTTCCGGCTCAATACATAAGGGACTGGATATATTATTAGAGATATTTAAAAATAGAAAAAATATCGTTTTACACGTGTGCGGGGCAAATCCAGATGAAGAACAATTTAATGAAATATATGATGAATACTTATCTAAAACACCAAATATAATAAATCATGGTTTTGTAGATATTAAATCTGATGATTTCATACAAATTATGAATACCTGCGGATACGTATTATTCCCAACAGCCAGTGAAGGAGGGTCTCCCTCCGTATTAACAACAATGGGAAATGGTGGGCTTATTCCTATTATCTCTGAAGCAAGCGGCTTAGATTTAAAAGATTTTGGTTTTATATTTAATAATTTGCGAAGGGAAACTATTGAATCAATGATTGAAAAAGTCTTACAATTATCAAATGAGGAAATGCGTACAAGAAGTAGACAATCGTTAGAATTTACGAATGAATACCATTCTTTAAAAAACTATTCCAAAAAGATGGGACTGGCTATAAAAGATATTTTAAAGATGGAGAATAAACCTACACAACAATATAAAAATTAACCACTAAAATATGAACTGTAAAATCTGTAACAATCAATCAAAATTCTTCCTGAAAAATAAAGCACTGAATAAATACGATGCTGAACTTTTTCAATGTGAAAGCTGTGGTTTTATACAAACAAAAAACCCTCACTGGCTTAACGAGGCATATAAAAGCGCTATTTCTCAAACAGACACTGGCTTGGTCGCAAGGAACATAAACCTAAGCAACCTAACAGAAAAAATAATCAAACAAAATTTTGATTATAATAAAAGATTTATTGATTATGGCGGAGGATACGGTTTATTCGTTAGATTAATGAGAGACAAGGGTTTTAATTTTTACAGACAAGACTCTTATTGCGAGAATCTATTCGCACAACATTTTGATACAAATGGTTTAAAAAATAATGATGAAAAATTTGAATTATTAACAACTTTTGAAGTTTTCGAGCATCTTGAAAACCCCGCTGAAGAAGTGAAGAAAATGCTTGAATTTTCAGACTCAATCCTTTTTTCCACCGAATTGCAGCCGCAAGACATAAAAAACCAAGAAGATTGGTGGTATTTTTCGCCGGAAAGTGGGCAACACATTTCTTTCTACACAAAAAAATCCCTTGAAGAACTGGCAAAAAAATTTGATCTTGATTTATACACAGACAATACAAGGCTTCATTTGTTAACAAAAAAACAACTTGAACCATCGCCGTTTGTTGAAAAAAACCCAGTTTGTATTACAAAATTAAAAGAAAATTATCAAATCTTATTCTGCCCAAAAATGAAACTTCAATTAAACTTGCTGGTTTGACCCAACAAGACCGTGAACATATTAAGGAAATTGCAAAAAATGATTAAAATTAAACAAAAAATATCAAATTTTATATTTTCTCCAGAAGTAATCACAAAACTACTCAAACCCTTTCTTTATTTTAAAAAAAGAAAGAAAGGTGAAATTAAAAAAATACTTATTGTAAGGCTGGACGATATTGGCGATTTGGTATTGACGACACCCCTCATACGAGAGTTAAAAAGGGCGCACCCTGAAGCAAAAATAGATCTCATTATAAAAACAGAAATTGCCAACCTGTTTGAAATTTGTCCTTACTTGGAAAATGTAATTCCCTTCAAATGGAGCGGCTATCTAAATATGTTAAAATTCGTGAAAAATAACCTCTGGGGAAAAAAATATGATTTGGCGATAATGCCAAGGTGGGATACCGACCTAAAAAAGGCCTCGCTTATGGCATATTTAAGCAATTCCCCGAGAAGAATTGGTTATTCTGAAAAAAACAATAATGACAAAGCGGTAAAAAACAAGAACTACGATTTGTTTTTTACCGAAACAATATTGGACAAAACCCTGAAACATGAGGTTGAGAGAAATCTGAAGATATTGAAATATTTAAAAATCAAACCCCGGTCAAGCAATCTTGAATTGTGGACGAATAAAAACGATGAAATGGCGGTGGGAAGCATACTGGAAGAAAACCAGCTCACAAACAAAAAAATTGCCGCATTGGGCATAGGGGCAGCGCAGAACAAAAGAATTTGGGCGTTAAAAAATTATGAATTAATCGCCAAGTGGCTGGGAGAAAATCTTGGTTTCAAAATAATAATCATTGGAGGGGGGGAAGATTTTGAGGCGGGAGAAATGCTAAAAAGCGGAAACAAGGAAATAATAAACCTCGCCGGAAAAACCTCACTGAGGGAAACCTTCGCAATCCTAAAGAAAAGCTCTTTATATGTTGGAAATGATTCCGGGCCTATGCACATATCGGCGGCGACGGGAATACCTACAATTGAAATATCGTGCCACCCATTAAAAGGGTTAAAAGAACACGCAAACTCGCCGGAAAGATTTCGCCCGTGGATGAAAAAATATTCAATTGTCCAACCCACTGAAATACTTCATCCGTGCTACAATTCATGTATAATGAATAAAGCGCACTGCATAAACTTAATCACTATCAAGCAAGCGCAAGAGAAAATACTTGAAGTGATAAAAGAAAATAATTTATGAAATTTTCAATTGTAACTCCCGTTTATAACGGTGAAAAATACATAGCTGAAACCATTGAGAGCGTCCTTTCCCAAAAGGGAGATTTTGAGATTGAGTATATTATTATGGACGGGGGTTCAGACGACAAAACCGTTGAAATTATAAAAAAATATGAGGAAAAATTAAAAAATGGATGTTGGGAAACAAAATGCAAAAACATATCATTTGGTTGGTTCTCCGAAAGGGACAAAGGGATGTATGACGCAATAAACAAAGGTTTCGCAAAAGCGACGGGTGATGTGTACGCGTGGATAAATTCCGATGACATTTATTTACCAGGCGCCTTCGCCGCCATCAGCAAAACGCTCGCGAAATATCCCGAAATTGAATGGATTAAGGGAATCACATCTTTCATAAACGAAGATTCGACGATTCATGAGGTGGGATTATGTTATTTGTACAATCAACGATGGATTATAAAAGGTATATATGGGAGAAGTGTTTATGTTATACCGCAAGACAGCGTGTTTTGGAAATCAGAATTATGGAAAAAAGTTGGTGAAATAAATAATACTTTAAAACTGGCAGGAGATTATTACCTTTGGACATATTTTGCTGAACATACCCCGCTCTATTCATTAAAAGCGTATGTTAGTTGCTTCAGGATACAAGACTACCAACTAAGTAAAAATATTGAACAATACAAAGAAGAGCAACGCGTATCATCTCCCCTTATTACCACAGAAGAAAAAATCGCACGGTTGTTTTTTAAGAAAACCAAAAAAATGCCTCTGTTTTTCTATCCCCTTCTTTATGTCGTTTATAATTTAATATTCAGAAAACAATCACTAGAGGTGATAGAAATCAAAAGAAAAAAACTTGAGAACAACCACATGGGGGCTTATAATAATCCAGTAAAAAGAAAATCAAAATCATTTATGGTTAGATAAATTATGAAAAAAACACTAAGAAAACTTCCCTATTACAAACAACTGCGGGCTTACTACAGTATTGCAAGAGGGGCTTATTCAAATAAATACAACTTTTTCCAAAAGACCGTGCTGTTGAAAAATTTTTTCTCCTACTTGAAAAAATACTCCAAACTGGCCTCAAACAAAAATTTTGAATTCAGTTTGGACAACATCTCGCCGCAAATATATGATAATGTCCCCCACTCCCAACAGCTGGATTATGTTTATTTTTATCAAGATACATGGTGCGCGAAAAAAATCTTTCAAAACAAGCCAGAACACCACTTTGACATCGGTTCAAAGGTTGAAATGGTTGGCATCATATCTCAATTCACGCCAACGACAATGATTGATTTGCGGTCACTGGATATCAACTTGCCAAATCTGCAATTCATGAAAGGCGACATCCTCTCTCTGCCGCTCAAAGATAATTCTGTGGAATCATTAAGTTCCATCTGCGTCATAGAGCATATTGGGCTCGGAAGATATGGTGATCCACTTAACCCTTTTGGCTCGGAAAAAGCAGCGAAAGAAATAAAAAGAGTATTGCAGAACAAGGGGGATCTCTATATCTCCCTACCTATTGACAATGAAAATAAAACCTATTTTAACGCCCACAGAGCATTTACTCGCAAATATATCTTGGAATTATTCTCCCCACTAAAATTGGTTGAAGAAAAATACATCTACAAAAACAAGTTGACGGACAACTATAATTCGGAAAGTGGTTTTGGAACCGGATTATTTTGGTTTAAAAAATAAACAGTATGATTATAGTTAAATTGCATGGAGGGCTCGGCAATCAAATGTTTCAATACGCCACGGGACGCAGTATTGAAATTACCAGCAACACAAAAGTTAAATTTGATTTGTCTTGGTTTAAGCAATTCCCGCAAAGAAAATACGGGCTGGACAAATTCAACACAAAGGTTGATATTGCCAACTTGCTGGAAATTGCGAGATTGAGAAGGTGGGAGAGGAAAGACGGGCGCCGTTTTTCCCCGCTTGCTCTTTTAAGAAAAAGAGGGGCTATTCACATAAAAGACAGCGAGTATGCTTCTCAAGAAAAAATATTAAACGCAAGAGATGGTGTATATTTGGACGGACATTGGCAAAGTGAAAAATATTTTGACAAAGTAAAAGACATCATCCGCAAAGAATTTATGTTAAAAAATGAACCAAGCGGGCGGTATAAAAACATAGAAACAGAAATCAGAAAAAACAAATCAGTATCCATGCACATCAGAAGAGGAGATTACACCATGGAAAAAGTTCAAAAAACGCTCGCACTTTGCTCATTAGGATATTATCAAAAAGCAATTCAAAAAATGGCTGAGAAAATTGAAAACCCAACTTTTTTTATTTTTTCCGACGATATAGAGTGGGTAAAAGAAAATTTAAAAATAGAATATCCAATGGTCTTTGTGAGCAATGACGAATTAAAGGATCACGAGGAGCTGATTTTGATGAGCAAATGCGGGCATAATATTATCGCCAACAGCTCCTTCGGATGGTGGGGCGCATGGCTAAACAACAATCCGAATAAAATAATTATTACTCCTAAAAAGTGGTTCAAAGACACTTCAAAAAATACAAAAGATTTAATTTCTGAATCTTGGTTAAAATTGTAAATTTAATCAACAGATTTTTTATAATTTTTACTTTCCCAATACTTAAAATCCTTTCTGGGCTTAAGCCCAACAAAAAATTGTATCAAAAAAGCATCTATTGCTCGCATAAAAGAATATTTGAACCCTCTTTTACCATCCTTGTATAATCTTCTTTTGAAATACAATTTTCTGAATCTATATTGAAAAAACCAAATACCTCTGATACAATGCCCCATAAAACTTTTTGTCTTTGGGATTCTTTCAACCTGTAATTCTAATTGCGGGAATATTCGCTGAGGGCGATAAGCATAATGATTCCATCGTTGGCAATGCCAAACAGGGTAATTAAAATTCATTACTTTGTATGAATGTTCCAAACTTTCATGAACCCTCCCCCTCTCATCAGTTTTATAAAAAATATCTTTGTTGTTTTTTATAATTCTCTCGGGATAATCTATTAAATGATTAACATAGTCATCAACTCTCTTTATTTTGGTAACATCTGGATTTTCCTTTTTTAAAAAATTTTTAATGTTACTTTTGAACTCATTGCTTAATTTTTCGTCCGCGTCCAAAACAATAATAAAATCTTTTGTGGCCTTTTCCATGGCAAAATTTTTGGCTGCACCGTAATGAAAAACCCCTTCGGGATGATATTTGTGTAATTTAATATTATTATGTTGTTGGGCGAAATCTTCAATAATTCTTAATATTCCGTCTGATGAACCGGTATCAATAATTATAATTTCGTCGGCAAAACCAACCAATGAAGCAAAAAATTCCTTCATCCGCCTTTTTTCATTTTTTACAATTGCACAAACTGAAATTGTTGGCTTCATAAAAATATTTTTTATTTAATTAAATTAATAAAAATTTTCCTTCGCGGTTTATAAATTTTGAAAAAGTAAATTTTGTCTTTGACTTCTTTTTTGGAAAATTCGCCTACCATATCCAATAATTCTTTCTCCTTGTAGCGGTGCTTATGGGTCGGATCTTTTTTCATCAATTTTTTCTTGGACCAATCTTTGTCAACCTTAATATCGGCTCTTCCGCCCTTTTTCAAAACCCTGTAAATTTCATCAAAAAATTTCCGCGCCTCGCTCGGGTCAAAATGCTCCACCAAATGCGCCGAATACACTTCATCAACGCTGTTGTCGCCAAAAGGCAAGTTCAGCGCCGACGCCACGATATCGGGACATGTTTTTTCGTCCAAGTCAACGCCGACAAAACCTTCTCGCTTATTGCTTCCGCATCCGATGTCAATTTTTATTTTTTTATTTTCCATATTATAACGGTTAAAAGTTTATAAATTTCAAAGCCGTAAAGCGGAAATAGAAAATTATTGATTTTAATATTTTACTTTGTAATCTTTCGGCTTTATTTTGTAAAATAAATTAAGCCAGCCGAACAAAACATTAAAAACAATTTTATCTTTCGCGGACATTTCTCTTTTCCATTTTTCATCCAATTTTATTTCGTCGCTCTTTGCTTTTATTCTCAGATTAAAATTGCCGCCCGGCTGATAATGGACATTATTTTTAAACCTTAACATCTCTGGCTCAAAAGGCAATCCCACCCGCCCTAAAATGAATTTCAGAATATTTTTCGGATCTTTGACAAAATCTTCGTATAAAATAAAAATATTCGGGATATTTTTATTTCTTTTTTTAACCAACTCTATTTTTATGTTGGTCATCGCCCATCTTTTCATAAAAGCGAAACCTCGCCTGCCCAATTTTATGTTTGAATAAGCGACTCCCCTGCCGTCCCTGACCAAATGCAATAATGTGATGTCCAGATCTTCGCTGAATTTAATGATGGCTTCCGCGCGGTCATAATCCTTGGAAGAGTCAAAGACAACTTTTTTGCCGGAGAACCGCGCTATGTTTTTATAAACCCGTTCCGCCGCGCGGGCGTATTCTCTCGCATCCAATTTCTTTTCGGATCCGCCGGCGTAATAGAGAAAATTATCGCTGTTCAAAAGAAAATCCGGCTTTCTCCTGTGTGTCGGCGGCAATTTTGAAACATCCACGCCCTCAAAAACTTTTTGCCAAAATTCGCAATCCTTTATTTCATTCCCGCAGCTGCACAATTCGCCGGAATTCAGATGGTCGCCGTAGTGCGACAGCTCGCCGACGCCGACAACTTGCGAATGCGAATCCATAACCAAATCCAGCAAGGTGCTGCCAGAATGCCCTTCCCCCGCCAGTATTATTACGGGAATTTTTTTATTATTTTTTTTCTCCATAAATCTCCAAATATTTTTTAATAATGTTGTCCCATGACATTTCTTGGCTCCGGCTTACGGCGTTTCGGGACATTCTTTCATATAGCTCAGGATCGCTTAATAATCTGATAATTTTCTCCGCGGTATCTTCCGGATTATTCTGTTTCGCCAAAAAGCCGTTAAATCCGTCTTTTATCGCGTCCTCTCCCCCATTACCGCAGGAACCGACAACCGGCAAGCCACGCGCGTTCGCTTCAAGATAAACCAATCCAAACCCTTCAAAATTAAACTCGTCGCTCAAGGGGGTTAAGGCGAAAATTTTTGATTTTGCGTAAAGTTCTTTCAGCTCATTATTGGAAACTTTCCCGAGTAAAACAACATTGCCGCCCAAATCCGAATCCTCAATTATTTTCTTAATATGGTTTGTATAATCGCCGTCGCTCTGCGAACCCGCTATAAGGTATTTGGCGTCCGGAATCGCCTTGAGGATAATCTTCATCGCCCTGACAATAACATCAAACCCTTTTCTTTTTTTCAAAGCTCCGACCCCGATAATTGTATTTTCTTTTTGCCGGACGCCAGACGTCTCTTTGTCCGCGAAATCAACATCCACCCCGTTCGGAATGACGATAAAATTCGCCGAACTTAAATTGCCACGCCCCAAAACTGTTTTCCTCGTGTAATCGCTGACGCAAACAACTTTTCGCGCGTTTTTATAGGCGGCGGTTTGAAAAAATTTGTAAAAAGCCCCGCGCAATGTCTTAACGCCGTAAGAACCGTGAATTGTGATAAAATATCTCGCGCGCGAAATCCTGGAAAGCAAATAAGCGATGAAAGCGTAGGGCTCAACAAAGCAATGAATTAAATCTATCTTGCCCGCCCTTTTTGTCTTTAACAATATTCTTAACGCATACAAGGGCGCCAAAAAATAATTTTTCTTGAAGCTGAGTGGGTTTGGCAGAATTTCAATTTGTTCAATATCGCCATATTCCTCGCTTTTCTTATTGCAAACAACGATAACCTTAAACCCATTTTTTATCAGTTGCTTAATAAGAGACAAGGAATAACTCCCCCATCCGCTTTTTTCTCCCAAATAATTTGTAATAATTAAAATTTTCATAATAATATCCAGCTATTTTACGCCATTCAACTTTATAAACTTTCAACTTTCACCCTTATAAACTCAATTATTCTCTCCGCCCTCTTTTTCCACGCGTAATTCAGGACATCTTCGCGCGCCTGCCTTGCAATTCTATCAGCAAAATCGGGGTTTTGCAAAACTTTATTTTTCATTCTCTAAGCTGAGTTTCAATAAAAATATTATGTCAGTTTTCAGGTTTTTCTTTACATCGTCTTTTTGTTTTTCATCCAAAAGTTCGCCCATACCGCTTAAAATATTTTTATTGCTAATCTGCTCTAATTTTGCGATACTTTTTTTCAGAAATTCACCAAACTCCATACCGGTCCTATCTTTAATTATTTTCTTATTCACGGGCCAATTATTTTTAAGGAAAAAGTGAACATCATAAATATCCCTGTTGGTTTTTCCTATCCTTTCATACATAGCCACCAATTTATGGGCGAACATATCCTCGCGAACCATCACAAGCATTGAAATCCCCAGGTATGATTTTAGTTCATACCGCGACCCGAATTTTCTGAGATTTATTTCAATTTTAATGTTTTGGCTTTTTTCTTTATGGGAAACCAGAAAAAATAAATTGTATCTCTTTTCTCTGGCGTCTTTTATTTTGCCATAGTTTTTGGCAATATCTTTGACTCTCAAAAAAACGATTTCTTTTTTTGATTCGTCCAGCAAATCAAAATCAAGATCAACTGAAAAACGGTCAAGACCATAAAATAAATAAGCGGCAGTCCCTCCTTTGAAACCCAAAAAGGGAGATATGTCCGTATCGGAATAAATATCCTTAAGAATTCTCAGCAATATGTTTTTATGCTCAACTTTATTTAACATAAAGAATTTCTTTTATCTTTTTCTCCATTCTTTTGTTTTTATAAATCGGCAAAATTTCAAAAACTTTGTCCCGATTAAGGGGAGATGGATTGTCAAAATAATAGTCTTTATTTATGTAAAGCGTGTCCAAAAAAGCTCTCTCTTTTGATGCTATAAAATATTCGCCGGAATTTTTCACCCCCACCTTGTTGGTCAGTATGGCGTCCTTTATTTTTCTAAAAGAATATTTTTGTCCATCGCATTTTATTTCGCGCGTCAAATAAGATGCGACAAAAATTTGGCTGTGGTGCTGAAAAGTAATCCCTGATTGCCCTAAGACGGTTTCAAAGCTCACATAAGCCGGAGTATAAATTTTTGTCGCAAGTTCAAATTTGTTATAATTCTTGTCTTTGGCGTAAAAACCACGGCGAATATGATGCAAATCTCCGTTTTTTACATAATAGTTAATCCGCACCCTGGCGGCGGCGCCCGCATCTCTCCATAACAAAACAATATCCTTAAAAGAAAAGACTGTTTTGCTTGAACGCAATATTATTGAAAGATAATCACCTTTTTTCATATATGTCCCATACGTTAGCTTTAACCTTATATATAGTTTATATTATATATAAACTGCGGTCAACACTTTATCTGTTTACGAATTCCAAAATCTCTTTTACTCTCTTTTCCCAAGTGTGATTTTGAACATCCTCGCACGCCTGCCTTGCAATTCTATCAGCAAAATCGGGGTTCTGCAAAACGCGCGCGATACCCTCCGCGAGTTTCTCAGGGTTATCCGGCTCAACCAATATGGCGTTGTTTTCGTTTAAAATTTCCCTGATGGACGGCATGTCCGAGGCGACAATCGGCGTTCCGCTCGCCATATATTCAAACAGCTTCATCGGTGAAGTGTAATATTTTGAAATATCCTCTTTCGCGGTATTCGGCAACACGAGGACATCGGCGGCTTTCATCCATATAGGCATTTCTCCGTGAGGGCGATATCCGCCAATCTTTATATTTTCGCGATTCTTAACTCTTGATTTATAGTCATTTATATCACTTTCCGTCCCCCCAATCAAATATATCAAGATATTCCCGTTCAAAAATTTTCCGGAATCCACCAAAGTGTCCACGCCTTTCCACGAATATAAATGCCCAGTGTAAAGAACTATTTTTTTATCCGCCGGCAAATTCAATCTCTCTCTGACTTTTAACTTTTCACTTTCAACTTTAAACTTATTGATGTCCACCCCGTCCGGCGCGACTAAAATCCTACTTGAATCAAGATTGTATTCTTTGATGTAAAAATCTTTGAGCCCTTGGGTAATGGATATAATGCCTCGGCTTTTTTTAAGAACCCGCGCCACCAAAAAGTTTTTTCGAGCGGTGTGCGTTTCCCAAACGAGATTCTTTTTAAAAAAAGACAAATAAGAGAGTGGCAATTCGTCGCGGGAGTAAATTATATCCGCCTTTTGGAACAAAACATACCAAAAAGCGGAACAAGCGAATGAAAGCGACTGGATTCTAAAGCCGATTTTTCCGAATTTCACCAAATCCAGCGATGGAATTTTCGTTATCCGGAAATTTTTCTTCACTCCGTAATATTCAAACGGATCCTGTTTGATTTTATTGAACCGCCAAGGCAAAACAAGCTCCACCTTTAACTTTTCACTTTCAACTTTTAACTCGGAAAACGCCTCGCACATCTTCATTATCTGAATCCCATGCGCCTTTTCCGTGGGTATTCTTACATTGGCTATGTAAATTATTTTCACCCCATTAGAAATATTTGTTGCTTTTTTCATAAACTAATTAAGTTATCTGCCCCGTAAATTTCTAACGGGGTTCATTTTGTAATTTTAATTAAGTTATCATAATATTCATCATTCTCCCACTCTTTTAGCTTTTTTTCGGGGTATGAAAAATCAGGGATATTTTTAGCAATAATATAAATATGCGGAGAAAAAATAGAAGTAAAAATTTTATCCAAAAATTTTATTCCAAACGCAAAAGACCTTATATCCGCTATTTCCCACCCCGCCCGCTCAACCGTGAGCTCCAAGCTCTTTTTAGTGAAAAAATTAATATGGTTGCTTGCCAACGCCCCTCTGAATTTATTTAATTTAAGCAAACAAATAAATTTGGGAATAACGGGCACCCCCAGAATTAATATTGTTTTATCGTCAGAAATTTTTTTCAGCTTAATCAAAAAAGAATGCGGGGATAAAATATGTTCAAATAAATTATTCGCCCAAATAACCTCAAATTCTCCGGCTAAATCCACTTTATCAATCAATTCAACATTGCCGTATTTTATATTCAAATTATTGCCCTTCCCATACTCAACCTCTGAACGGGTTGTCGTAATGCCCGCGCTTCCCTTTCCGAAATTAATTAAATATTCACCATAACCACACCCCAAATCAAAAACTCTTTTATTATTTAGCTTAAATTTTTTTAAAATCCTGTTAAATGATTTTGATTTTTTTACTTTTTTAAAATGTTCTTGTATTTTCATAAATTTTTACCCCGCTAGAGATGGGATGAGTTTTAAACGATTTTTAATATAAAGAAATGATGGTATTGGTTTTCCAAAGGAATAAATTCATCCATTATCTTGAAATGCCGTTTAATTATTCTCTTTATTTTTCTTAGCGGATACCCTCGCTTGCCTATTTCCCAATAATGCACACCGCTTGAGTCGTGCTTAAGAGGCAGCGGAATTTTAACGGCAAGGCGCGCTTCTTTTATCATCGGGATTTTAAAATTCAATTTTAATTGCGGACCGAAATGCGGGAGAGACAAAACAACATATCTTCCGGCAACTCGCCTTAGCTCAGACAAACTTTTTTCAAATTTTTCAAAAGGCAAATGCTCAAGTACTTCGGCGCATAAAACAACATCAAAGCTGTTGTTTTCCAGGGGCATATCATCAACCGAACCGACAATGTCCGGATTCAGCTCTTTTTCAATGTCAAAAGTTTTTACTTTGCCGATCTGTTTTTTCAAAACATCAACCACAATACCGTCCCCAGGACCGACAACCAAAACGCTGTTCGGCTCCAAATCCGCGACAGCCCTAATCTGGTGCCAATAACTGACCCAGCGGCTTTTATGGACATATTTTTTGAAGGAATATTTTTTATTCATACATTAAAAAAATCATTTATTTTTCTAATTGCATTATTCATCGCTATTTTCAGCGCGCTGCCGAGCGCGTATAACAAAAGATAAAGCAAACAAGCTTGGCCATTTTCTTGCTAAAAACTTGAAAATTAACTTGGTAAATATATTGCTATTGCCAAAACCGTTAAATTGGGCATTTTCTATCTCGTATCCCAGCGCGTCCAGCATTTTTTTTAATTCTTTAAAGTTAAACCAATAAATATGCCCTTTTTGGGGCGAATTATTCTCAGGGACTTTTCCAAGCAATACTTGCAGACGAGCCGGCATAGAAGAAAAATTGGGGACGCCGATTATGATATATTTTTTTGAAACTCGCACTATCTCCTTGAGTGTTTTCTTGGGATCAAACAGATGCTCTAAAACATCAAGCGCCACAACATAGTTAAACGCATTATCGCCATAAGGCAACGGGGTGCTTGAAAAATCATACTGCGCCGCGCGCAATCCTTTTTTATTGGCGAGGCATACGGCTTCTCTGGACAGATCAAGCCCTTCCCCTTTAATATTTTTTTTATCAAGCAATTCAAGAAGCAACCCGTTTCCGCAACCGACATCAAGGACGGAGCCGCCGGAAATAAGGCTATACGCCGCCCGATGCCTGAATTCACAAGTTTGGCTTCCTCCTCTCCAAAATTTTTCAGCAAATTTTTTTTCTTGACTCATTTGAATATAATGGAACTGCCACTAAATACTAGGTTTGAGCACAGTCCGTTTTAATTTACTTTTACTTCACTGATTAGTCTTTTAATTAAATTTTTCAGACCGTGATTTTCGGCAACATACTCCCTCATGCCCTCATCTTTGCCGGATTTTGAAAGCGCGATTGTTTTTTTAAAAAGTTTTCTCATTTTTTCCCTAATGTTATTTTTCGGCGCGGGGGTCAAGTAATCCAAACCGCAAAAACCGGCGGGATGTCAGATAAGCCGAGCATCCCGCCGGTTTTTTCTTTTTCGCAAACTTCCGGACAAAAATGCGTTCGGTAAAGCAACCTGTTCATTAGGCTTCTTTTTCCGGACCTTTCTCTTCGTCTTTCTCTTCTCCTTCTTTGGAGTCTTCTTCTTCCGATGGCTTCTCCACCCCACTTATGATATTGGCAACCTCTTGGTAGATGTCTTTTTCCTCAATGCCGTTTCTCTGTAAAAACTTCTTCGCCTCTGGAGTAATTGCCGTCGTTCCGTCTTTGGCGACATAAAATGTGTGATGTTCGTCTTTGCCCTTCCCCGAGCAAAAGGCGACAAGATTAAAACCCCCTCCTTCCTTAGGTTTGATTACAGAGATTGAATCTATCTTGCCCTCGTTTAACGGTTTTCTCGCCCCTTCCTCAATAGCTCCGGTAATTTCTTTTCCCTTATTCTTCAATGCCGCCAATTTGGCGAAAGGTCCCTCAAATACTTTTCCAAAATTCATATTTTTTATATTTTTTATATTTTACCGATAAATAACGACCTGTTAGGACTATAACACAAAAAAAGAAACTTATAAACACATTTTCCGGACATTTCTCTCACTCGCCCCAATCCACCGAAACCGGGTTTCGGTGGATTACAGGAGGTGTATTTGCGCTTGGTGCGTGAGAAAAATGCCCGGGAAAATGTTTTCATTGATTGAGGACGGAGATGATTTTTTTGATGAAGTTCTCCAAGCCATGGTTCTTAACAACAATCTCCCTCATATCCGCAGATATTTTTTCTTTTTCATCGGGATTCAAGTCCATAATAAGTTTTATTTTTCCCGCCAGCGCCTCGGAGTCTTTTTTGGGATACATCAATTTTTCTTTGTATTCGCCAAGGACTTCCAACAGGGCTTCGTTGCAGGTTAGGATGGGCAGACCGCACGCCATTGCTTCAAGAATCGCCTTGTCCAAACTCCCTGTATGGCTCATATTAACAAACAAATCGGCTGATTGCAGGCGTGGCGCGATATCTTTGTTTGAGACGGCGCCAGCAAAATTTATAACGCCGGAAAGATTTTTTCGCGCCACCGTTTCTTTTAAGCCAGTAAGATACTTTTCTTGTTCGGGGAGCCCCGCGGCGCCGACAATATCAACTTTTATCTCCAGCCCGCCCTTTGTCAAAATTTCAACAGCGTTTATGAGCGTTTCGTAATCCTTCACGGGTGATATTCTTCCGATTGAAATAATTTTGAAAATGCCGTCATTTTTTCGGACTTCCGGACACGGTTTGAATTTTTCTGTATCAATCCCTTGCCCAACGACTTTTTTCTTTTTTGACGCAAGACGGAACCCGCTTTCAGTTGAGGTAAAAACGATGTCCGTCATTTTTTCCGCCAATTTCAAACTAGAGGGGACCGAACCGTGGGCATACCAAAGACCGATTTTCTTTCCCGTTAATTTCCAAAAGATTCCGCCCAAAATTACATAGATTTGATTCATATGGACGAAGACGGCGTCGTAGTTTTTTCGCTCGCGCCAGATGTATTTATAAAAATTAAAGATATACTTTAATTTTTTAGCAACTGACGGCTGAAAGCTGACGACTGAAAGCTGTTCTTTTCCAAGAGAAAGAACTTTAACCCCAGTACCAGAAAATTCCTTTGAATTTTCGCTACGGGGCTTCGCATTTCTGGCAGAGAAAAAATCATGTTCGCCCTCTTCCAAACATATGACGGTGATTTTTTCGCAATGCTTGGCGAACTCTTTAACCCATTGATGGAAAAACCCCAAAACATCGTCGTTTGGGTCCATTTTTTGTGTGATTATCAATAACTTGACTTTTTTATTCATATCTATATTATATAAGTATAAATTCCTTCGGGATCGCCCTGAAAAGGGCATAAATTGGATCTAGGAAAAATCGGCAAGCTTTAGCAGTTTGCCGATTTTTCTTTTCATATTCTCAAAGTCATCCGCAGAAATCATTCCCAACTTTTTAACCAGTCTTTTTGAATCTATCAGTCTTATTTGAGATAAAATAGCGCTGTTTTTCTTGTTTTTGAGATTGAAATTAAAGTAAAAAACGCCTGCCTTTTGTTTAGTTGTTAGCGGAACGCATAAAAAAACACTGTTGTTGAATTTCCTCAGCACGACGACGGGTCTGGAAAAATTCTCATTTTTCCCTTCTTGCTCAAAGCCGATATTTCTCCCAAGGGACGCGTAGAAAATATCCCGTTCTTTGAAAAACACCCGCCGGTCGCGGTCATTCAAGCCCTTTTTTAATGCGTTCCATTCATCAAATAAATTCATGTTTTTATCATTAGTGTTTGTCATCGTTTTTGTCCACTTTTTGGGTAATTATCAGTAACTTGACTTTTTTATTCATATCTATGTATAATTATTGCAATCACCACGGGTCAGACATGGATAAGGTTTCGTCCTTATCTAGGACTCCCGGCAAAACATCGTCAACTTCGGTTGGCGATGTTTTGTTTACTTCCGAGCTTCTTCACAAAACCATCCAAAAACAAAAACATACTGTTGTCTTTTAAAACTATTTTTAATAACTTGGAATACCTTTTGCGAGATGGCACTACTAATTTTCCAAGCTTTTCTTTCTCATTTAAGTATTCCACCAAGCATGCAAAATCCCCGTCACCGCTTACAATTACAGCTTTATCAAAATTCGGATACTCAATCATTGTGTGCAAAACAAGTTCAGCGTCAACATTGCCCTTTACGCCCTCGGGATGGTTTTGCACCACGGGTTTAAACACCATAACAAAACCCTCTTCTTTTAACTTTTTATATAATTTATCATTCTTTTTTATATACCCGATGAAAAGAAAGGCTTTTTCAACTCCATATTTCTCTTTCAAATACACGCGAAAGCGGGCAAAATCCAATTTCCAGCCCAAAGACAGTATGCTTAAATTCAAATTCTGGCTGTCTATAAACGCGTAATTTATCTCTTTTTTGTTCATTTTTTTGGTTTGTCCTTTTCATTATATAACAAATACGGATAAATGGAGAGCAAAAAATTGGGCTCCTTTTAATTTCAGTTGCAACATTTTTTAGGGAAATCGGCGCTTCAATAGGCAAAGCCAAAGTACTGGATCATAAAGAAAGCATCTAGACGATGGGCTTTCTCAGTCTGCTTTGGGGGAGTATTTTTATCATCAGTATCGGTTTTATACGGGATGATTTTGTTTTTTCAATGGCATCTCTGCCGACATTCGGGGCGAGAATAGTCATTGAAATAATGCAGATTCATGTGATGCTGCTCGCAACGGTAAAGGCCGACAGGAGCACATGGGGATTTCTGCGAATTATTACAATCCCAATACTTCTGACAACGGATATATTCTTGGACTACAAGATAACGCCACTTCAAATTACCGGAATAGGAATCATAATTTTAAGCCTCATTATTCTTTTTATCAATCACGGCATCAAGAAAAAAGGAATGTGGCTTGTTTTGTTCACCGCGGTAAACAGCGCCGCCGCAATCTCCCTTTATAAATACGACATTACTCATTTTAATTCCGTGGAGGCTGAGCAAAGCATTATTATACTCATTCTGATGGTTTATCTTTTTATAATGGCCGTTTTTGTCGCCAAAGAAAACCCTATTTTATTCTTGAAGAAACCGTTTTTTATTCTTCAATCAATAGCGGGAGGATTGAGTCCGGCGTTCTTGAGTTTCGCTTATTTGTTCGCCCCCGCTTCAGTCATCACCACGGGCAAGCGTTCATTTTCAATTCTTTGGTCTATGCTTTCCGGCAATATGTATTTCCATGAAAAAAATTTTTTGATTAAATTTTCCTCATTCACTTTAATCGTCGTTGGGCTTATACTCCTTTTCTTTTAAGTGAGATGTGGAGGAAAAAAGACTATTCCCCTGTCTTTATCATATATGTATCCTTGAGCCGGTAGCCGAGTTTTTTGTAATAGCCGCGAACTCCGACTCCTGAAATGACCGCCATTTTTTTAAATCCCGCTTTTCGGGCGATTTTCTCCGCCTCGCCGACAAGGGCTTTGCCCATCCCCATATGCTGACTCTGTTCTCCTTTTTGGGCGATAGGCGCCAAGCGGCCGTAGGTGTGAAGCTCTCTTATTAAGGCGCTGTTTTTGAGAATATCCGGGATGCCGAGCGAAGTTTCAATTGAATCCGGCAGAAAGAGCCGGAGGAACGCCGCCAATTTATCCCCTTTTTTGTTTTCAAAGCTTAAAAATATTTCCTTTCCTCCCCAAACGGCATATTCAGTTTTTTTGAGTTTGAAGTCTTTTAATTTTATCTCATCTTCCCTCACCTCGCGACATCGGATGCACTTGCACTTCCATCTGTTTTTTTCTTGGTCGGAGGCGAGATATTGGCGCAAGTTTGAAATCTTGCTGCCCGCCGCGATGTAACCCCCCGGAATGTCCCTTATCAGTCTTATTATCCTGACATAAGGCGGGATAATCTTTTTTATTTTAACCAGAAGGTTGAGAAGCTTTTTTTCGGAGTAAGGTTTATGCTCTCCTTTTTTCCACTTGCCGTAAAGTCCCGCGCTCTTCAAAACAACGCAAGGGTAAATCTTGAGCATATCCGGGAAAAAACGCTTGTCCGAAAAAAGTTTTTTGAAAGCCGTCAAATCTTTGGCGGGCGAACTTCCGTAAAGCCCCGGCATCATATGATAAACTATTTTGAAGCCGAAGGAGCGCAAAAGCCTTGTTGCCCGAGCCACCGTATCCGTAGAAATTTCTCTTCTGTTCTTTTTCAGTATCTCCTCGTCCGTGTGCTGAACCCCAATTTCCACTTTGGTCACGCCCAATTCTCTCATGCCTTTCAATTCATCCGCGTTTATGAAATCCGGGCGCGTTTCAACGGACATGCCGACGATTCTGCATTTCGCCTTTTCATTGATTTTTTGAAGTTCGGCGAGGGTTTTCTCGCCTTTCTTTATCGGGCGCGCGCGCCCGATATTATCGCAAGCGCGAAAAATCTCGGAAACGAAATTTTCCCGATAGGAACGCTTGTAAAAATTCCAGGTTCCGCCTATGATTATTATTTCCGCCTTGTCCAAGGGGTGCCCATTCGCATCTAACGCCTTTAGGCGGGAGATGACCTGCTTATATGGGCTGAAATTGTTTCTGAGCGCCCGCGCCGCCGCCGGTTCAAGAGAGAGATAACTCTTGGGCATTTTTCGCTCCGTGGGGCAATACAGGCAGTTTCCCGGGCAAGGAAACGGCTTCGTGAGTAAAGAAACGGCAACAATGCCGGAATTGCTTTTGGTTTTTCTTTTTCTCAACAGTCGCTCCAACGCCGGCGATTTTTTCTCCCCTTCTTTATCGGTCATTTCTCTGTAAAGGGCAAGGACTTCGGCGTTTGTGGGGAGAGGAAGGGTCTTGTATTTCGCCGATGTTCCTCTGTAGTTAATTTTCTTTTTTATTTTCAAAAGACGGCCGGAGAACTTCTCGTCAAGAACCATCCGCCTTTTCAACTTTTCCAGATCGTCCTCTGTTTTTATTGAATCAAAAATCATATAATTGGTTATACCATAAACAATGAAAGAAGAGTTGGCAAGAAAAATAATGGAGGATTCCGCCACCGGCTACGAAAAAATAGCCGAGCAGTTTTCGCGCACCAGATCTTCTTTTTGGAAGGAGCTTGATTTCATCAAAGAAGAAGTGAAAGGGGGCGACAAAATTCTTGACTTGGGATGCGGAAACGGAAGGCTTTACGAATTTTTGAAAGAGAAAAAGATTGAATACACCGGCGTTGATTCCTCGGAAAGGCTTTTGGAGTTGGCGAGAAAAAAATACGGGACGGAAGCGAAATTCATAAGGGGCGATGCCCTGAACCTTCCGTTCGCGAACGAGTCCTTTGATAAAATAATTTCCATCGCCGTCCTTCATCACATTCCGTCCGAAAAATGGCGGAAAAAGTTTCTGGATGAAGCATGGCGTGTCCTAAAAAAAGACGGGGTTCTCATTCTTTCGGTTTGGAATATGAGGCAAAAAAAATACGCTCCCCTTCTCGTGAAATATGCGTTTCTGAAAATCGCCGGGCTTTCACCGCTTGATTTCGGAGATGTGCGTCTTGGGTGGAACGGGGAAAAAAATGTTCGCTTCGTCCACGCCTTCGGAAAAAGAGAATTGAGAAAACTGCTGGAGAAGAGCGGGTTTGCGATAAAAAAACTTTCGGCGGTCCGAAGAAAAAGCGGGCAAGGGAACCTTCTTGCTATAGCTGAAAAAAGAGAAAATTAAAAAGAGGGACGCGGCGCGCCCCTCAAAGAATGTTCTCTTTTATTTTTCAAAAAAACCTTTTGAACCACCCATTTTTGTTTTTTAATTTTCCTTTTCCAAGGTCTTCCAGCAGGGATATCTCACTTTCATAAAATATCCCGTTTTTTTTATACCATCTGGCACTTCCTCCATAATCGAAGTCCGTGCCAGCTACTAGAGAATATGCCGTCACTATTTCATATCCGTTAGCGACGGCTGACTCTGCCGTCGCCTTCACGCAACAGTCAGCGTAGATTCCCGTTAACAACAGGGTATCCACCCCCATATAATGAAGATGCCTGGAAAACTCACTGCACTCAAACCCGTCCCAGCCGGATTTAAGAAAGAGTTTTCTCCGGCATTCCGGCACTCTTTCTATTTTTTTCTCAAGTGTCCGGACTGTGTCTCCATAGCCGGCATATTCCACAACGACAAGGGGAATCTCCCCCCCCACGCATAATTCCTTAATGACCATTATGCTTGCCTTGAGGATTCTTTTTGCATCCTTTTTTGCTATGTGACGCAAAAAACGCGCCTGCATATCTATCAGAACGACCGCCAGCTTCATTTCAGACCTCCCAAATTATTTATTTTTCAAGATGCTTGTTTTCTTCACCATTCTCACACATCTTATCGCGTTTGTCAATCTTGCCACCCAGATTTTGCATAAACAAATTTATCGGGAGCATTTTTCCCAGTCTTTTTTCGTTTGTTCCAGATATTCGTTTTTACCGAGAAAATTAAAGAGTGTGTTTTCGGCGCTCAGGGCGAGATTCGTCCGCAAAACCCTATCGCCAATCAACTTTAAAAGAGATTCCTCAAGTTTTTTCGCGTTCCCGACAGGAACGACAAGCCCGCTGTATCCGTCTTTTATTATTTCCCCCGCGATTCCGACATCCGTCATCACTACAGGACAATTCGCCACCATCGCTTCAATGACGGTCCTTCCGTATCCCTCGTAATTTGAGGTGAGTAGAAA
>VAOY01030357.1_pt1 | contig 26909 bp, 24 predicted proteins | sample 3393881 | NCBI WGS metagenome assembly VAOY01 (sample SAMN08290430, study PRJNA428436) | hydrothermal vent metagenome | isolation source: Deep-sea hydrothermal vent chimney | place: Indian Ocean: Southwest Indian Ridge
AGGGCAACCGCAATGGTCTATCCCGGAACATGCCTGATAGAGGGAACGAACATCTCGGAGGGAAGGGGCACCGACACACCCTTCGAACTGATCGGGGCCCCATGGGCCAGCAGTGAACTGATCGCCGGAAACCTGGAGCAATTGAATCTTCCGGGCGTGATCTTCCATCCGGCTACCTTCACTCCCGGCAAACCGGGAGGCAGTCTGGAGGTAAAGCTGAAGGGTCAGCAGTGCAACGGGGTCAGGCTTGAGGTTACAGACACCGCGTCTTTCAGGGCGGTCGTAACCGGTGTTGCCGTGGTGAGCGTCTTCCACAACCTGTATCCCGATGAATTCAGGTGGCGGGCGGCACATTTCGACAGGCTGGCCGGAGTGCGATGGCTGCGCGAAGGCATAGAGGCCGGTACCGGCCCGCTCAAACTGGAGGAGCGGTGGCAGGAATCGACAGAGGCGTGGCGACAGCAAGCGGCCTCCTATCTGATCTATCCGTAAAGAACCGGAATCTCCCGCCGCTTCTGGATTAAATCCAATCAACCCAACCCAACCCTGTAAGCTACAGTGGAATGAGGCAGATAAAGGAGAGATTGCATTCAGGTGATTATATTCATATATTCATAGGAATATATTAGAATAACTTTGGAGGTGCCGGCTTGTATCGCTGGACAATAACTGATGATATCCGCGCCAATCTGCTCCGGATCGCGGAACTCAAAGACACCCTTGACAGACGGAGCATTCTCCCCCGCCGCTGGGCCGGACGCCTGCGACGGGAACTGGAATCGGCCACGATTGCGGCATCAACATCCATGGAGGGTGTACCGGTCACGGTCGATGAGGTTCGCCGCATCCTGGCAGGTGATCGTCCGCCGGCGGTCTCTGAGGAGGACGCACAGCTGGTCCAGGGCTATCGGGACGCCATGTCGTTTGTGCTTCGACGGGCGGATGATGCCTCATTCACCTGGCAGACCGAGTTGATCCTCGGCATCCACGACAGAGTATTGGCGGGCTCCTATGCTGCCGGTGCCGGCCGCTTCCGGACAGGGCAGGTGCATATTGCTGACTCCGGAGCAGGCCGTCTTATTTTTACGCCGCCTCCACCCGATGTGATTCCCGAACTCGTTGCAGAGCTCGCAGCCTTCGCTGAGGAGAATCAAACCGGAATCGAACCACCGATACTCGCGGCGATCATCCATGTGCGCCTGGCAGGTATTCACCCCTTCGCTGATGGAAACGGCCGCACGGCGCGGGTTCTGGCCTCATTGGCGATGTACCGTGGCGGCTATACCATTCCCGAGTTTACCAGTCTGGAGGAATACTGGGGCGCCCACCGTGATGACTACTATGAAGCGTTCTCATGTCTCGGCGAGACCTGGGACCCTGGGGCGGAAGTGACCCCGTTTGTCTCAAAGCATGTCGGTGCCCAGCGGCTCCAGGTAGACGCTCTCTCACTCCGACAGGCCACCGAACGAGAGATCTGGACGATCCTGGAGGACATCGCCACGGAGGATCTCTCCGGTCCGCCGCGATTCGCCGAGGCGCTGTTCGATGCCTTTTTCGGACGGGAGGTATCGAACCGCTATTATCGTGGCCTCACAGATGTATCCGTTGCGACAGCCACCAACGACCTGGGGCGGCTCGAGGCCAGTGGCATGCTGGCGGCGAGAGGCGCGGGCAGGACGCGTACCTATTCCGGAACCCATGAGCTGGTGGCGAAGATTGCGAGAATAGGAGGTGTCGAACGGGTCCCTGCTGATCCGGCCGTCCCCCTTGCCCGATCGAGACAAGCGATAATCGAGGAACTTGCGGGGCGGATTTCGGCTCCTGAGTAACCCACTGGATCTGCACGGGCACCTGAGCTGGTTTCAGGGGGCATCAACTTTTACATCCATAGCGTAGGTTTGGTTCAGTTAGAGGGGCCTGCTGCCCTGTCAATCCCCCGCAGCGCCTGAATCCCGAAAGAAGATAACGCGTGTGCAAAAGCCCTCGCGGCAGGTGTATGTCCGAACTGATGATCACCAGGCCGATGCAGGGTCATGACCACTGCAACCACAGGTACATCGATACGACCTGAACGGAAGGATATGGGTGCGTCGCCAGGGACCGGGAATTCACCATGAAGGTGGGGCGATCGGTCCGGAGGAAAGGCAAATCCTCGAGCAGGCGGCCTACTTTCGGATCTATCCGTAAAGAACCGGAATCTTTAGAGAAGAGTTTGGGAGTTACCGTGGAGGTATGAGGCCCTCCTCGACCAGCTTTGCCCTGAACGCCCTCATACGGTGCCACGTATCGGTATCGGAGGCAGATCCGGGAGGCAGGGGGATATGCCTGCCCTGGAACCCGGAGACCACCCAGCTTCCCTCACCCTGCTCTGCTCTCGGTAATCCCGTAATATCCAGAACGGCCAGTCGCTGACCCTTGCCGGCGGCGCTCATGCTGATAGTCCGCTCCTTCCGGAAAGCCTGCCGGTGGAGGAGCATTTCTCCGTCGAGAAGCACGTCAATCTCGGGAAAACGGTTGGGAATCTCCTCTGTTGTGCGGAAGGAGGCATGCACTATCACAACCTGCATGTCGGCAGGATCATCACCAGAATCGGACGCTGCAAGAGCAGATCTGAGGGAAGATTCCCACGGTTTAAGAATGCCATCTCGACCTGCCAGGTTTGGATCCACAACGTTCAGGAAATCGAGTTTCAAACCTGCGATCTTGAGCCTTAATACCGGTATGGTTTCAACCCCGATGTCGGCATTTTCCGCCCTGTTGGTTAGGAGCGGCTTGTTTTCCAGCTCGGGCAGGTATTGTGCGAGATAATCGGGTGGCAGGGAGAGATCCTTGGCACCGAGCGCCAGAAGCTGATATCCCATTCTTTCCATCTCGTCCGACAGGAAAGCCGCCTGGCGCCTCCCCAGTTCGGTAGGTGGTCCGATGCGCGGCACCTCGAAGAGATTGCCGAGATCGATCAGGAATACCGGACGCCCTATATCGCTGTTGCGGCGGATCGCCGCTGTTCTCTTGTCGAGGCCACCCAGCAGACCTGCAGAACACTCGCATGGATCGATGTATCCCAGTGTATTTGCTGAGAAGAGGATCCTGAACCTGTGCCTCCTCTGCTGACCGTCGATGGCCGTGCCCGTCAGTGCTGCAGCAGAGAAGACCAGAAGAAGTATGAGGATTATCGACCGAAGTCTTCTGGATGATAAAACGTTCGTTGTCATCCGCTTATACCCTCAGAGTTGAGACGTGATGGAGTCGATACTTTGTCCCGTTAAACAGAACATAAGATTATCTCACAATTGTGACAATGTGTCAGCATAATGATTTTATTCTTGAACGGTTTTGCAGCCGGCAATGTTCCCTGTATGCTTCAGCGTGTCGGCAGTACCTGATTCCGATAGGGAGGTGTCATGCAGGGAGATACAGTTGAGAGAAAGAAAAGGACCTGGCAATGGCTGGCGGTTATCGGTTTTACCGCCATGGTGGTGTTCAGTTTCATTTCCTATATGAAAACTCCTGCCGATGCCGTCTTGAGGCCCGGTAACTCTCTGCCCGATCTGATCGTGACACGTGAGGATGGAACCGAGAGTACGCTGGCGGCCGAATCAGCAGGCTTCCGTGCGGTGCTGGTTGTGACTCCATCCTGTGATTTCTGCACGGAACATCTAACCGATCTGGCGCTGGCTGCCAGGGATGATCCGGAAACAGCCGGGCAGGAATTAAGGGAGATCCTGCTGCTGGTTATTCGCTCCGATCTCATACCGCGGTCGGGTTTTCAACCTGCCTTCGATCTGGCCGGAGAGCTGGGGGCAATCCATGTGAATATTTCTGCCCCAGAGGCGCAGAAACTGGGGATAGTCGAACTACCTGTATCGATTGAGCTGGATTCAGAAGGGAATATCGCCTCTGTCAGTTATCTGATGCGTGAACCCCGCTGATCAGGAGCCTGTCGGAGAAACGCTCCGGCTGAACAATCCTCCATAATGCAACAAGGAAGAGCGCTGTTGAGAGGTTCTGCAGTGCTGCGATCCAGCCGATATCGCGTGGCAGGAAGGGCAGGCATCCGCAGTCGCCCGAACCGCCCGCGAGAGTTTCGACCGCCAGCAGTATGCCCGTAAAGGCCCAGAAACCGGCACAGGCAGGCAAACCGTATTTCTTCCATGTAGGACCTGCCAGCAGTGTAACGGCAATAAATATTTCAAGAATCAGGCTGCCGACGGCGGGAAGGAGGGGAGGCACCCGGTCGAGAATGGAGTAGATAGTCATGGCCTGCACCGTGTTCTCCCAGTCGGCCACTTTTGTCACCACCCCGGCAGCGAAGACAATTCCCATTATCACCGAAACGATGCGGGCGGTCCTCTCCCAGAAGAGGGAGGGGGATTTCGTAACTTCGGTTGTCGGTTCTTCAGTCATTGGGTCCATTACCTCCACGCATACCTGGTTCCGCGGCGCGTCGGTTTTCTGTGCACGGCGTCACCGAAACGGACTGCTTCCCGATATCTCTCTTCTGAGAGCGGACCCTCAGCGATTCCTTCTATATCCTCCTGCAGCTCGGCGAAGGTACGAGCACCGCAGAGGGCCGCATCCACGGCCGGGTGCGTCAGGGCGAACCTGTAGCACTCCGGTGCCGTCATCCCCTTTTCAAAACCCAGGTCGGGCCTCGATTTCAGCAGGTCACCCCAGCGTGTTGCAGTATAGGCCATCACACCCGGTTTCGGTTCGGGCAGTCGATTGAAAATCTCGGTTTCGGCTCCCCTGTGTGCAGCATTGTATCTCAGCATCATGACATCTGGCGCGGGATCGAGTTCGTTGGCCAGGCGAGCGGCAAGTTTGCGGTTCTGTATGGAGAAACCGAGGGCTCCAACCTGCCCCGATTCCTTCAACTCCTGCATGGCTCCCCATACAGATGGCCTCAGGTAGAACCGGTGTTGCACCCAGCCCATCAGCAGGATGTCGATCGTATCGAGTTCGAGGACCCTCGTGCACCTTCTCCAGTAGGCACCGACCATGCGGGGCAGGGGAATCCCCACGACCGATATGATCACCATATCCTCCCTGTGTCCCGATCTTATCAATCGCCGTACACCTTCAGCGGCATCTTTCATTTTCGGTGTTACGAAAAAGGTGTTGAGTCCCAGCTCGTGAAAGGCTCGTTCAATATCAACAGGCTGGATCCGGCCGCCGAAAGGTCCCTTGCGGCCTGCGAAGGACCATGCTGCTGGAATGAGCCTGCTGACTTCCAGCCCTGTATTGCCCAGAGGGACCCTTCTTGAATTGTTTTCATCCATTGCATCAATCCTGTGCCCCGCAGCCGGGAGAGAGGCTGCGGGGTTCGTATCAGGATACCGGTATTATCGGGGCAGCTCAATCTCGACGCTGTGAACTCCACCGCGCGTTGAACCGATGGCGATTTTGATCGTGCGCTCATCGGCTCCACCTGTTTTCACGTACCAGGAAACCAACCTCATCGGCACATAGTCCTTCATCATGGAACCTTCGAGCCAGCCCATGTTCACACGGTTGGTGGTCATGCCACCCTGAGGCTGCGGAGCCATGCCGCCTCTGCCACGGCCTCTGCCGCCGCCGAAGGAGGGTCGGCGGGGAGTGCCGTCCTCGTTTACGATACTCATCCCCTCCGGAAGGGTGATCTCCGCGTAATCTTCGCGGACAATGTGGATCAGTTTGGCCTGTTCGAGGGCTGTAGGAAGGCGACCTGTGTTGCTGAAGAATCCTGTTACCTTGTAGACATCCTCGAGTCCTTCAACCTTCTCGACGTGCGTCCCCCTCACCCTTACCTGGGGCATCCATTCCATTTTCTTGACAGCCCACAGAACGTTGGGCAGAAGTTCCGCCTCCAGCATGGATGGCGGAGGATTCTGCCGGCTGAACTTGGGATTTGAACCGCCGACTTCCACTTCACCAAATTCCGGGTGCCGGACCTTTGTCCACGGCTGGATGTTGAATGGGGCAGACAGCCCGTTTACCCAGCGGTCACGCTCTTCCTGTGTTGAAGTTCCGTCTCCATCCAGATCGACACGGCCCCCATTCCACAATTCATCGCCGTACCAGATGGAACCGTATGCGAAATAACCGAAATCGGGACTGTGCCCGAAGAGGGGATTGCCGCCCCCGTAATCCCGGAAGACATTACCGGTTCTCTCGTAACCGGTGATCCGGCTGCCGACCCGGTCGTACTCCAGGTACCACCACTCGTCCTTCGGAGCCATCAGCCGGTCGTCGCCCATGCTGGGCGGCCGCAGCAGCATTGGAACGGTGGTGTCGTAAGTTTCGACGGTGTTGATATTCGGGTGCTGCAGCAGGTAGACGACGATGTTGCGGACTTCAGGTTCAGAGAGCGGGTATTCGCCGGCGCCTCTCTGGGTCCGTCCCCTGCCGGTGGCATCGTCTTCGGGATTGGGACGCCAGTTGAATGTGTAGTTGCGGTGCAGGTCGAGTCCGCCTGTGCCATCCTCGTTGTAGCGACCGTCACCGTCGTTGTCTATCCCTTCGGGGCCCATGCTGTAGAAGGGACCCCTGTCGTTGTCGGTGCGGCGGCGCATGCCGTTGGGTTGCGATTCGTCGATAACCCAGTCACCCTCAGGATCCTGCCATCTCATCTGGCGGCAGTAACCATCCCCGTCGAGATCCTCGTTGGGATCCTCATCGACCAGCCCGTCACCGTCGCTGTCGTAGGGACGGACGGTTGAGCGCAGGCTCTCGGCGGAGTGGTAATAGAGGTCGGAACCATCCGGATTCATCTTCGGGATTAGGTAGGCAGTCTTGTTGTCGACGATCTCGGTGACCACCGGGTCCACACCGTAGTTCTCACACAGATACTTGATTGTGTAGAGAACGGCTTCTGCTCCGGTAACCTCGCCGGCGTGTCTGTTGCCATCGGCCCAGTAGGCCGACTTGTCAACGTGAGATCCTGTAGCCCTGTTCGTTATGATCACTCCCCAGACAGTGGTACCCAGATACGATTCTCCGATCGAGAACTTCTCCACAATGTCGGGATAGGTGCTGGCATAGTAATCCATGAACGCCAGAGATGCTGCATAATCGTGGTAGCCGTCGAACTTCAGAAATGAGCTTGATTGAGCCAGAGGGAACTGGGCTTCCACGGTAGGTGCTGCTGCCGCCGTGGATGCCACGACCAGCAGTGCTGCTGCGGATAGGCGGATGCAACGGGGCAAGGTCGGCCTCCTTCCGTCAGACGGGGATGTGTATGTACTATCTCTTCTTGCGAGGTCTCGGCGGGCGCCAGCCATCTCGGAGAGTCTGCAGGAGATCTACCCGTACCTGCGGCAGGGCCGCCTCGAACTCCAGGGTTTTTTTCTTCTTTGCCGGATGCTGAATCACAAGTCGTTCTGCATGCAGGAATGGATGTTCCAGGTTGAACTTGTCCTTGAACGCCTTGTTGACGTTGCCGAAGCCGTAGCGGTCGTCGCCTACCAGGGGATGGCCGATCGCCGAGAAGTGGGCGCGTATCTGATGAGTGCGGCCGGTGTGCAGGATTATCTCCAGCAGTGAGGCTATCTCGTAGGTCTCCTTGACCTCGTACTCGCTCTCGGCACTCTGGCCGCGCCGTTTGGCAACGACTACCTTCGGCATATCTCCGGCCTGTGTCTCCACACGCCTGAGCGGATGCCTGATGATACCCGATTTCGCCATTATCACACCCGAGACCAGGGAGAGGTAATGTTTGGCCACTTGACGGTTCCGGAACTGGGCAGTCAGGTTGCGCAGGGCATCGGCGGTCTTGACGACCAGCAGAACACCCGAAGTCCCGATATCGAGCCTGTGGGGAAGGGCGGGACGGAAAGTATGTCCTCTGCCAATGGTTCCCAGATGGGTCCAGGCACGTGAAAGGGCGGAATCTCCCTTTGCACCGCTGCCTCCGTGTGAGGGGAGACCGGCCGGCTTGTTGATCGCCAGAATGTGTTCATCCTCATAGAGGATCTCCAGCTCGTCGGATACGGGCCGGATCAGATCTAACATATCTTTCTCCTGCTCTCTGAAAGACCGAACTGTCGATGAGGCGCGGCTGTCACGCAGCTCTATCACCATTCCGACCCGAGTCCGGTCAGCGGCACGTGCCGGTCGTCCGTCGATCAGAATGCGGCCAGTCCGAATAAGTTTCTGGATCAGACTGTGCGGCGCATCCGGGAGGAGCTTCCTCAGGAAGGAATCAACGCGCTGGCCGGCATCGTTTTCTTCGATTCTCAGTTTCTTAAACACGGTTAAAGTGTCCTGAGTCATAATTCCGTTGTAATTCATCCTTCGCTGTATTCGCACCTGCAGGCGTTGCGCCTCGTCGCCGCGCCCGGCCGGAGCGGTGCAGCGAAGTTCTCGGATATGCAACGGACTTCTGACTTCGCACACTGGACCGACTCAATCTAGATAAGGAATCGATTAAAGTAAAGAAATTCGACTGCTTTCCTGCCGTTGACATGCTTGCTTTGCTTGCGTACTCTGCGCTAAGTGGCCACAAAGGCCCCTACGGAAGGAGAACACGTGTTTGGGCGTATAGGTTTACCGGAGATCCTGATCATGGCCCTTATACTCGTGTTTATCTTCGGGGCGAAGAAGATCCCCGAACTGGCACGAGGGATGGGGCAGGGAATCAAGGAGTTCAAAAAGGGTCTGACCGAAGGTGAGGAAGAGGGTCCGGCGGCAGAGGGGGAGGAAAAATCCGACGGTTAGCGCCCCGGTTGCAGATCGGCTATTCCATTCGGTGTGGATGCTGTCTCCAGTAGAGCCGAATGGATAAGGCCGTTGCTGGCTACTATATCACCCGATTCCCACCAACCATCACTCCCCGCAAAGTCACTGACCATACCACCCGCTTCGCTGAGTATCAGTGCGCCGGCAGCCACATCCCATTTCTTCAGACCGTATTCCCAGAAACCCTCCAGGCGTCCGGCAGCCGTATAGGCCAGATCGATTGCTGCCGCACCCATGCGGCGGATGCCCTGGGTGGCCCAGAAGATCCGCGTAAATACTTCGAGGTAGGCCTCGAGGATCTCTTTCTGTCGAAAGGGCCAACCTGTCGCCAGCAGGCTTCTACCCAGATCATCCTCTTCCGATACCTGGATCTGCTCGCCGTTTAGAACAGCTCCATGGCCTGGAGCGGCTGTAAATACCTCTTCTGTGAAAGGGGAGCAGATAGCTGCAGCCAGCAGAGTGCGTCCTCTGGCGGCAGCAATTGAAACTGCGAAGAGGGGGAGGCGGTGCAGGAAATTGGCCGTGCCATCCAGAGGATCTACTATCCATGTGAGTTCATCTGAAGAGGGATCGCCTGCTTCCTCCATTGTATCCTCCTCGCAGAGAAACCGGGCACCGGGTGTATATTCCAGCAGAATCTGCTGAGCCATCCGCTGTGACACCCTGTCGATCTCAGAGACAAGATCTCCCGGGCCCTTCTCCTCATAACCGCCTTTAGGCTGTCTGAAGGATTCGAGAAGAAAACTGCCGCATTCGACGGCAGCCCTCTCTGCCGCGGCAACCAGGCCGGTTGTTTCGATCATCCAATCGTTCTGATCATCATTTTTCCGTAACTGTCCCATACCTTCATAGTGGACACCGGCGGGCGCGGGAGCAAGGGGTGCCTGATCTTTTCGGTTATCCGTATGAAGATTGCCGTTGGGAGACCCTTGAAGTGTGGGGTACATTCCGGCACGGTACGATCTGAATTCATGATTAAATGCAGGGAATTATTGGGATGAGCATCAAGGCAGTCTCTTTCGATCTGGGCCACACTCTGGCGTTTCCCCGATACGACTCGATGGTGAAAATAGCCGGGGAAGCCGGAATCGAAACAGATCGCTGCGGTCTGGAAATGATCGAGATGAAGCTTCGACGGTGGTTCGATGAGCTGGTCCTGGCAGAAGGGGTCAGTGACGAACTGTGGAAGAGATACTATGCGAAATTTTTCTCGGAACTGGGTGCTCCGGCTGGAGAAATAGAAAACCTGCTCCTTGCCGTGTGGCGCGAACACTCCGAGAGTGTGGGTCTCTGGACCGAACCTGCTCCCGGCGCCAATGAGGTCCTTTCGGTACTTTCGGCCAGCGAGATGCAGGTGGCGTGCGTTTCAAACAACGACGGCAGGCTGCCCGCCATGATCGACTACCTGGGCTGGAGTGACTATTTCGATCTGCTGGTAGATTCCGGTGAGCTGGGGATCAGCAAGCCCGATCCGGGGATATTCGAATACACTCTGAATAAGCTGGATCGAAAAGCGGCTGAACTTATACATATAGGAGACTATTATAGTGTCGATGTGATCGGAGCCCGCAGGGCCGGTGCAACTGGTGTACTTTACGATCCGCTGGGTGGATATGGATCGCTCGATTGTACCGTGATATCCGATCTCAAAGAGGTCTGCGGCCTACTCGAAAGTAACCAATAGGTCTCATTGCCGTATCATCTGTACATAACCAACACTGACTTGGTGCGCCGCTCCGTAATTACGGTGATGCATCGGCGCCTGAATGCCGGTGTAATTGAGAAACGGTGTACTTAAGGACTCTCTGAGGTTCATATATGCCAAAGAAGCGCAAAGGTAAGCGGAAACTCTGGATAATTGTGATCATGGCACTGCTTGCCGTGGTCATCGTCTGGAACATGCTCAGAAGCGGCAATTCCGTCGAGACGGTAATCGAACCGATCGAGGTTAAGAGAGGAGAGATCGTCCGGCGGCTGACCGAAAGCGGAACGATCGAGATGGACCGGCTCGTCGAGGTCAAGTCGCAGGTGTCCGGCAGGATCACCCGGCTCTACTCAGATGTGGGTGACAGCATCGGGGCAGGGGCTCTTCTGGCCGTTATCGAACCCGATCCCAACAAGGCCCTGCAGCTTTCAGGTAAGCGTGCCTCAGTAACGCGGGCCGAGATGGAGTTGACCGAACAGCAGAGACAGCTGGATCAGAAACGCCTGAACTATGTCGATGGTATCATTCCCAGAGATGAGATCGAACGGGCGGAATATCTCTTTATCCTGGCCCAGAACAGTTTATCACAGCAGAAGCTCGAGCTGCAGATACTGGAAAGGGAGATCAGCGCTCAGGCCAGGACGGTCCAGGCGGTAAGGGATTCATTCCTCTTCGAGGATTACGAGATCGTGGCGCCCTTCAAGGGTATCGTGACCGAGCGACCTGTGGAAATCGGTGAACTGGTGACATCGGCTGTTTCCACCAATCAGGGCACGATTCTCTTCAAGGTTGGAGATCCCGACCGCCTGATAGTAAAAGTAGAGATATCGGAAATCGATATCGGCGAGGCATACCCTGGAGTTGAAGCTGAGATCAAGGTGGACGCATTGCCCGGCGAGGTCTTTCCGGGCCGCCTCCGCAACGTTGCACCCACCGGCTCTATCCGCTCCGGTTCGGCAGTTGTTACTTTCAATGCCGAGGTCGAAATAGTCGGCTCATTCCACCAGCTCCGTCACGGCATGACCGCCGATGTCGACCTGATCCTGGGGCGGGCAGAGGATATCCTCTACCTTCCGGTTGAGGGTGTAGCCGAGATCTTCAAAAAGGATGAAGAGGGTAAGGATACAGAGGTAATCGAACGTTGGATTATATTCGTCAAAACGGGTGACGGCTGGGAGGAACGTGAAGTGTCTACGGGCCTGGAGAGCAACACAAGGATCGAGATACTTGACGGGGCGGAGCTGGGTGAGGAGGTCCATCCAGATGCCCAGGCTGAATGGGAGAAGCGTTCTGAGAACGACAGGGAATCTACCGATCGGGAAACCGGCAGACCCGGATAGGTCACCATGAACCTGCTCGAACCCGTCCGCATAGGACTCTCACAGCTCCAGAGCAACAAAATGAGATCTTTCCTGACACTGCTCGGACTGCTGATTGGAGTCGCCTCGGTTACGGGGATTGTGGCACTGGCGGAGGGGCTGCGGGCAGCGGTGACCTCTCAGTTAGATCAGCTGGGCGGTTCGAGCCTCATATTCCTCCGCAATCCGGACAGGTACTATCGGGACGAAGAGGGTCGCTGGATCAGAAGGGTTCATGACGACCATCTGGTGCTGGAGGATGTCGACCGGATACTCGAAGAGGTGGAGGATGTCCGGAGCGTTATCCCCCTCATGGATTCCTACACTACCTTTAAAAACGGTAAGGTTTCCACTACTGCTAAAGTTATAGGAGGCACGCTCGAATACAGCTCCGCAATGGACTGGAAGGTGGCCGAAGGAAGGTACATCAACCGGACCGACATGAATCGCTGGCGGAAAGTGGTTCTGCTGGGCAGCGAACTGGCCGCCGACCTCTTCGGAGACCAGAATCCGGTGGGCAGGGAAGTAACGATCAGGGGGGAGAGGTTCGACGTCGTTGGCCTGATGGAGGATAAGAGAGTCTTCGACCAGAACTTCAGCCAGCAGGCCATTATTCCCATCACCACACTGCAGAAGCGGATAACAGGACGGGAGAGACTCCAGGTGCTCCAGATACGAGCCAATCTGGGCGTTGAAACAAGTGTGGTGGTGGAACAGGTTAAAAAGACAATAAAGCGGTATCACCGGTATGGCGAGGATTTCGAATTTGAGACCGCCGAACAGGCGATGGAAGAACTCAACACGGTTATTCTGGTAATGAAACTGGTTTTCGGAGGGATTGCCGGTATCTCTCTGCTGGTCGGGGGCATCGGAATCATGAACATCATGCTGGTCTCTGTGACGGAGAGAACCAGAGAGGTCGGCATCCGCAAAGCGGTGGGTGCGCGTCGTTCCGACATTCTCATGCAGTTCCTTCTCGAGGCAATGGTCCTTTCGGTGGTCGGCGGAGCTCTCGGTCTGGGTGGCGGCTGGCTTCTGGGTCAGGGTCTGGCTCTTCTCATTTCAAACCTGTCTGGTGATCCCTTTACAGCCATTGTGAATATGCAGGTTGCAGCCGGTGCAATCGTCTTCTCCGCACTGATAGGCATCTTTTTCGGTGTCTACCCGGCACGGAGAGCTTCCCGCCTCGATCCTGTGGAGGCATTGCGCTACGAGTAGCAGGTCACTATCCTCATCCAGGCCACATGAACATTCTCTACGTCATAGGCGGCATTCTCTTTCTCTACCTGGGGGGAGAACTCCTGGTGCACGGTGCAGTCCGGCTGGCCAGGTCGCTCGGAGTCAGGCAGCTTGTGATCGGCCTGACGGTTGTGGCGTTCGGAACTTCGAGCCCCGAACTGGCTGCCTCACTTATTGCTGCCTTCAAGGGGGCGCACGATGTCGTACTGGGAAATGTGATTGGCTCCAACATCCTGAATATCGGTCTGATTCTGGGAATATCCGCACTCCTGCGTCCCCTCGCGACCGACACCCTCTTCCTGCGTCGAGAGCTTCCCTTCATGATCGGAACCGGCGCCGTCCTGCTGCTGCTGATTCCGAATGGGACCATCGGCAGAATTGAGGGACTCCTCCTTTTCTCGCTGCTCTGTGTCTATCTGGCGGTCCTCTATCGGGAGAGGAAGGGGGAGGATGACTGGCAGAGTCCCGGTGAGAATATCCCTGAGGGGAAACCTCCTCTACTGCCTTCAATTGTAGAGATTATCGTCGGTACGGTTCTGCTGACCGGTGGGGCTTCCGGCCTTGTCACGGGTGCCATTGTCATCGCCGAATCGATGGGGGTATCAGAGCGGATAATAGGTCTAACCATGGTGGCCTTCGGTACCAGCCTCCCCGAACTCACCAGTTGTATTGTGGCATGCATGCGCCGCCATACCAACCTGATCCTGGGCAGTCTGGTCGGCTCGAGCATATTCAACGTGCTGGCGATTCTCGGTCTGACCTCTCTCATTAAACCGATCGTAATAAGTGTACCTGCGGTTGTCACGACCGATCTCTGGATGATGGCCGGGTTCGGGACCGCGGTGCTGCTGCTGATGATACGGGGGCGACGCCTGGTGCGATGGGAGGGGGGTTTCCTTCTGGGTCTCTATATACTCTACTTTTTATATCTGATAGTGTAGGTGGTTCTCCCCTCCACCTGATTCCGCGCTGAAGATCGGTCAGAATAGCAGGGTTACAACGACACCCTGATCCCGCTGACCATCCCTTTCCCAGAAGTTCTTCTTGTACCATGCGTACTCTATAAGGAAAGGAAGGGCGAGAGTAAGCCGGAGGCTGACGCCGGCCGAGCCCAGCGGGCCCAGCCTTCCGCCATTCCACTCGGCGCGGGCACCCTCGGCGTAGAGGACAAGCTGGATTGGCCAGCCCCTCTGTTCGAACATCTTCGGTGCCTCCACACCAAGGATTTCCAGCGGCTGCAGGCGGAGTTCCGTATTGACCAGATCGTATGAAGATCCGTAAAGGCTGTACAGGTTCCAGTAACCGCGCAGGAAGAATCCGCCGCCGAGAAAGAAGAATTCCGGTTCCTTTCCGGTGCTGCTGCCCCAGGCGGCTCTGCCCGCGGCCACAACATAGCGATGCAGTGGGAAGTAGCCCCGTATGTCGGCCACCAGGTATCTGGTGAAGGTCGAGAATCTGTCTGAGACGTCGAATATCTGATCGAAGAAAGCAGAGAAGACCCATCCCCGATGCGGTCCGGCCGGTCCCCATGAGGCCACGTCACGGGTGTACCCGATGCCGATTTCCAGCTGCCTGAATTTGATGCTGCCGTCTATCGTACCGAGCCTTCTTCGTTCGGAAGCGATACCCAGAAAGAGATCGACGTCACTGAACTGATTGAACGGGAAATTGAACTGGGAATTGAAACCTGCCCGCTCCCGGATGTAGAAATCCTGTCTGGCCAGGTTGAAGTAGATCCCGCTCGTTTTAAAAACCGACGCGCCGAGTTTCATCCTGTTGTGCTGGTTCCAGTAGGTTAACACCCAGGAAAGGTCGTCGAGACCCCGTCGCGGTCCATTCCAGACGGCGGCACCAATCCTGTGGTTGCCCAGGATATCGCTGAAACGGATCTCGGAACCGAATACAGAAGTATTATAGCTGCGTGCTCCTCCGAACTCGCTGGAAGCATAGAAATCATCGAGGCTGAACACAGGCCGGTAAGGAACGCTCTCCACCGGTATCGAGGCCAGCTGGTCGGCAGCCGAAATGGATTCGGCATCCCACGGCACTCTCATGCAGGTAAGAGTCTTTTCTGCAGCATAATCGTCCCCGATCATCTGCTCCGGATCGGGTGTTGCACCGCTGTGGTCTGTCACCTGGGTGATCGGGATCAGACGGAGCCTGTACTCGCCGTCATAAAAACCGGAGACCAGAATGGTGTCGGGTCCTACAACAGAGGGAGCGAAAACACCGGTGGTTACATCAGTGAGCTGGATCGGATCTTCATCCTCCATCCATTCGTATATGTTGGATACACCTGTAGCGTTCGACTGGAAAAAGAGTCGGCTCCCGTCGCTGGAGAGTTGTGGATTAAGCTCATCGCCTGCACTGTCTGTCAGCTGGTCGATCTGGCCGGTTTCCAGATCGTAGCTGAAAAGATGGTAGGCAAAGGTGGTTGAGGGACTCGATCTGTCGGAAGCGAATACGATTTGGTTATTCCACATCACCGGCATCCGGTCACTTGCCAGATCCTCAGTCAACCTCCGTTCAATACGGCCTTCTGTCAGATCGGCCAGGTAGATATCCTGCAGACCGTTCAGGCCCAGTCCAGAGAATACTACCCTGTCGCGGTCTGAAGTGAAGCGCACTCCGGAAATCGCAGTCAGATCCGATGTAATGGGATCGAATCCGGTTCTCCTCGATCCGATCAGTTCGAGCGATCCATCTTCTCTTCTGACCAGGTCCTGAACGTAGATGATATCGCGATCACGGTACTGTGCCGTATAAACCGCCCTGTACCTGCCATCACCGACAGACCATAAATCCCCACCCTCGATGAGAATGTGAATGCTTTCGGTTTCCGGCGTATTTTCACTGGCCAGCTCAATCGTATTGCCCGTTTCCAGGTCCATGACCAGTACCGTGAAGACATAATCATCCAGGAGGGCCTTGTAGAAGACCAGTTTGCCATCCCTCGAAACTGTCGGCCACAATTCGGGCGCCCCCTGGCTGACGGTTACAAGATCCTTGACGCTGGCACGATCGGCGAGCCACGGTTCGTAGTAGGCTCTGGCCGTCTCATGCCACTGCTCGGTCAGCTGTTCCAGCTCTACGTCGAACCACCACTCCACCAGTTTCTCGAAGCTCATCAGGTTGTATGCCGTCTTTTCGAATGCTTCCTTCTCCCTGCGGATGATTGATGCTGCACTCCTGCCTTCCCAGCTCAGTATCCGGCCGCGGTCAGGGTGGTAGAAGGCCGGATTGCCGCCACTGGTGTATATGATGCGATACCACTGGTCATCCAGCTGGATGTTCTCGGAAAGAGAGACAAAATCGCCGACTGCACTTCCTTCCAGAGAGTCGACCAGACCTGTGGCAGATTGCGCCATCCAGCGGCCGTTACTGACGGTAACCGGGACTTCACTCTCTCCAAACCAGATGAATGGCGGATCGTTATATTCCACTCCAGGATTGAGCGGATCGAAGGAATCGAGAGGTCGGCGGCGCAGCCAGTTAAAAGAATTACGATTGGGGAAAATGTGGTGCCAGTTCGAAAGCAGATCGTGTATCCGGTCCTCTCCATACTGTGCACCCAGATACTGAACCAGGGCGTGACCGAATTTGTAGACCCGCTCCCAGTCGGGGTAGAGTCTCATAGCTCTTATCGTGGGGAGTCGATCGTTGATGATTGCATCCCTCATGTACATATCTGTCTCGGGATCCATCCTGTGACGGCCCGTTTCAGCGTCCCTTCCGATCGATTCGTATTCGGCCAGTCCCTCGGCGAACCAGACCGTCGGAAGCAGTTTTGAAATGTTATGAATGCCGTTGGCTTTGAATACGTGTTTGAGCTTGTGGATCATGTGGATATGCGTGTTCTCGTGAACGAGCACGTGGAGGAAATCGGAATTGCTGCCCATATAGGGGAATACGACCCTCCCTTTCGTGAACTCGGTGAAACCGGCCACACCCTCAGGCACGAATTCGGCTATAGTATTGGTCTGTTCGAAAGTGTGATGAGATGTATAGATGATCTTCGGTATTGTTTTCGATTTTGTATAGGTTCGCAGGTTATAGTCAAAGGTGGCCTCGAGGGTGCTGTCACTTTCCGTCACCAGGGTCCGTGCCAGGCGGGCCACCGGTTCGGCTTCCTGGTAGAAATAGAGAGTACTGCTGGGCAGTTCTATCGATCGCCATGAAAGGTTCCACCAGTTCACCTTATTGCGTGTCCAGGTGAACATCAGCGGCCAGCGGTCTGAGTAACCGCGGTTTGCCGGTCTGACCGAAATACCGGTGGGACTGCCAGGAGCGCCTGTCTGTGCGTAAACTGTATTTTCGGTCGGCAGAGTCAGTGCGGCTTCTCCGATGATAGTCGCGGATGCGATCAGCAGAACCATAAGGAGCCGGGTTATAGAAAATCGAGAGAAATCAAACATGCGTATCTATCATTCCATTTGCAGATAATGTCGAAAGACCATGATCAGGATCACTCGCAGAATGAGAAACGATTGGAACTTATGAACTATTTACCCGGTCGACAATCAAACATGGAACGGGAAAAGTCGGCTGGACCATCGGATAGTTCTGCCAGGACCGCACGCCGGACGGGTAGTTTTGTCTACTTCCTGGGAACGGTGGGTCTGATGACTGTCGGTATCCTGCTGTGGGTGGCCGATAACATCAGATACAGGGAGTTCCCTCCCGCGGCTCAGCTGAACGGACTTCAATCTGAAGTTACCGTAGTCTGGGACGACTCTGGCACAGCTCATCTGCAGGGTGAGAGCTGGGAGGATCTGCTCCGGGCGCAGGGATGGTTTCATGCCCGCGACCGTCTATGGCAGATGGAGGTGGCCCGCCTGGCTGGCCAGGGCCGCCTTGCGGAGCTGATTGGACCTCCTGCTCTTGCGGCCGACAGGGTGTTGAGGACGCTCGATCTTGTGAAGGCGGCCTCAGATCAGGTGGCGCGTCTTCCAGAGAAAAGCAGGCGCCTCATCCAGCACTACGTTGACGGGGTAAACGAATACCTCGATTCAGATGAGTATCAACCACCCCCCGAACTCTTTCTACTCGGCTGGTCTCCCGAAAGATGGACGATCGAATCTTCTGCACTGATAACTGTATTGCTGAGTCTCTCACTTTCCTCCAACTGGGCCCAGGAAGCGGTGGTGGCTTCCCTTGAGGCGGGTTTCGACGCCGCAGATGTTGCCCTGCTTCTGCCCGATTCGGTTGAGGGACCATACATAATCGAAAGCTCGGAACCCGGTTATTCAGAAAATCAGAATTACACCCGGGCGGATTCCTGTTTCGGCGACGGGTACTCTGCAGGGATCACCGCAGAGGAGTGGTCCCGGCTGGCCGGAGGGATCGGACTCTTCCGGGATCTGCTCGGTTTCGGTGACAGCGGCGGCAGCAATTCATGGGCTGTCAGCGGGGAGCATACGGAGACGGGAAAACCTCTGCTGGCCAACGACCCGCACCTGGCGATCCAGCTTCCCTCGATGTTTCTATCCACCGGACTTCATGTGGGGGATCGCCACCTGGTAGGGGTCGGCATACCGGGACTGCCCCTGATCATGAACGGCAGGTCCTCCACATTCGCCTGGGCTCTCACCAATTCGATGACCGATAACCAGGATCTCTATATTGAACGTCCGGTCGAGGGAGATCCCGGTCGTTACTGGTTCAGGGGGGAAACCTACCCCTTTTCAGTCAGGCAGGAGATCCTTGAGATAAGGTGGGGTAAACCGGAGGTGGTGGAGGTCCGATCCACCCTGCACGGCCCGATCATCAACGACGTTCTGCTCGATATGTTGAATGCCGAGCAGGTCCTCTCGCGCCTCGACAGCGAGAGGGAAGTGGCGAGTGATGGCCGGGTCCGGCCTGACGATGTAGCAGGATGGCTCGAAGGATCTCCTCCGATCGCACTGAGGTGGTCTACCCTGGAAACAGGTGATGAACTCCACGCAATGATAAGCCTGCTGGATGTAGAGGATTGGGATGGATTCCGCGACGCTTTCGCATCATTCGGCAGCCCCGGACAGAATGTGATCTACGCCGATACGTCCGGTTTCATAGGCTATCAGCTCGCCGGCAGGGTTCCGATCAGGCAGGGGTGGGATGGTTCCAGACCGGTGCCGGGATGGACAGGTGATTACGAATGGCAGGGATACATTCCATTCGACCGGCTGCCCCGTCTGGAAAAACCGGAGCAGGGGTGGCTGGTGACCGCCAATAACCGTCCTGTGGCCCCGGGCACCGGACCATTTCTGAGCAGGTGGTGGGTTCCGCCTCACCGCGCCAGGCGCATCGGCGAACTGCTGGCCGAAAGCGAAAACCACACGCCGGAGACCTTCGAAAATATTCAGAGAGACCTTCGATCTGAAGGAGCTCTAGAGATAGTGGCCGATCTGGCTCGAGTGCAAACCCTCTCTTCAGCCGGAAGGCAGGCCATGGCCGTACTGAGTGAGTGGGATGGACGGATCGATCTGAATGGAGCGGGAGCCCTCTACGAAGCTTTCGTGACAGGTTTCTTTCCCGGCCTGCTCGAAGATGAACTGGGATCGAACGGACTGCTCGATTACCTGGTTCTGCTCGAGTTCTACGACGGCAGGTATCCGGTTATCAGAAGAATGCTTCAACATCCTGACTCACCCTGGTGGGATGATGTGGGTACGGAGGATCGCGAGGGGCGGGATGAGATGGTGGACCGGATATTACAGAGTGCCTATGAAGAGATTACTGCGGAATATGGCTCCGATCCTGACGGGTGGCAGTGGGGTCGGAGGCACAGCCTTCTGATGAGACATCCCTTCGGATATCTGTGGCCTTTGAAGGGGCTCTTCAACAGGGGCCCCTTCGATATGGCAGGGGACAACGACACTATCTACAGCAGTCACTACCTGCTGAGCGATCCATACGCTGCTCAGGTAGTATCGACCTGGAGACATATAGCAGACCTGTCATGGCCACCTCAGGCCAGGCAGATCATGGCATCCGGCAATTCGGGGCACTTCCTTGCCGTCTCGTACGACGATCAGATCCAGGAATGGCTGGCCGGTCTGACCCGTCCTGCAGCTACTACATGGTCGCAGGTGCTCGCCGCAGAAACGCGGCGCATGCGGCTGCTGCCCTGAATTATTAAATTTGAGTTTGGTCAGGGCAGGCGCCGGTCGAGAAGAAGCAGGGTCTGCAGCAGGACATCGGCACCGGAGGCTGCGTCTTCGATGCGCGTGAATTCTGCAGGTGTGTGACTGAGGCCGCCGACACTCATTGCGAATATCATTCCCATCGGAGCAATCGCTGCGATCGATTGAGCATCGTGCCCGGCGCCCGATGGCATCACCCTGTGGCGATACCCGTACCGGGTCGCCGCCTCCAGAAGAGCCTGCATGACTCCCCGATCTGCTGGAGCAGGCGGGATCTGTGCCAGGGTACTCCACTCCACTTCAACCTTTTCCTCCCGGGCTATTCCGTTAAAACGTGCACGCAGATTGTCCAGAGCTCTCTGGAGTACGAGGCGGCTCGGATCGCGGATGTCGATTGTGAACCTGGCAGTCGAGGGTATGACATTCGGAGCTCCCGGCTCGACCTCCACCACACCGACCGTCCCTACCAGGTCCCCTCCCAGGTTGAGTACTTCCTCACGCACGCAGGTGATCATTCTGGCTGCAGCTGCCACCGGATCGTGACGGTCGGGCATCCGGGTGGTTCCGGCATGATTGGCAATGCCGGTCACGGTGATCTCGTATTCGTCGAGTGCTACGATTCCCTCCACGATACCCACCTGCAGGCCCTCCCTCTCCAGAATCCGGCCCTGCTCGATATGCATTTCCAGATAGGCGGCGATCTCTCCCTCGGAGCGCTGTGCATTTCTGGTCTGATCGGGTTCGAGACCCATCTCTGCGAGCAGTTCCCCCAGACTTCTTCCACCATAGATTCTGGCCAGGTCTGAATCGTCGAAGGTTCCGATCCAGCCGCGACTGCCCACCAATCCTCCCTCTTCGTCGCTGAAAGAGACAATCTCCAGTGTATGTTCAAGTGATATCCCGAGGTCGGTCATGGTATGAACCAGCTCGAGGGCGACCATCAATCCGAGGGCACCGTCGAAACGACCACCTTCAGGAACAGAATCGAGATGCGATCCCAGTACAAGTGACGATCTGCCCGATCCGGTTCCGGGGAGGGTACCGATAATGTTCGCAACCGGATCGATCTCGACACTCATGCCGGCCATTTCAAGCTGGGATGCGAACCAGCGGCGCGCCTCCAGATCGGATGCCGAAAACGCCCGCCGGTTGATTCCACCGGTTACCGGATTCCTGCCTATCTCTCCGAGGGTGAGCAGTGAGCTCTCAAGGCGCGATTGATTGATGTGCGGAAGGCCGTCGGCTGTTCGGTGGGCTCCCATGATCTGAATATCGGTACTTCCTGACGGGTCCGATGATCCCATAACGAACATGAGTATCAGTGCCGCCGGCAGCCAGCTCCGTTTCACAGTCCTGTCAGCTCCGGCGGCCTATAATCATACCGATCTCGGCTGAGGCTGCTGTCTTGACAAGGTCACCTGTTATGAAGGGCCAGAAACCGGCTGCTGCAGCCTCGGTCGGGCTCAGATCCATCAGGAGGGAGAGCCAGAAGGTTCCGGCCACCAGGATGAACAGACCGCTGGCCAGCAGTGCCGCGTACACCCGCAGCCTTTTCAGGTGGCTCCCTGATAACGCACCTGCCAGATAGGCTGCCAGGGGGCAGGCGAGCAGGTATCCTGCTGTCGCGCCTGACAGGTGAGCCAATCCGGCACCTCCACCTGAAAACACGGGGATACCCATTGCGCCCACCGCAACATACAGTCCTATGGAGAGGGTACCCCATCCCGGGCCCAGTACGACACCTGCCAGCAGCACGAAGAAAGTCTGCAGTGTCAACGGTACGGGCGTAAATGGCAGCGGTATCCTGACCTGGGCGCTAAGAGCGGTTGCGACGGTAAAAGCGGTCACCCATATCGCAATCTCGATGGCTCGGTTTCGGATCAGCGGCTCTGTGGCAGCGCGCGCAAGATTGGCTGTCTGCATCATTCCTCCTATCGGAACAGAACAGGGTGGATAGTGAACACTAATCAGCCCTTCTCCAATGTGTCAATGGGCAGCTACTCTGATCGGAATATATGCCCCTGAGTGTCCCAGAGAATGTGCATGTTATCAATGATAGAGGGTTTGTGGTAAGATCAGAATGGTCTTTCGCTGAAGGAAGGCCAAGTTACCGAGGATCGGGCCTATGCTACGCTATTGCAGTTATACCTTGATTTGCGTCTGCTGCTTCTCTCTCCCTGGATTGACCGGGTGCGTTAAACGGGTTTATGAAGCACCGGGATTGTCGCCCGGCAATGTCATGGCTGTCGGAAGTGACATGAGAGTCGAAACTTTCGAGGTTGATGATTGGGAAGTCAGAGTCTTCCGCATGCCCATAAAGGAAGGGAACAGGCGGCTCTACCAGTTCTCCGTCCTCACGGGCGGAATCCTCGACCGAACCTATACGCTCGATCAACTTGAGGATGGAAGCTGGGTCCTGATCGAGAAGAGGTCGGACGGAATAATGGATACGAAAAAGAGTTTTGGTGCAGAGCCATCCTACCTGGCGGTAAAGGGAGATGTAATCGATCTGCTCCGAGAAGGCGATTGAGAGGTCAACCATGCGCTTCAGACTGATCACACTGGCAATAACCCTGGCGGGATTCCTGGTGATCAACTATCTGGGAAACGAGAGGGGACAGGCCCTGATATTGAGTCCGGAGGTTCCAGGTTTCTCCTCTGACAGCACCGGTGAGGTGGAGAGCCTGCAACTGGCAACAGAGGCATATGCACAAATCGGGCAGGCGCTTGCAGGGACCAGGATGATGCTCGACACACTGGATGCCATGGGCGTTCGTACTGGCAGTTCAGAGGAACTGCGACAGTGGAACCGGGCAGGTTTGAAGAAATTCGAGCAGCTGCGCATGGCTTTTCTACTCAGTCAGATCGTATGGCGCCAGACGATCGCAAATCTTCTCTGGGCGGTTTTTACGACTGCAATCCTGCTTCCCGCAGCACTTCTTCTCGATCGTCAATACCCTGGCAGGCACCAGAAATCTGCGGATGAGGCGGAACCGGCTGATTCAGGTGACTCAGGTGAGTCTGATGCAGATCTGTAATTTTGAGCAATGAGCCCACTGCGCAAACTACTGTTCCTGCTGTCACTCATCGTCGTTCTTTTCATCGTCGGAACGGTCGGTTACATGATCGTGGAAGGCACCTCTTTCATCGACGGACTCTATATGACGGTTATAACTCTGGCGTCTGTCGGTTATCGGGAAATTGTACCGCTGAGTACGCAGGGCAAGATATTCACCATAGGTCTTATCACACTGGGTGTTGGAACGGTCAGTTTCACGATTTTCACGATAGGCGGGATCGTTGTCGAAGGTCAGGTCCGGAAGATACTGGGGAGGAGACACTTGGAACGGCAGATAAAGGCCCTCAACAACCACTATATCATCTGTGGTTTCGGAAGGATGGGAAGGGAATTGGTGCACCAGCTTGCCCGGGAAAATGTACCCTTCGTTGTAATCGAGAACAACGAGGAGAAACTCAAGCTGGTGGCCGCGACAGATTACCTGTACGTCGTCGGAGACGCCACTATTGAGGATGTGCTGGAGGCTGCGAATATCAGGAAAGCGCGGGGTCTGATCACAACGGTTGCATCCGATGCAGACAATCTGTTCATAACCCTCTCGGCGCGCGGTTTGAATCCGGAGATGTTCATCATGGCCAGGGCGTTCGATGAACGGAGCGAGGGGAAGCTGCTCAGGGCGGGTGCCAACAGGGTTGTAGATCCCTATAGAATAGGCGGTATGCGCCTGGCCCACGCTATCCTGCGACCGGCCGTTGTGGAATTCATGGAGTTTGCAACACACAGGGCACACCTGGAGCTGGAGATGGAAGAGCTCAGAGTGATGGAGAGGAGTCAACTCTCGGGAGTTACCTTGAAGGATTCACAGATACGAACCCGGTTCGGGTTGATGATCATCGCCATAAAGAGGAATGACGGATCGATGCTGTTCAATCCACCATCGGATACTGTTATCGATGAAGGTGACGTGCTTATAACGATAGGTAAATCTGAAGATCTGCAGGACCTCGAGACTATACTCACTACTCCTGCTGTTGCGTAGGTCTGAGGGGACTGTTCAGTTCGAATCTGACGTCCTGTTCAGGCAGGTACTGCGCCACAAGCACCCTGGTGTTGCACTCGATCAGATATACAACCCTGCCGGCCATTCCAGTCACTTCCACATTCCACACACTGAAAGATCCTGCCGGAGTGGTCGCGCTGGTCTGATTCACTACCCTGATGGTGATGGTGACCGGGCGATCGCTGGTCGGGTCGAAGAGGTTCGCTCTCCACCTCAAACCGCTTTCCAGGGGCAGGGCACTGATGAGGAGGTCTACACTCTGATTGTCGAACCATCCCCTGAGCGGAAAGCTCTCCTTGATCATGACCGGAGTTGTCGCAGCCTGGCCGATTCCACTCCATACGATTGAACCGCTGACTATGAGAGAATCTGCACTGGAAGCATAGGTTATCCTGGCTGTGGTTGACCCTTCACCCGGCTGGTAGATGAAGGTGGATGATTCGATGGGAACCAGCGAGCCCGATTGAACCGTAAGGCTTCCCCTCTGAATGCGCGATCCCCGCAGGTCGCTCATCGATACGATCCGGTCGTTTTCCCTGCGTATCGTGCTGGTCAGTTCACCGAACCGGCTGCCGCCGGCGGTGACCTCATAGACCCATTTCCCTGTGGGTATCTGGTCTGTCTGCAGAGGCAGTTCCTCACCCTGCAGGACGAGCAGAAAGGGAACGAGGCACAATTGCCGTATCAGATGCATCTGGCTCCTGTCATATGCATATTTTAATCACTCTCTGCACTTTTTACGAATGGTGCAACGGCTCCTCGACGTCTAATGTGCAGACGTCTTAGAATCAAGGTAGTTCGTTGTTTAAATGCGATTCAGGGCACTTGGTTTAAACGGGGATCGAGATTATGCGTCTTAATCTGATCGAAAAGAAGGTGGTCCGTGCGGTCGGAGTAGCTCTTGCCGTCGTGGCAGTAGCGTTCGTGGGACTCGCCATGGTCGGACGTTATCGAATATTCTCTGAACAAAAAGAGCTCGAGCAACGTCGTCAATATGAGCAGGAGATGGCTCAGCTGATGGAAGAGGAACTGCTGGCCGAGGGGATGCCGCGGGGAGTTGTTCGTGCTACACTGGGTCCGCCCGATTCTACTTTCGGGGAGGGTGAACTTTCTGAAACCTGGTATTATTTCCAGACGAACAACTACGGAGAGGTTCTGCTCAAGTTCGAAAGGGATCAACTGATTCAGGTCGAAAGGATTCAGGAGGACACCGATCCTCCTTTAAGCCGGTTACAATAAGGAAAGCATATGTCCGTAAGACGTCTTGTTTCCACCACCACACTCATACTGCTGCTGGTCGGTCTGACCGCGGTGCCTGTCATGGCTCAGTTCACTCCCCGGTTCAGCACTCAGAAGAAGGGTCCGCCTCACCAGTGGCATATCGGGTTTGGCAGTACGGTGGTGAACCTCGGCGACCACTCAAATGAATACTGGCCTGTTCTCAATGAGGCGGTCCCTATCCTGCAGCTCCGGCTGGGTGTGGCGATCCCTCTCAAAGGGGAGACTCTGTTCCTCCTTCCAGAGGTTGAAGCACATTTTGCGTCAACCTATGGTGAATATGTGGATCCTCAGACACAGATCTATTCGGACGTGAACAGTATCAGCCAGCAGGGTTTCTCCGTACTTTTAAGTGTGATGAAGACGGCAGATGAACGCCGCACGCTGTGGGGAGGAGGTCTCGGCTACTATACTACAAAACATAATCCTGTTACTCCTGAGAGTATGGGTCTTTATGATCCGCCGCTCGAATTTTTTCGGGATCCCTTCATGCACATGGGCATAGGTATGCAGCTCTTCGCGGCGAGGTCGATACTCTCGATCAGGGAGGACATCAACCTGATGCTCGAGGGACGGTACAAGGTAGCACTGATGGATGGGATTTCTGGCGAAATACAGCTCCTGATGAGCGAGTTTATAATCTCTGCATTCCTTACGATAAAATAGATACAAACCAGTCCCCCTTAGATTGGGATCGTGATTTCATTGGATAGATTGAGACCCACCGACAGCGGAACGGCTCTGATATATCTGCTTGCAGTCAGTCTCATTATTTCGTCACTCAGCGCGTGTGATCACGGTATGGGACCGGTCGGCGCTGGTCCCACCGGTCTGCGAGGCAGGGTTACGCTGCTGGGAGAATGGCCTCCAGATACCGGGATCGTGGCTGTAGCGCTTTTCGTTGAGAAACCGGTCAGTTCGGAGAGCGATTTTCCCGTCAAATTCAAACAGGCTCCGGCCGGCAGCTCTCAGTTCGATTACGAGTGGGAATTCTCAGCGGGAGGAGTGTTCGGGTACCTGGTTGTTGTCTGGCTTGCCGAGGGCGCCAACCTTTTCGATATCGGTGCGTGGGTGGAAATCGGATTTTATGCCGAACCGGGATCTCCCGATCAACCGGGTGAGGTCCTCATAACACCGAGTGAGTTCCTGAGGATAGATCTGACCGGTGATTTCTCCAGAGTTCCCGGCAGCAGGCAGGATGCAGAGGGGAAGGGACCGTGAGAACCCTTCTTCTGCTGTTCCTGCTGCAGGCTGGACCTGTCGAGGGCCAGACAGGTACCGGGACTATCGCGGGGACCGTCTCTGATGCGGGCAGTCACCTGCCCCTGCCTGCTGCCAATATCATCGTCGAGGGAACCGTGCTGGGCGCCATGTCCGGCAGAGAGGGCCAGTACCGGATACCTGAGGTCCC
>VAOY01019892.1_pt1 | contig 26724 bp, 30 predicted proteins | sample 3393881 | NCBI WGS metagenome assembly VAOY01 (sample SAMN08290430, study PRJNA428436) | hydrothermal vent metagenome | isolation source: Deep-sea hydrothermal vent chimney | place: Indian Ocean: Southwest Indian Ridge
ATTCCAAATACGCCTCAATCTCTTTTTGGATATCGCCGAACTGGGTATAAAACTCATCGTTCTTTGCCCGTTTTGCATTTGTAAGATTTTTGTTTGCCATATTTCTATTTCAAAAGCTTATCGGTTGATACACTGATAGCGTTAGCTAATTTTTGCGCTTGTCGCGAGGCCGGGTTTGTTTTCCCGTCTTTTTCCATAATTTCCCTAAATATATCATATTTTATGGGGTTTTCCCAGCGCGATTCACCGGCTTCCGCCGATAAAGAAGCTCGTCCTTTCCTTCTTACCTAACGGCCTTTTTCACGAACGCGAGTTTTTCGCTTCTGGTCATTCGTTTTCACTTATCCACACCCTGTTGATATGCTCTATTGACTTTTGGGTTGGATTTGATAATATGAACATACAAACGGCCTCGGCCTCGCCCCCGCTCCGCAAGGAGCGGGGGCAAACTGTTTTAAGCCCCTTTTTTAAAATTAACACTAACAACAGCGTCAATTAAGCAATCAAAAATCTCTTCATCAATCATCTCCACTTTCTTAAAAAACCTTTTCTGGTCAATAAGTCTTATCTGAGACAATACAGCCGACGCGTTTTTCCCCTCAACATCTCCAATTGAAAAATAATACTTTCCCGTTTTCTTGCTTGTCGTAAGCGGAACAACCAAACAAATATCAAGATTAAATTTTTTCAATATAACCACGGGGCGGGAAAAATTGTCTCCTCTTCCGTCTTGCTCATAACCGACATTCACACCAAGAGAACACCACCAAACTTCTCGTTCATGAAAAAAAATATGCTTATTTTTACAGTCAATTTTCTCTTTTTTCTTATGCCATTCTAAATAATCCTTTTTCATTTTCTTATGTTATACTCAAAACCTTTAATTTCCAACGGCCTTTTTGTTTTTTTTCACGAGTGCGAGTTTTTCGCTTCTGGTCATTCGTTTTCACTTATCCACAATTCTCTTGATACTAGCAACTTGGTATGCTATATTGATGGCGTAGGAGCAATCCTACTAATCACGCGGTCCCGCCCAAAGCGGGATTTTCGCTTTTTGTATAGACCCTTTTCCCTGTATAAAACTTACCAAAATCAATATATTTGTTCTTAATTTCGTGCAATTCTCCCGCCACTTTTCCGCGCACCCCCACCACACCAATATTCTTTCCTTTTATCTTTAATCTCTCTAAGGGTTCTTTTAAATCTGAATCTCCGGAAAAAAGCATCACTGCTGTCATTTTTTCTGTATCATCAATCATATCCATTGCCATTTCAACATCAAAATTACATTTAGGCTCTTCAATGATTATTCCAGACTCATTAAGCGCTTGTATCAGTTCATTAATTTTTTCTTTAATGTACTGCTCTCCGTCAAATAATGTCATTGTGCGGCGTTGGAAAAACATGGCTTCATTAATGTTTTTTTTAATAAATTTCATGGGCTTTTTTCTTAAAATTGCCCCTGTTTTTCTTATGCGAGCATGAAAGGCCTCGGAGTTCCTTATATCTCTTTCGTTCAAGCCATAATACACTTTAATTTCCTTAATGTTTGAAAAACTAAAAAGTTGCTCGGCTAAATCTTCTATGCGAAATTTCCACCCCAAAACATCTTGCCAGTGGAACATATTAGTCAAATCCAAGTACGCGATAATGGACGTTTCTTTATTTACCCACTCCAAATAATCTTCTCTTACTATAAATTTATTAAGAATGTCTTGAGGAATATCCATAATTATTCTGCAAAATCCTTTTTCGGTCTTTGCCTTTGATATTTTAACTATCCCATATTTAAAGGATTTTTTCCAGCGTGATTCAAGGGCTTCCGCCGATAGGGAAGCCCATCTTTTCCTTTTATTTTATGGCTTTTTGGGCTTTTTCACGAGGGCGAGTTTTTCGCTTCTGGTCATTCGTTTGATTTCCGCTTCGCGTTCGCGGGCGAGCGCGAGTGTTTTGCATTTTTCTTGATACGCGAGAGCCACCGGGCGGCGCGCCTTTGTGTATTTCGCCCCGCTTTTCAGCTCATTATGCTCCCGAAGCCGTTTCGCCAAATCCACGGTTGAACCGGTGTAAAGCGTGCCGTCACCGCACTTTAATATGTAAACACAGATGTTTTTCATAGAATTGGCATGTTCGGTATTTTTGTTTTGTCGCGATAACAGGTTTTAGGGGTGTTAGTTCATTTTCGTGTCTTTAAAATCTCTTGAATAGTATCTTACGAATTTCCTTTTGTTTTTCGCGTATTTTATTTCTTTCCGGGTGGAATCGCCTATGTATCCGCCAACATCAATCACGAAAATGCCGTCGGAAATGTCTATTTTGGCGAGATGCAATTCGTATAGAAGTTTGATTGTGGTGGGGGAGTGTTCAATCCCTTCGCTTTTGCCGTATATTGCCGGCGGGAGGACGATTTTGCCTTCCAATGTCAGTTTTCTTTCCACTTCCTTAAATCGATCTCTGAATCTCGTGTTTCCCGACAATGTGATTATTTCTCGTTTCATTTGTTTATTTTACCCCCGCAGGAGTTTTAAAGAAAGCCGGCGCGAAAGTTCGGTATTGGTTTTGTTTTTACGAATTTCCCTCAACCCCTTCTCCGCCTTTTTGCTTCAAGAATTTTAATCTCCGCGTCATCAAGCCCCAGGTGGTGTCCGACTTCATGCCACACAGTTTCGTTGACAAGTTTTTTCAATTTTTCTCCGCTTCCGCCACTTAATTTCTCTATCGGTTTTTTAAAAATGGTAATCTTGTCCGGCAACACCCCAAAATATCCGTCATCCCGCTTAATTTTCGGAATACCCTCGTATAATCCGATTAACACTTCATTCTTTTTAATCCCCATTTCTCCGGCCTTTTTCCACCGCGCCTCCTCCTCAACCACAAAAGCCACATTATCCATCGCTTTCTTTATTTTTTCCGGCAACGCCAAAATGGCTTCATCAACCAATTTTTCAAAATAATCTTCTTTATTGTTCATTGTTTTGCGCTCTTACCCGTTTCTCTCCAATCTCGGAGAGGAAATATCGCCTCCGGCATTTCTTTTTTGAAAAAGGACAGGTGCCCGGCGCCAGTGACGATTACATTCACGCCGTCAATCAATTTTCCGCGGGCAATTTCCAGTATCTTATATTCTCTTTCTTTTTGTTTTTCGGCATTAAAGTATTTTTCAATAATCTCATTTTCCAGTTCAGCGACCTCGGGTATTTCCCACGGTTCCTCTTTGTTCAAGTCTTTCCATGAATAACCCTTAAGGAGTTCCTTGACTTTCATTTCAAGTTTCAAAAACTCCAGTTCTTTTCCCGTTACACCCTTTTTCAGCGTGTTGCTTTCAATGTCAAAGCAATCCGTCTTCTTTTTATTTCTAACTGCCCAATCGTAAGCGGCAAACATTTCATCCCGGATGGAATTTTCTCTCGGTCGGTTATTCAATTCTTCATAGGAAAGTTCCACCAACACTTGATCCGGATTTATATTATTCAAAACCTCCTCCAACTCTTCTTTTGGAGTGGAACCGCCATGTATTGTGCCGATGATAATAATTTTCTTCATATGAGTGTTATTTTCCAAATCTTATTCATCCAACTTGAACTTGATTATTTTGACTGTCGTATCTTTGCTCAATTTGCCTCCGTAGTATTTTTTGTATGTTTCATACATTTCTTTTTCGCTTTCAAATTTTTCGTGCCCATCAAAATCTTCATCCGTTATTTCACCAAAAGGCTTTTCCTTGATTTCCGTCAGCTTGGCGCTGCCGAATATTTCTCTTGAGTCCGCATTTATCAGATTCACCTTGTCTCCGACCCGCAAATCCTTATCGTCAAAAAGCCGCCAAGTGACGGTTTTTTCGCCAGACAATATGAGTGGCACGAGATGTTCTTTGAATTTTAGCGTTTTTTGCGCCGATCCAGATGGTATTTTCTTAACACTTTCAACCATTTCCGGAAACTCCTCTTGCAGGAAATGGCCCTTGTCCTTGAAAATTGTTTTTTCCGCGTCCGGCAACGCCCGGAGATACTTTTCCGAATCCCAGAACGGAACCACGGGATCGTCTTCGCTATGATAAATAAAAATTTTTCCGCCCTGTCTCCGCAGTTTTTCCAAACTTTTCGGAAGTGTGAAATCAGCCAGTGAATATTCCGAATCCTCGGCGTCATAAGGGGCGGCAATCAAATATATCGCCGAGATTTTTTTGGGAAAATCGTTTTCTGACAAGTATTTCGCGAGAAAAATTCCTCCGAGAGAGTGCCCGATTAAAACCACTCCATCTCTCAAAAAAGGGACAACCTTATCAAACCAAATCTTCCATTCTTTATATTTGGCATTGAACTTGCACGGCATTGTTGGCGCGATAACCTCAAAATCATCTCCAAGACTTTCCAGCAGGGAATCCTTCCATCTCTTTTCTTTCCCTTTTTCGGGGTTAAATTCGCAATTCCTCAAAAAATCCAAATAGGCCTCATGCGAATCAAAAGTTTCTCCCCCGTGAATAAATACAATTTGTTTTTTCATAATTTATTATTGTTGATTTTTCGCAATAAAAATTCTCCGATTACTCCCATGACGGCGAAGAAAAAGCCCCAAAAAAATCCGTTCGTCAGTAATTTACCCCAAAAGATGCCTCCTCCCCTTGCTATAAGAATCAGAATGCTTCCAGAGAAGATGGGGTAGCCGATAATCTGTTCAATGCTCATCAGAAAAAAAATCAGGAGCCACAAGAAAAAGGATAATTTCAACGCAAAATTCCGCTTGAGTCTGACGGAAACGAAAAAAAATCTTCTGTAAGTTTGCAGTGTGTAGAATAGTATCGCCGCCTGAAGCGCGAAAAGGGCGGTGAAAACCGAATAATGGACGCTTATGTTGAAATAATCAGCGGACTTTATGAAAATAAAAAGAAGTCCTGAATAAAAATAGTAAACCCTGGCGCTCCACAGGAGCATTTTTTGCAGGCGAATCTCATCTTTGACATAAGACGGCTGCGCCAAATACTGCAGTTTAGTCACAAATTCCAAAAATTTAAATAAGATTTTCATAATAAAAACACCCAACTATCCCTGTTTTTTTAATTTCTATCTCCATTTTTTCCGGCACGAGTTATTTTTTACGGTTGTTTTGCCCTCGGTCATTAGCCCGATTTCTTCTCTTGGTTTTTGGAGAAGAAATCAAGGATTTTTCGTTCTAAACAATACATTCAATAAATAACTCACAACCGACAAAACAACGCTAAAAAATAAAGCCGGCAAAAACCTTGGCGAATTCAGCATCTCCCGCTCCCACATCAAGAACAGACCCTTTTACCATTTTAGGCGTAATGCCAAGATTTTGCAGTTGCTCCCAAACATTTTCAGGAAGAAAGATTTCTTTTTTCTCCTTTGGCAGAGCGGAATGCATTTTTAATTCGGCTGATTCAAATTCCATAAATACAAATAATACCTCTTGGTACTTTTTTAATTTTTACCGTTTATCATTATTTTTTTCCTGCACCAAGCTTACTTTTCGCGTATTTTCCTCTATTTTTTCCAGCAATTTTTTTATTTGATTGATTTTCAGATACCAAACAACTATTTCCCTGATGAGCAGAAAGAAGACCAATACGCCGATTAGTCCCATAAACAGCCCCATTAAAATTGAAAATATATTCATAATTTTTCCATTTTATTTATTTCAACAATTCATTTTTGCTCGTTGGTTTCGGCGCGGTGGCGATTTTTTATTTTTCATTGAACGGTGAGGTTGCGGTTAGGCGGGGACTTGAGCGAACTTAAAACTTACTGTAATTTTTTCTCGTCATAGATACTCAGTTCTTCGGGGGCGCTCACAATTTCTCCCAAAATTTTTATTTTTTCATCATCCGGCATGTCTTCCGGCAAATGAAAATGAGCGGACGGCAGGATGGCAAGATCGGTCTCCCCGTTATCTCTCTTTATCTTTAAGAATTGTATTCTGTAAAAAGTTTCCAATCCGAAAGATAACGCTTTCGCGCAATGGTCGTTTTCATGGGCGACGATTTCCTTCAATTCTTTTTCATCAAGGCCGATAATTCTCAAAATATCCATCAGTTCCGTCAATTCCTTTGTTTCGACGGAGCCCGTTGAGTCTTCTAGTTCACATAACCCTCGCTGGAGTTCTTCATACGATATTTGTTTCTTTTTGAATTTTTTTTCCAAGGCGTTTTGCTTTTCCATTGTTTCTTCAAATTCATCTTGGCTCGGCGCCAACTCCGTGGCTTCTTCCACGCGCGATTGCAGATTTTCAATTTTATTTTTTATTTCCCTTTGATTTACATCTTCAAATTTCATTTCTTTATTTTAACCTAATAAGCGGATTTTGGGTAGCGCCGAATTTGAAAAAATGCCGCACAGTGGTCTTCGGCTCATGACCGGAAACTCTTTTTTGATTTATTAGAACCATCAAGATTACTTATTTGTAAGGGTTCTTAATTATATTTAATCCATTCTGGATACCAATTAAGTTTTGGCAACTCCGCTTTTTTGGATGAGTTGTTGGCTGGAAATTTGAAATTTAAAAAACTTTGGGAAATTTATAAATTTTTTATTTTTTCCTCAATCTGCGCTTTTAGCTCTTCCTCATTAAAGGTTGAGTGAGTGTGAAGAATTGGGATATCACAACGATTCAATACTTTATCTAAAAAGCTATCTCGCGCCTTTCTGTCCGGTCTTTGGTGAGTGGGGTCATCCAGCTCAATAACAAGAATGGGGGAGATGTTTTGTTTGTCAAAAAGAACAAAATCCACTGATTTTTTACTAATCTTATTTCTATACCCTCTCTTAAAAGAACCCTTTCCTTTAAGGAGGACTATTTTATCGGGAGCGAGTTGGGGAAAAATATAATATTGACCTCCCACCGCTCGTTCAAGAATTTTAAAAAACTGATGTTCTGCGCGGGTAAGCAGAAAAGACTTTTTCATGTACGGGAACCATTCCTCTTTTTCTCTTTTAGTTTTTCTTCTCCCGCCTTTTTTAAAAAATAATGGGATAATATATCCGGCGATAGTGAGGATAATGCCTAATATAATAATGTTCTCCATATATATTAACTATAGTATACAGAACCAAAGCCAGCAAGTTGTTTTTCCCGCTTAACTATTCTTGTATTTAAGGCGCGCAAAAGCGCCTTCTCTCGTCAATTTTCAAAATAAATTGCGCCGTTAAATCAATAGCATTATACAATCGTTCTGCAACGTTTTTAATTTTAGTCCTCCTTATCGGTTCCGAAACCTGGCAATATAGATATCTTGTCCATTTCGTTAAATTGTTTTTGTATTTTTGAAAACTTATTCCATGGGACCACATTTCCATAAAGAGCGATGTAAACTCCAGGGGCCAATATCTGCACAGCAGCTGTTGCCATGCCAATATTAAATCTAGCATCTGATGTTGTAAATTTGTTCGGTAACATTGCTCCCGTTAAAATAATCACTTTATCTTTTAATTTAGATAATTTTTTTGCGGTCTCTAAAATAGTATCTGTTCCGTGTGTTATTATAATTTTATCATTATTTACCCCTTTAACCGCCTTGTATATTTTTTCCCTATCATTATCAGTAATGTCCAAGCTGTCTTTCTTGAGAACCGACATTATATCATAATCAAATAACGCGTTCATTTTTGGAATAATATCCTCTACAGCCGGATCTGTAATTTTAAATTCATAACCATGACTGGTTTCCCCGCGGGGGTAATCTTTATCAATTGTGCCCCCCGTTTGTATGTATGTAATTCTCATATTTTTTCTTTAACTTATATTGTTTTGATACTATCACGCATAGAGCATTAACTAATCTTGATGTTTATCAATATTAGCACCTAGAATCAAAAAACTCAAATCAGATGATTTTTTGTTCTAGATGCTACGCTCGGTAGACTATATTATTTTGGATAAAACAAATCGCACGGGCATTGACGCCCCTCGTGCGCAATAACCGCGCTCCATTTTGCTGCCGGACTAGGACTCGCCTCTCTCCCCGCATGGCGGGGCTCCGAAACGCGCTATTTTAATAATCGCTTCGCTTCTTTTAAAATAGGCGCCTACGGTTCAAGTCCTAACCCGCCACCATCTCGCTTTGCTCAATGCTGCCGGACTAGGACTCGAACCTAGATACCATGCTCCAGAGGCATGTGTCCTGCCATTAGACGATCCGGCAATGTTTTATTTTTAGCATATTTTCTTATAAAAATCCACGGGGGGCGCGTTTGCCGCGCGAAAAAACCTTGACTTTTTCTTTTTTTGTGCCACACTTAAATCAGAATCGCAATTTAAAAAATCTTTAAATAACAAATTTCCAAAAGGAGGACAAAATGGGAAAAATTATTGAAGAAAAAGAAGTGAAAAAATTTTTCTCTGGGCTGGTCGCCCGGAAGATGGGAAAAATAGGATTTTATGAGGAGGGGGTAGCAATATTCCTCGCCGAGCTCATGGTTTTATATATGAGCTCGGATCAAGCACAGCTGGCCACTGTGCTTGAGAATCAGTTGATGGTCATGTCCGTCTTTGAGACAGACCCAGAATGGTTGGAGGAAACGGCTAGAAGCCTCCTTATTCTCTTGGGATTTTTCCCAGAGAGGCTCTCCAACCTCTATAATCGCCGGGCAATCGGACTGAGCGATTATCTGGCGATTGAAAAGTTGATAATCGCCAGATTAGCCACCCGTGGTGGCATCTGGGAGAAAATTCAAAACCGTTTTATTGAGGTGATAATGGTTTTGAACGGCCTGAGGCAGGAGTTAGGCCTCAAGACGGACATAGCTGTGTCCGTTGAGCTCTCTCAAGAACTCAAAGATAAAGGATAAGTAAGAAGTTAAAAGGGACGTGAAATTTCACGTCCCTTGTTTTGCGCCTACTTTTTTTCTTTTCAGAAGAACCGCTCGGTAGGGAGTTTCTCCGTCAGGGCGGATGAAGAAGTCTGCCCATTTCTCGGCGGAAACCCCTTTCTGCGTCCAGTGGATGCAAATATAGCTGTAAGTTTCGGCGCCGATTGGCGGTTCGGGGCGGATGGTTTCGTCGAAAATAACGCTTCCGTCCTTGCCATAAATGACAAGGTGGTCTCCTTCGGAAACGGAGATTTCTCCGGCGCGACCGAGCTTTCCATACTCTCTCAATATCCAAAGGTACCCTTCCTTTCCGTCTTGAGTGCGAGCATCCAACATTCCCACATAAACCTTGAATGTCTTTATCGCATCCAGAATGCCCGAGTACACATCATAATCCCAGGCGTTGAATTCTTTTTTCATTTCATTCCTCCTTAAAGATGACTTGTTTTTCTGCCGTCATTATAGCACCAAAAAATCATTTGTTAAGGGTTTTTCGGTTTTCAAACCCGCTCTTTTGATATATAATCAGCGTATTGTGCCGAATGGGCCTAAAATTGGAGGGTTGCGCCGAATGGTAAGGCACCGGTTTCGAAAACCGGCGGGAGCAATCCCTTACAGGTTCGAGTCCTGTACCCTCCGCCAAATGAAACTTTCGCGCAAAGGTTACAATCTCACCGCCGATTCACAATTTCGGGAATTGAAAAAGATTGCCGAATATCCCTTTGGTGTGCTAAAAAATAAAAAAAATGGTATTATTTACGGAGGCTGGAGGGGTTTGAATTTTTAAAAAGGAAGGGCGTATAGCTCAGTTGGTTAGAGCGCTACATTGACATTGTAGAGGTCTCCCGTTCGAGTCGGGATACGCCCACCTGATGTTGGAAATAAAAGAAAATGAAATATTGGCGAATCATTCCACCTTTAGAATCGGCGGGGCGGCAAGGTATTTTGTCGTTGCAGGATCAAGGGAGGAATTATTGGAAGCGAAAAATTTTGCCAAGGAAAAAGGCTTGCCATTTTTCATTCTTGGGGGAGGGAGCAATATATTATTTTCTGACGAAGGATATAATGGAGTGGTTATTCAAATCAAAGACATAAAGATTAAAGCGAACGGCTTGAATATGTTGGCGGGCGCGGGTGTTTTGTTCGGTCAGTTGATAATAAGATCCATTGATTGCGGGCTGTCCGGATTGGAATGGGGAGTGGGCATTCCCGGGACCGTCGGAGGGGCGGTGACGGGCAATGCCGGCGCTTATGGTCATTCAATGTCTGAGTTTGTGAAAAGTGTGGAAGTTTTGACCGAAAGCGGGGAGGTGAAGAAATACTCAAACAAGGATTGCGAATTTGTTTACCGTGGAAGCAAATTTAAGAATCAGGACAATCACGATATTATTCTGGAAGTTGAGTTCTCGCTTGAAAAAGGAGAGAAGCGAAAGAGCGGGGAAGCGATAAGCGATATTTTAAAAAAACGGCGCGGAAAACTTCCAGCACATCCTTCCGCCGGGAGTATTTTTAAAAATATTGAGATTGATGAGTTAAAAAACAAAAAAGACTTTTTAGAGCTTATTCCGGCGGAAAAAATCAAGGGAGGAAAGCTTGCCACCGGGTTTTTAATAGAAGACTGCGGATTAAAAGGCAAACAAATCGGCGGGGCGAAGATAGCCGAAGAACACGCTAATTTTATTATCAACACTGGCGACGCCAAAGCCGGCGATGTTTTGGAATTGATTGAAATTTGTAAACGCAAGGTTGGTGAAAAATTCAGTATAAACTTGAAGGAGGAGATTATTGTGCTACAATAAAAATATGCTCGGCAAGACAAAATATGATGATTTTTGCGAGAGCTTGCGAAGTTTATAAACCTAATGGGCGTTTATGATGAATCCGCGTTCTGTGCTTATTCAACTCAAAATGCGAGCAGTCATAGTTTGCGCCAATTGACTATGTGGAAAGATTGGATAAATGGAATATTGGGAATCTGGATAGTATTCTTGGCTTTTTTGGGTTTGCCTTTTAACACTAGGGTTATATTGATGATTATCACGGGTCTTCTCATCGCTTTTCTTTCTTTTTGGAAAGGCGCGAGTTGCGCGGCCGATAAAAGGGTATCCAAAGAAAAAGAGAAGCTTTCTGTTCCCACTGAAGAGAGGGAGCGGATAATTTAAGATGAAAGTCTTATTCGCTAAAAAAATGTTTTTTTGGCCGGCCGTTTCAGTATTGGTGGCCGGTTTCCTTTTTTTGGGGATGAACATGTTTTTCAGTTCTCCTGGTTTTAATTATTCAAAGGAATCCGCCAATGCGGAATCGGCGATAATGATTCACCTTCCTAAAAAAAAGGTTTTTGTCGTAACACATATTAAAACCCCCAAACAGGTTAAAGCGATTTATATGACGGCGTGTGTGGCCGCCACTCCCAGTTTGCGAGCCAAGCTTCTTAAACTGGTCAATGAAACAGAAATAAATTCAATCATCATTGATATCAAAGACTATACCGGGACGATTTCTTTTCCTTCGGATAATCCGGCGTTGAAAGGAACGAACGGCAAAGGCTGTATCGCTTCCAGTATGAGAGATTTTATAGGACGATTACATAAAGAGGGTATTTACACCATTGGAAGGATTACCGTTTTTCAGGACCCTTATTATGCCAAGTTGCGTCCCGATCTTGCCGTTAAGAAGGCGGATAAAATTTCAGTTTGGAAGGACTACAAAGGGCTGAGTTTTATAGATGTCGGGGCGAAAGATTACTGGAAATACATCGTTGCTCTTTCAAAGGCTTCTTACTCCCTCGGTTTTGATGAGTTGAATTTTGATTATATTCGTTTTCCTTCCGACGGAAATATGAGGAATATTTATTTTCCTTTCAGCAACAAGAGACTTGTTGCTGATCCGGCGTTTGGAAAAGCGAAAGTTCTCAGGGATTTTTTCGCTTATCTTAAAAAAGGACTCAAGGACACGAATGTGGTTCTTTCGGCCGACCTGTTCGGTATGTCAATGACCAACAAGGACGATTTGAATATAGGGCAGTTGTTGGAATATGCGATTCCTTACTTTGATTATATTGACCCGATGGTTTACCCATCTCATTACCCGAGAGGATTTCACGGATACAAAAATGTCAACGCTTATCCTTACGAAATCGTAAAGTTTTCAATGGATGAGGGAGTGAAACGTCTTGTCGCTGCGAGTTCCAGTCCCCTTAAATTGCGCCCGTGGCTTCAGGATTTCAATTACCCTGTAGAATACACGCCGGCAATGGTTCGCGCTCAGAAAAAGGCCGTTTATGATGCCGGACTGAATTCTTGGATGCTATGGAGCCCCTCCAACAGATACAGTGTGGATGCGTTGGAAAAAGCCCGTTAAAGCCTTTTTCTTTTTGGGTAAGTCGGGTATTATAGAATGATGGACGAGAACAATATCACTTATTTTGCCGAGACTAATTTTCGCAACGAGCGGAGGCGTTTTGGTATTAAAAGAAGGGACCGTAGCAAGCATATGTACATCATCGGTAAGACTGGAATGGGAAAAACAACCCTCTTGGAAAATATGGCCATTCAGGATATTGAGAATGGGGAAGGAATTGCCATCATTGATCCGCACGGCGAATTTGCTGAGAAAATGCTTGATTTTATTCCAAAAGAGCGCGTTGAGGATGTTGTCTATTTCGCTCCGCATGATATTGATTGGCCCATCGCGTTCAATGTGATGGAAAATGTTGACCCTACCCAGCGGCATCTTGTTTCCGCCGGACTTCTTGGGGTTTTCAAAAAGATTTGGGTTGATGCTTGGTCCGCGAGGATGGAGTATATTTTGAGCAATGCCATTTTGGCATTGCTTGAATATCCCAATTCAACCCTTCTTGGAATTAACCGAATGTTTGCCGACAAAAATTACCGAAAGGAGGTGGTTTCAAAAATTACCGACCCGGTGGTTAAAGCGTTTTGGACGGATGAATTCGCCAAATACACTGACAAGTTTGCCACCGAGGCGACCGCCGCCATCCAGAATAAAGTTGGTCAGTTCGTTTCCAATCCGCTTATCAGAAACATTATCGGGCAGCCGAAATCCGCTTTTGACATTCGCGAAGTTATGGATAAGAAGAAAATTTTAATAATGAATCTTTCCAAAGGAAGAATTGGCGAAGAAAATTCGCGGCTCATTGGGCAGATGCTCATTACCAAGATTTACTTGTCGGCAATGAGTCGCGTTGATGTTCCGGAAGAGCGGCGCGAGGATTTTTATCTTTATGTTGATGAATTCCAAAACTTCGCGAGTGAATCTTTCGCCGACATTTTGTCTGAGGCCAGAAAATACCGACTCAACCTGATACTTGCTCACCAATACATCGCCCAGATGGACGAAAGAGTCAATGACGCCGTTTTCGGCAATGTTGGAACCATGGTTAGTTTCAGGGTCGGCGCGACGGATGCTGAGTTTTTGGAAAAAGAATTCGCTCCGCAATTTTACGTGCAGGACATTGTTAATTTGGGTTTTGCCAGTATTTATTTGAAATTGATGATAGATGGAGTGGCGTCCAGACCTTTTTCAGCTACCACGCTTCCTCCGATAAAAATTTCAGAAATGTCCCACAGGGAAGAAATCATAACAAGTTCTCGCGGAAAATACGCCACTGAGAAAGCGACCATTGAAGAGGAAATTATCAAATGGCACAGCAATGATTTTATCCCCGAGAGGTCTTCTCGAGGTGAGGAAAAAAAGGAAGGGAATTCTTCTCAAACTTCTCGGGAAGAAAGCGAGGATAAACCCCAGCAACCGCAGCTGTATGAAGCTTTTTGTTCCGTCTGCCAGAAAAAGACGTATGTTCCGTTCAAGCCGGATGAAAAGCGACCGATTTTTTGCAAAGCCCATCGGGACGCAGCGTCTGAAATCTCAAAGCAAGAGAAGCCACCCGCGGTTCGCGAGACACCTTCTTTTACTGTCGGAGGACGAAATAAACCTTCGGGACGCCTTGAACGAGTGGACGGCAAGTGGCGGAAACCATCGCCACGCGTAGAGCAATCTGCGGGACGACCAGCGAAGCAGAGAGAAGAGGGGGAAGTCCGTGAGCCGTCAACTCGTCAGCGCGCGGAACGGGTGGCAGGACAAAGAGAAGAGAAGAAAGTTTGGGAGCCATCAACTCGCTCGCGCGAAGATACCCTCGCGAAAACACCCGTTCCGTCTCCAGTTTCCGCTCCCGCTAAAATCAGTCTTAAAGACCTTCAAGATGAAAAAAAGGCGAAGCCTGGAGTAAATGATTTACGCTCCGCTTTGGAAGACATTCTTGGGAAGCCGCTTCCAAGCAAGCCGGATTCGGACGAGGAGGCAAAAGGCGTTGAGGAAAAAATGAAAAACAGCAACTCCGTTAGTGCCACGGAAGAAAAAAAAACCGACAAAACTTCCAATGGGGAGCAAAATCCTCTGAAGTCGGGCGTTCTCAAGCCGGGAGATAGAATCAAATTTTAGTTGACTTTTCGGTGTTTTGTGCTACACATTAAAGCAGAGCTTTTTGACATTTAAATAAATTTAAAACAAATAAAGGAGGTCCGAAATGGACGATAAAATTCTGGAGGAAGTGGAAGAGATTATAAAAAATGAGGGGTGGTATGAATACTGCCCCGAGAAACATAGGGAGCATTTAAAAACAATGCTCCAGAAAAAGAAGGGGACCAGGGATTCAGGAAACTTTGATCCCTGGATGTATTTTTTTAAGGGCGAAGACCCTTTATTTAATCCCTTGCCAGAGGAGCAAAAGGTGAGAGTTTCTTTTGGAGAGGGAATTTTCTACATCTCTTTGAAAAATTTTCTCTCCTACCTCGCCTTGAACGAGGTAAAGGCGGCCGTTAAGTTGGCGGTTCGCTCAGAAAGTTCTGTTGTCCTTGACTTGAGAGACAATGGAGGAGGCTTTCTTGACCTCTGTCTGGAAACGGCGGTCCTTTTCCAGAATATTCGTAAGGAGGATATCCTCCTTACGCAAAGATACAAAGATGAGGAAAAAATAACGCGAATGGGTGATATTCGCGGTTGTGGCGAGAATATATTCAATAAGGCTCGGCCAGGGAAATTGGCCGTTCTGGTTAATGAATGGTCAGCCTCGGCGAGCGAGTTGTTCGCCGGGATTCTCCAACAATGGGGTTTCCCGGTGGTCGGCGAAAAAACATACGGCAAAGGGGTGTCGCAAAAGCGCCACTCCTTGTCGGATGGGTCAGGCTTAAGGCTGACCATTTCCGAAATTTTCGCTGGCAACGGCCGGTTGGCGTGGCATAAAGTCGGTATTGAACCGGACTATTATGTCCGAGACAACCGGAAAATGTTTCCGGGGTTGACCGCAACCCCGAAGGACCGCCAGTTTATGAAGGCGGTTGAAGTATTGGGAAAAATGAAATAAAGAGCCAACGCCGCCCCGGCATCAATGGGGCGGTTTTTTTGTTTCGGGTTGTTTGAGAATAAAGCGGTATTCTGTTATTCTTATAGATAAGATGAAAACCGCTTTTTTAATTTTTCTTTTTCTCGTTTCTCCCTTTTTCGCTTCCGCGAATGTCATCATTAATGAAGTCGCCTGGATGGGGAGCGACAACGGAGGGACGGCGAGACAAAACGCCAATGATGAATGGATGGAGCTTTACAATAATTCTTCGCAGGCGGTGAGCCTTGATGATTGGATTATGGAGATTGTCGGGAGCAAGGAAATCGACCTAAAAGGCGAGATATCTCCCGGCGGATATTATCTGATTGAAAGAACCAATGACGATTCCGTTCCGAATGTCGCCGCGGATGTCGCGGTGTCTTTCGGGAGAAAGGGGCTGAAAAACACCGGGTCAATATTGATATTGAAGAATGCGTCGGGAAATGAAATTCAAAAAATAGACGCCCAAAACGGGTGGCCGGCGGGAAATAACGAAAGCAAAGAAACAATGCAGTGGAACGGAGTTTTGTGGATTACGGCGACGCCCACTCCGAAGGCTTTGAACGCCGGACTTTCTTTGGTCACAGAGAACGATTCCGCCTCGGAAGATTTGAAACAGCCGAATCAAACAGATGAGGATATCCTTAAAACGCCCGTCTCTGACAAGCCGATTATTCAGGAAAAGCCGAAGGCGGAACCTGAGCCGAAGGCCGTTCCCATTGAAACAAAGTTCGACCTTGCGAAAAATAAACCGGTCGCGCGAGAATTGGAAAAAGAGAGTGAAACAAAAGCCAAACAAGTTGTTAAAAAGGAAGTGGATGAGAAAAAAGACGAAGCCGTTGTTAAATACGATGATGAGGTTTCAACAGGTGGGGCGGTCGTTCCCGAATCGGTAGACAAAGAAGAAATTGCTGAAACTGACCCCTCCTCAAGCTATGAAATGGAGCAAACGGCAAGCGTGGTAAGCGCCGTTTCCGATACGGTTCGTGGCGCCAACGAATGGCTGACGCTCGTCTTATTGTTGGGGATATTGGCGGGAATAGGAAGCCTCTTTATTCGCGGGTGATATTCGCGAAATCAACCCGATTTACTTTAGCAAGGCGGAAAGGGGTTTAAACGCCTTTCCGCCTTGCTTTTATTTTGGGGTTGGGTAGTATAAAAACAGAGGATGTAAATTAACAAAATACATATATAAGTATAAGGAGGGATGAATGCTGATAATTCTTGATTTTGACGGGGTGCTGAGAAGTATTCCGTGGAAAGGCCTGTTGGAGGGGTACAGGGCCCTAATCGCCTATAAAGGGAAAGGCCCGGATGATTTTTTTAAAAACCTCAAGGAATTCAGGGAGTGGTATAACCTGGATTTTATGAAAAATCTTGAGGCCATCGGGGTTTTCACCAGGGAGGAATATGGTGTAGTGGACGAGATTTTCCACGCCCACTACGACAAGCACACGCGGATTTTCCCGTGGGTGCCGAAGCTCTTAAAGGAGCTGTCGGGAAGGCATGAGCTGGCGCTCTTATCTTCAAGCAGTCATGATTCCATATATGAATCCCTTGGCGGCTTGAGGAGATATTTTTCCGGACCGATTTTCGGTTCTGACGATATTGGTAAGAGGATAAAGCCGGATCCGGAAGGCATCCATTTGATTATCAGAAAAATGGACGCCAATTACGCCGATGCAGTCATAATTGGCGACTCGGACGCCGATGTGATGGCCGGAAAAAATGCCGGTATCAAGACGGGGATTGTTGGATGGGGGATTTATAAGTGGGAGAAACTGCTCTCGCTTAATCCGGATTATAAGTTCAAAAATCCGGGGAAACTTTTCCTCCTGTAACAAATAAAGAACAAACCACCAAAGGCCTCCTTTGGTGGTTTTTTAGTTTTTATGAAAAGAGAAGAAACTTTATTTTTTGACGAAAACCGTTTGGGTGGGGTAGGCGAATTCTATGCCCTCCTTCTCAAATGCTTCCTTAATCGCGAAATTTATTGATTGCTGGGTGTTCATATAGTCGTTGTAGTCCGGCGTGGAAACATAATAAACAACTTCAAAATTCAGGCTGAAGTCGCCAAATTCTTTGAAATGAATCCTGTCCAGTTTCGCCAGTTCTTCTTTGGATATGATATCCGTCACCATTTCCGGAATTTTTTTCAGTTTTTTCGTGGGCGTTTCGTAAAGCACCCCAAAACCGAAAACAATTCTTCGGCTCTCCATTTTCTTATAGTTGTTGACACGCGCCTCCGTGAGTTCTTTGTTGGAAATAATCATTTCTTGCCCTTGAAGCGTTCTCAAGCGGGTGCTTTTAAGCCCTATTTTTTCCACTGTCCCCATGTCCGAGCCGACAATTATGAAATCCCCGACTTGAAAAGGTTTGTCAAAGAAAATGGAAAAGGAGCTGAATATGTCGCTCAAGATGTTTTGCAAGGCGAAAGCCACGGCTATTCCGCCAATGCCCAGTCCCGCAATCAAAGAAGTGATATTTATGCCCCAACTGGAAAGCACAACAAGGGTGGCTAATAACCAGAGCAAAAATTTAAGCGCCGAACCAATGCTTTTCAGCGCCGCTTTATTTTTGGTTTCATCTTTTTGTATTCTTTTCTCAACCAGTTTTTGCGTCCAGTAATCAATAAAAATTTGCAGTGCCACGACCGCCTGAAAAACAATCACTAAAACAAATATGCCGTCCACGATTCTCTCCGCCAGGCCGGGCATTTTTAAAAACTTCAACGTGGCGTATATGGAAATGATAAGGTAAAAAGGAGGGGTTATGTCATGGACGATTTTTACTAAAATATCGTCCAAGTCGGTCTTTGTTTTTTCCGCCACTTTTTTGAGTCGGCTTAAGATAATTTCGCGGAAAATTTTCAGAAGAATCAATGCGCCAATCAAAATAGCCAAAGCGAGAAGATAATCTTTGCCTGTGTTGCCAAACATCTTAAATTGTAATAAATCTTGAAAGTTCATGGTGCGCGTGGTAGGAATCGAACCTACGACCTCTATCTTATCAGGATAGCGTTCTACCATTGAACTACACGCGCAAGGATTGTTTGAATATCAATGCCTGTTTTCTCTGAATTGCGAGTGTTTCGCGTCGGCAGGCAACCTTTCTGAATTCCAAAACTTTTTTTATCATAGCAAAAAAACGCCATTTTGCAAACAGGAATTTAATGTGTCTGGATTATGCATTAAAAAAGGTGTTTGCATGAAAAAGAAAATGGGTGCCATAAGTTTGAGGGCCGGTTCGGCGTGAATGGTGGCAAAGGGCCATGCTCATGCGGAGAATGGCATTAAAAGGCGGGGCAGATGAAAACCCAAAACGGACAGCATAAGCTGTCCGTTTTTTGCATTTCGTTAAAAATTCATTGAACATTATTCTTTCTTTTGTTCCGTCCTTCCCGCCCAGTGTTTCGCAAAGCGAAATTTAAGCGAGTTTTTCCGGTCTTAATTTAAGGCTCCAAGACCAATACCTAATTCCGCCATAGGGCGGAACCGACCTAATCACTTTTCATCCTAAGATGAAAAAATTGATTTGGATTTAATCCACGACCAGCTTCCGCTAGCCGTGCCTTGTTACGACTTAGTCCCTGTCACCGAATTTACCTTAGACCCTGAAATTCAGGGGTTTCGGGTACTCCCGGCTTCCTTGACTTGACGGGCAGTGAGTACAAGACTTGAGAACGTATTCACCGCGGTATAGCTGACCCGCGATTACTAGCGATTCCAACTTCATGAGGTCGAGTTGCAGACCTCAATCCGAACTGAGACGCGCTTTGGTGGGATTTGCTCCAGATTACTCTTTCGCGGCCCATTGTGCGCGCCATTGTATCATGTGTGTAGCCCAGGGCGTCAAAGGGACATGCTGACTTGGCGTCATCCTCTCCTTCCTCCCCGTATAACGGGGCAGTCTCGCCTGACACTTGTAACAGACAACGAGGGTTGCGTTCGTTACCCCACTTAAGGGAACAATTCAAATCACGAACTGACGACAGCCATGCATCACCTGTCCAGCCGTCCTTGTGAGAAAGTTTTCCTTTCAGAAAACCGTCGTCTGGATGTCAAGCCCTGGTAAGGTTCTTCGTGTAGCCTCGAATTAAACCACATGATCCACCGCTTGTGCAAGTCCCCGTCTATTCCTTTGAGTTTTAGCCTTGCGGCCGTACTTCCCAGGCGGTTCACTTAACGCGTTAGCTTCGCCTCTCCAAGGGTCGATACTTGGAAAAGCCAGTGAACATCGTTTAGGGCGTGGACTACGAGGGTATCTAATCCTCTTCGCTACCCACGCTTTCGTGTTTCAGGGTCAGGAATACGCCAGTCTGCTGCCTTCGCCTTCGGTGTTCCCCATGATATCAACGGATTTCACCCCTACACCATGAGTTCCGCAGACCTCTCACATCCTCAAAGCTATGCCGTTTCTTGCCCATCTTTCCGGTTAAGCCGGAATTTTTAAAGCAAGACTAACATTGCCCCCTACACACCCTTTACGCCCAATAAATCCGGATAACGCTTGGGGTACTCGTATTACCGCTGCTGCTGGCACGAGTTTAGCAACCCCTTATTCTTGGGTTAATATCATCGAAATTTTTCACCCATAAAAGCAGTTTACACCCCGAAGGGCTTCATCCTGCACGCGGCGTCGCTCCATCAGGCTTTCGCCCATTGTGGAAGACTCTTGACTGCTGCCATCCGTAGATGTATGGCCCGTGTCTCAGTGCCATCGGTGGGGACCGGGCTCTCACCCCCCCTAGCCGTCATAGCCTTGGTAAGCCGTTACCTTACCAACAAGCTGATAGCGCGCAGGCCCATCCTCAAGCGATAAATCTTTATCCCCGCTTTTAGCGGGGAACTATCAGGTATTAGCTACGGTTTCCCGTAGTTATTCCTGTCTTGGGGGCAGGTTCCTACGTGTTACTACCTCGTTCGCCGCTCCCAGCCGTAATTTTACAACCGAGTTGATGTTATCCTCACTACTCTGAAATATCTTCAGAGGAAGAAACACTCAAAAACTCCGATACAAAATTACGGCTGGGCGCTCGACTTGCATGCCTAAATCACGCCGCCAGCGTTCATCCTGAGCTAGGATCAAACTCTCAAAAAAACGAAGAATTGAGTTTCTTGAAAATTGCTCAATGAGCAAGTTTCAAAATCCATCAAATCTACGTTCGGCCTACAGTGCTCGTTAAAACGAACATCCGGCCTAGAACGGAACAAAAGAAAAAATAATATTCTGATTCAGATCATAAATCAAAATTAAAGTGCTCTTAACAGCCAATATAAATATAGACTGCCAGAGCGCGATGAATGCTGTATTCACCTGTTAAGGTTCTGTCGTTAATTCAGTACTATCATAGTATATACTTGATGAAAAAAAGAGTCAAGCGTTTTGACTTGACTCTTCATTGCTGGTCTTTTAATCCTTTTTATCATCCTCGCCAGACCGGCAAGATTTCGGTCCTCACCCATATCCGGGCAAGGTTTTGAAATATTCGTCAATCAGATTATCAAGATAATCTGATGAGAATGTCATCGTGGCTCCGGGAGGAACCATTGTTCCCTTGCGTATATCCACCTTGCCGTCAATGGATAAGACTATTCCCTTTATCTCCCTTTCAATTTCCTCAATCGGCACGGGAGTTTCGGTGTTTATTGTAAATTCCCGCGGTGTTTTTTTAGTGTTTATGGTTATGACCATAGCCACCCCCTTTTTTTGATTTTTCTCCGTGCTCTTATTGTATTCATATCAGGTCCCGTTATATTTTGCAATCCACGCTTCCGACGGGTGCGCGCCCCGGTTTTTTTTGGTATAATTAGAACAATGAACAAAGCACGAAAACAATATTGTTATTTTAACGGGGAAATAATTCCTCTTGAGAGGGCGCGTATCAGCCCGAGGGATATAGGGCTTTTGCGCGGGTATGGAGTCTTTGATTTTTTCAGGACGATTAACGGAAAGCCGTTTTTATACGATGAGCACATTGAAAGATTTAAGAACTCTGCGAAACTCTTCAATTTTAAATTGTCCGTCAGCGATACGGAGTTGAGAAAAATTATAGACAAACTTATTGCGAAAAATGGCTTCAATGAATCAAACGCGCGGATTGTTTTGACCGGTGGAGAAATGAAAAACGGCATGGGCTTTGATTCTTCTTCCCCCACCTTTTTCATCTTAATTGAGGAGTCAAAAAAACCGCCGGCCAGATTGTATAAAGGTGGGGTCAAACTTATTACCCTTGAACACAGGCGGGAAATACCGAGGGCGAAGACATTGAATTACATCTCCGCCGTTCGGCTTTACAATTCAGAGCTAAGAAAGAAAAAAGCGTTTGAAATTCTTTACACTGACAGTGGACGCGTTTTGGAATGTTCAACGAGCAACTTTTTCATTTTCTCCGCAGGAGGCGGATCCGCCTCCGGCGGAAAGGGCGCGACTTTAATCACCCCGAAGAAAGATATTTTGCTCGGCACCACCAGAAATTTGGTTCTCAAGCTGGCGCGGAAAGATTTTAAAGTCCAGGAGAGAGAAATCAAGAAGAGTGAATTGCGCTCCGCCGACGAGGCTTTTATCACCGCGAGCAATAAGGATATTCTTCCCGTGGTGGATATTGACGGAAAAAAGGTGAGCAACGGCAAAGTTGGCGAAAATACCCAAAAATTGATGGATGTGTTTGGCTCTTATGTCAGAAACCTTTAAAAACAAGAAAATCATCATTATGGGGCTTGGTTCTTATAGCGATGGAAGCGGGATTTCTGCCGCTCTGTTTTTTCTGCGCCACGGCGCGAATCTTTTGATTACCGACCTAAGAAAGGGGAACGAACTTGAAGGTCAGCTAAAAAGATTGGACAAGTTTCGCGCGCCGGGGCAAATTAAATATGTCTTTGGCAGGCACAGAAAAAAAGATTTTAAAGACGCGGACTTCATATTCAAAAACCCCGCCGTGCCCAAAAACTCGCCATATTTGAAAATTGCGCGCGAAAATAAAATTCCGATTATAAACGACTGGACGATTTTTTTTGAGGAACGCTCCGACAATTTACTCGTCGGGATAACCGGCACGAAAGGGAAGAGCGTCACCGCCACGCTTGTTTATGAAATTTTGAAAAATGCCGGAAAAGACGCGGTGTTGTGCGGAAACATCGGAAAATCCCCGCTTGCGATTTTAAACAAGATTAAGAAAGACACGATAGTCGTCGCTGAACTTTCCAGCTGGCTTCTGCAAGAATTCAAAACAATAAGGAGGAGCCCGCAAATTGCCATTATTACGAATTTGATGCCAGAGCATATGGACAAATATAAGAACTTGCGGGAATATTACGGCGACAAGAAAAACATTTTCAGATTCCAAAAAGAAGGCGACTCGTTGATTCTTAACAAGGATGACAGGGGATTGAAAAAATTCGCCCAAAAGGCGAAAGCGAAGGTAACTTGGTTTTCCGAGAAAGAAAGCAAATACGCCGCCGCTGTCGCGGTTGCCAAACTTGCTGGCGTCTCAAAAAAGACAATTGAAAAAACTTTAAAAAATTTCAAAGGCGTTCCGCACCGGATGGAGCTTGTCGGCGAGAAGGGCGGCGTAAAATATATCAACGATTCTGCGGCGACGATGCCCGAGGCGGCTGTTTACGCCTTGAACTCATTAAGACAGCACAAGGGCAAAATAATTTTAATCGCCGGAGGAGTTAATAAAAAACTGGATTACAAAAATTTTATTAAAGAGGCGCGTAAAGCTACGAAAGCGTTGATACTGCTTCCCGGAACCGCGACGGACAAAATTCTCAAAGAAAATGTGCATGACTCGGTGATGCACATGGCGCGGGACATGAAAGACGCGGTCGCGAAGGCGAAGAGTTTGGCGAAGCGGGGAGATGTTATTTTGCTTTCGCCGGGCGCGGCAAGTTTTAATCTTTTTAAAAACGAATTTGACCGGGGCGACCAATTTAGAAGATTGATTAAAAAATTACAATAAAATACCGGTTAAAGCGCATATTGCGTCCAACTGAATGATGCAGGAGGTTTATTATTCTTCTGTTTCTTCTTCCTCTTCTTCTCTTTTCACCCATTCACTGCGGTATTTTTCGGCATCTTTTTTTGTTATGCCCAATCGTAAACATTTACCGGTAGCTTTATCGGTGCGGTCAAGGGCTTCTTCAAGTTTTTCCTCGCGTTCCTTTTCCGGCATTTCACCCGCCATTTTTGCCCAAAATCAGAAATTTACTTGATCATCCATTGCCCTCATTAGTTCGTCAAGGGCTTCCTTTTTTCTTCTTCTGTTGCTTCCCTTTTCTCAGCATTATTTTCCATGTTTTTATGTTAAATTCAGTAAATTATATTGACCTTGCCTGAGTGAAAATTTCTTATTTAATCTTTGCGCGCCATTCGGGGGCGCGCAAGTTTATTTGCTCAAATCGCTGTTTCTCAGCTGCTTTAATTTTTCAAGCAAGTTTATCGTGTAATAAGGATCCCTCAAAAAGTCATCAATTTGTTTTTTCATCATTTTGGGTTGTTCGCCGTGTCCGTTTCCCTTTTCTCGTTTTTCCATTATCTCTTTCCATTTATCCGCCGGCTTTCTAATCAAGTTTATGTCCGCTTCCGTCATCCATGACAAATCCAATGAATCCAAATAATCCTTCAGTGTTTCTTCGCAGTAATTGAGATCATTTTTTATTTCGTGACCTTCCTTAATTAGGCGGTAAGGACCCTCATCCATTAAAAATCTTCTTATTTTAAACAGCTCCTCCACAGGAGAAAGTTGTTCTTTTTTTTCAAATTTTCCCATTTCTTCCATATTTTTTTGATTTCTTTCGCGTTAACCGTTCAAATCAATTAGCAATTGGACGCGAAATAAACGGATTATTTTTTAATATCGACTTGCTTAAAGGATAATGCAAAAAAGTATTTAGAGCAAGGGTATCCATTTGAAAAAAAGGAAGGCGTAATTGTTTTTACGGCAATAAAAAAACGGCCCAGTAACCCGGTTGTTGTTAACCAGTTAAATCAATCTTCAACTGGTTAACAACCGCGACTTTGCTTTTTTTAAAAATATTCACCAAGCCGGAATATTCTTTAAACAAAGCTAACGCATCAATATTTTTGAAATCAAATTGAATTTGGAGATACTTGTCTTTTTGAATTTGTTTAATAAAAGCGTCAGAATCAAAATTATTCGCGGGATATAAAATTTTATTAAAATCCGTGAATCCGTACATTTTCATATTAGGTATGTTTTTTATTTTATCAAAGAACCCCAAGTTGAATGTTTTCGGATCTATTATAAAAACAAAATAGATTTCGCCGTTATATAATCCAATTTCGCAAAAATCGGTCGTAATGGTTGGCAAACTTTCTTTAATCAAGTTGCCAGTATTGCCGTAATTATTTTTTGTGTATTCCAAGCCGGAAATTGATTTTTTATTTTCAATTAACAACTCGCGAAACTGTTTCAGGTTTTTAATATTCATATAGGGCTATAGTGATTTAAACTTGTTGTTTTTTATATTCCGCGATAACTCGCGGGAGATTCATGATGTTATTCTGGGAAGCGAGATTAAAGACATTTTTATCTCCTCGTTTTTGCACTTGGTAATCGGTCAATATATCTCCAAAACAATTTACGCAAATTGCGTCCACAAGTCCCTCCTTTTCGGTATGAGTTAGTTTAGACTTTTTTATAATGGATTCTTCAATCCCAATATGAATAATTTCGTGAACCATGGTGTGTAAGGGGGCGCGTTTAAATTTACAGCCCGGCGTTGTCTTCATAATGATATTGCCATTCATGTAATCATATGACCCACCCGGTCCATAAGCAGTTAACCTGACCTTGTAATCAGGAAAAAGTCTGAAACCCCAATCTGCCCACCCCACCGTTCTTTCTAGGGCGTTTTTCGCCAAACTAATATTTTCGTTTATGGCGCGCAATCCATTTTTAAAATAATTCAAATTATATACTTCTCTCTTGAATATCTCTCTTGCCTCGCCCATGTCCAGTGATTTAAGTAAATCAAGATTGTTTGAAATATTTACAAAGAACGGATGTTCCGGAATCGCAACTTTGTATCCATGCTCGTTATAAAAACCCATTCTTCCAAAAATCCGCGCAAGATAGTCAAATTCTTCATCCGCGGTTTGCGCGCGAGCAATTATTTTATGGTTTGGTTCCTTGTCCATCTTCAAATAATAATATGAAAAAATGTTTAAAGCAAAAGCGCGCATTGACTTTCGCGCCGCTATCCTTTAGTTTTTAAGCATACTTGGCACTTTTACAATGTATATACCGCGCCAAATAAGGCGCGAGGGAGGTTGTTATGTCAGAATTCATTGAAGAGTTAACTGGATTAAAGAATAAGGAGCAATTTGCCGAATGGTTATGGAAGTCGCTTGGCGATTTACATCGGCAGCGACCGTCAAACGGCAAGAAAAATCAAAGGGAACTGTACCATTTTATGATAACAAACGGCATGGAGTCACCGGTGGAGGTGCTGGCGGTCAGTTACCGTCGTTATGTCCGCGAACGCGAAAAGGAGTTATATCGCAAGGCGATAGGACTCGCGCTTCGCAAATGTGCCCAAGAAGCCAACACCGAGCAAGTAAATCAAATCGCCGGCGATTTGATTTACTTGCTCGGTTATATCGGTGCCGTTGAGGCATTGGACGGGTTGTTGGAGCTTTTGGCGGGGGAACACCCCGAGCTCTTGTATGCCTGTATGGCGAATATCCAGGCGATTAAGCCATGCGATGAACTCTTTCATTTCATGGCAGAATTGGTGCAGGGTCCGTATTTTGATGATGGCTATATCTTTTCAGCCATCAAAATTATGGTCGATTGCCGACTGGAAAGTTCCATGGAAATTGTTGACGGTTTGGGTCGGCGCATTTCCAAATTATACAAAAAAGTGAAAGAGCGAGGCACGGATGAAGAATCGGTATACTGGGAAACGGTTACCGAGTTGTTCGCTTCAAACGGAGAAATTATGAAAAAAATTCTGTTCTATTCAACAGAACAGAAACAGAGTGGATAAATCCAAAACAAAGGCTCCGGAGAATTAAATTCACCAGAGCCTTTTTAGTTTAGGCGGAACAGCGAGTAATCGCGTCATTCCGATAATTTTTGAATCGGGCAGTACTCCTTAAATTCCATCAGAATTTGTTTTGAAATCTTTTGAAAAACAGCGCCTTAATAAGAGAGCTTCACACCTACGGTCGCTTGGCGTCTATCTCTCAAAAAGGAGAACAGAGCCAGCACATGGGGATGGGCAAATCACTTGTCGGCGAGGCGGAGAAAATCGCCCGAAAAGCGGGATTTAAAAAAATGGCGGTTATCTCCGGCGTGGGAGTCCGCGGATATTACAAAAAACTCGGCTACCGGCTCAAGGATACATATATGATAAAGACAGGGGAATAGTCCTTTTCCACATCTCACTTTTCCTTAAAAAACGAATTTAGTGTATAATAAAGGCACCGGAAGAGAGCCCGCTGACTTAACGGCGAGGCTCTTTGCAGTTACGC